>Ga0256833_1003464_pt1 | contig 10770 bp, 22 predicted proteins | sample 356284metaG_FD_190535 | JGI IMG/M metagenome (GOLD analysis project Ga0256833, IMG submission 190535) | Hydrothermal vent microbial communities from Mid Atlantic Ridge, Atlantic Ocean - 356-284 | ecosystem: Environmental > Aquatic > Marine > Hydrothermal vents | place: Atlantic Ocean: Mid...
ATATTCCCAATCTGAAAACCGCCAACATAGCGAAGGTGAAAAGTATTCTGCTTCTTAATTCTGGGATCTTGAAAGAGTTCTTGAGCGCATTCCACACTTTTATATCACCTCTGTCTTTCCACCCGCCGCTTCTATCTTCTCTTTTGCCATAGCGCTGAAAGCATGTGCTTTAACGACAAGTGGTTTGGTTATCGTTCCGTCCCCAAGAATTTTTACCCCATCCTCTATTTTCTTTATAATTCCTTTTTTCAACAACGCTTCAGGAGAAACTTCCTCGTTCTCTTTGAACGTATCGTTTAACTTAGAAACGTTTACAGCCACGTATATCTTCTGATTGAAATTCTTAAATCCACGTTTGGGCAAACGCCTGTATATCGGCATTTGACCGCCTTCAAAACCCGGCCTCACGTTTCCGCTTTTTCTTGAACCTTGCCCTTTTGTACCACGTGTGGCAGTCTTACCGTGACCTGAACTCCTACCTCTTCCAAGCACTTTCTTCTTCTTTCGAGAACCTGGAGTTGGTATTATCTCATTTAGATTCATAGGAAATCCTCCTTACTTGATTTCTTCAACTTTGAGCAAATGCGAAATCTTGAATATCATTCCACGAATCTGTGGAGTGTCTTCAACTTCAACGACACTGTGCATCTTCTTAAGTCCTAAGGCTTTGACCGTCCTTCTCTGATCGTACTTGAAACCTATCGGACTTCTAACCAACTCAACCCTTAACTTCATTCTTTCTCAGCTCCTTCTACAACATCGCCGTGAAAGAGTTGTTTTAAACTTATACCTCTGAGTTTGGCGTAATATTCCGGTGGTTTGATCTCGTCAAAAGCCTTGAAAACGGCTCTTAACATCGTCAACGAGTTCGCAGAACCTAGTGATTTACACAAAACGTTTTTTATACCGGCAAGTTCCAAAGCGGGTCTTACGGTGGTACTTGATATTATACCGGTTCCAGGCGCGGCGGGTTTGATGAGCATCTTAGCGGCATCGTATTTAACCAGAATCTCGTGTGGAATGGTGTCATTCACCACGGCCACATCGACGAGATTGCGCCTTGCCAAATTCGAAGCTTTCCTTATGGCCGGAACCACTTCTCTCGCGCTCGCAACTCCAAGACCAACTTTTCCCTTCCTGTTTCCAACAACGACTATGGCTCTGAAACTCAAGTTCTTTCCGCCTTTTACAACTTTTACGACTCTTCTGATCTCGACTACGCTTTCTTCAAATTCATCTTGAACTTGAGGTTGACGCGTTTGCCTTTTAAAACCTCTTTTCTGATCTGGTTTGTTAACATTTCTATTTTCTGGCATCGACTTACCTCCTTAGAATTTCAGACCGCTCTCACGAGCGCCATCGGCTATTTCTTTTATTCTTCCGTGATAGAGAAATCCTCCTCTATCGAAAACGACTTTGGTTATTCCCATTTCAAGGGCGCGTTTTCCTATTTCTTTACCGATGTGACGAGCTGCTGCTTTGTTCCACGTCTTTCCATTCAACGCCTCTTTGATTTCTTTCTCGGTTGTGGAAGCGCTGACGAGCGTTCTGGAATGCTCATCGTCTATGATCTGAGCGTAAGCGTGTTTCCCACTCACAAACACCGCTAATCTCGGTGTTGTCGGTGTGCCTGATATTCTTCTTCTGATGGCCAAATGTCTTTTCAACCTTTTGGCCTTTCTATCAAAAGGCTTGAGCACGACTCTTACCTCCCTTAAGCTTTCTTAACTTCTTTGGTTATGACATGTTCGCCAACATATCTGACACCTTTACCTCTGGCAAATGGCATCGGTTCACGTGTCTTGCGTATGTTCGCCGCTACTTGACCAACGAGTTCCTTACTGGCACCCTTAACCACAACCAACGATGGTCGCGGAACTTCTATCGTGATGCCCTCAGGAGGTTCGATCTTTATCGGATGGGAGTATCCCAACGTGAGGACCAACGTGTTTCCCTGCATCTGGGCCCTGTATCCAACTCCCTGTATTTCAAGTTCTTTCTTGAATCCTTCAGAAACGCCTATTATCATGTTTCTGAGCAAAGACCATCTTGTTCCCAGGAACGCCTTGGCTTTTTTCATCAACCTTGGGGGAAGCTTTACATCTTTGTTCTCTTCCACCCATATCTGATTTTCTTCTCTTCGAAATTTCACGTAAGTGTACTCCATCGAGAATTCACCCAAAGGACCTTTCACGGTTACCTTGTTGGGTTCTATCTTGACGTCAACACCGTTTGGTACGACAATCGGTTTCTTTATAAGACGAGACATTCACTTGCACCTCCACTTACCAAACGTACGCTATAAGCTCTCCACCGATACCAAGAGCCCTCGCTTCTTTGTCTGTAACGACCGGTTTGTCCGGATTTGAAGTCGTCAATATGGCGATTCCCAACCCACTGTTAACGGTTGGTATTTTATCTTTCGAAACGTAAACTCGTCTACCAGCGTGAGAAACCCTAACGATGGAGTTTATCGTTCTCACTTTTGATCTCTTTTTACCATGATACTTCATGTAGATCTTCAATATTCCCTGTTTTCCATCTTCGATGTACCTGTAATCCTTTATGAATCCCTCTTTTTTCAAGATCTCAAGTATGTCTTTTTTTAGTTTGGAAGCGGGTACATCCACTTCTTCTTTGAAAGCCAAATTGGCGTTTCTTATCCTTGTTAACATATCAGCTATGGTATCACTGTACATCTTACACCACCTCACCAACTGGCTTTTCTAACGCCAGGTAGTTTACCTTCAAGTGCCATTTCTCTGAGGCAAACTCTGCAGATTCCAAATTCATTGTAAACGGAATGTGGTCTTCCACATATTTTACATCTCGTGTATTTTCTCGTTTTGTACTTAGGTTCTTTTTTGTTCTTATTTATAAGAGCTTTTCGTGCCATTTCATCACTCCCTTTAAGCATTTCTCCGGAAGGGCATTCCCAATTTTTCTAAAAGTGCCCTTGCCTCTCGATCCGTTTTCGCGCTCGTCACGATGATGATATCCATTCCTTGGGTTCTCGTAACTTCCTCAGGAGATACCTCGGCGAATATCAGCTGTTCTGATACCCCAAGAGAGTAATTTCCTCTTCCATCAAAAGCGTTTGGATTTGTCCCTCGAAAGTCACGAACCTTTGGAAGAGATATGTTGAACAATTTATAAAGGAAATTGTACATTCTTTCCCCTCTTAAGGTAACTTTGGCGCCTACCGGCATACCTTTTCTTATTTTAAAATTGGATATACTCTTCTTCGCATGAGTAACAACCGCTTTTTGACCAGCTATCATGGTGAGCTCTTGAGCGTGTTTTTCTATAACCGCTGGATTTCTCGCTTCGTCTCCAATTCCCATGTTTATGACGACTTTTAGGAGTCTGGGAACGGCCAATCTGTTCTTGTAGCCGAACTCTTTCATGAGTGCTGGGACGACTTCGCGTTCGTAGATTTCTTTAAGAGCTACGGACATTCAAAACCTTCCTCCTTTCACCGAGATCATTCCTTGTCTATGATCTCGTTACATTTCTTGCAGTATCTGACAATTTTGCCGCCCTCGACGACTCTATGACCAATTCTCGTGGGATTTCCACAATTTGGACACACGACTTGAACTTTCGAAACGTATATCGGTGCTTCTCTTTCTATTATTCCGCCTTCCCTTACCGTTGCCGTTGGTCTCTGATGCTTTTTCATCATGTGAACGTTTTGAACAACGACTTTGTTTTCATTTGGAAGAACTCTAAGTACTTTTCCGCGCTTTCCTTTATCTTTACCGCTTAAAATCACTACGGTATCGTCTTTTCTCACGTTTAAGGCATGTTTTCGTTTGTTCACAACTCTCACCTCACAGCACTTCTGGAGCCAGGGAAATGATCTTCATGTAACCTTTTTCCCTTAATTCTCTCGCGACAGGCCCAAAGATCCTTGTGCCTCTAGGCTCGTTGTCTTTCGTGATAAGAACGGCCGCATTGTCGTCGAATCTGACGTATGAACCGTCTTTTCTTCTTATCTCTTTCTTCGTTCTAACGATAACGGCTCTGACTATTTCACTTTTTTTAACCTCAGCGCGCGGGATGGCCTCTTTAACCGTTCCGATAACAACGTCTCCCACTCTACCGAATTTTCTTCTTGAACCACCCATAACTCTTATAACAAGGATCTTCTTGGCTCCGGAGTTATCAGCTACTGTTAAGACGCTTTCCTGCTGAATCATTCTGGAACACCTTCTCCCTTGCTTACTTCTTCTTCTTCAGAAGTCAGGATGTTTCTCTTCAATATTTCAACGAGTTTCCAGCTTTTTTCCTTGCTTATGGGTCTTGTCTCTTCGATCCTCACGATGTCACCTTCATGACACTCATTCTTCTCATCGTGAACTTTGTACTTGGACGTTCTTGTGATGGTTTTACCAAATCTTCGATCACGTATTGTATTTTCAACCGCAACCACTATGGTTTTGTCCATCTTATCACTGACTACTTTTCCAACAAGTCGTTTTTTCATTTTCACCTCTCCTTTCACTCAGAGGTGGCTCTGCTGCCGTTTTTCTTGGTATTTAAGCCGAGCTCTTTCTCTCTTATCAACGTTTTAATTCTCGCGATATCCCTTTTAACTTCTCTTATTTGTGAAGTGTTGTCGAGCTGGGATAATTCCAATTGAAATCTCAATTTGTAAAGTTTTTCCTTTTGTTCCAAGACGAGGTCTCTTAACTCCTCCGCCGTCATTTCACGAAGATCTTTAGCCTTCACATCGATTCACCTCCGAATGACGGTCGCGCAACTATCCTGGTTTTTATCGGGAGTTTGGCAGCTGCCAATCTTAAAGCTTCCAGCGCAAGCTCTCTGCTAACTCCTCCAACCTCGAACATTATCTTACCAGGTTTAACAACCGCCACCCACTTTTCGGGTGCTCCTTTACCCTTCCCCATTCTGCTGTCAGCAGGATGTTTCGTTATGGGTTTATCCGGGAATATTCTTATCCAAATCATACCGTTTCTTTTAAGTTTTCTTGTGATGGCAACACGGCACGCTTCTATCTGTCTGTTGTTTATCCATGCCGGCTCCAAAGCTTTGAGTCCCCACTCACCGAAATTCATTTCGGTTCCGCCTTTCGCAAGGCCTCGCATTCTTCCACGTTGTTGTTTTCTATATTTAACCCTCTTAGGGATCAGCATCTTCAAACCTCCTTATCGACGAGTCAAGCGGATTTAGCTTTGTTTTGCTCACCCGTAAATATCCAAACCTTAACTCCCAAGACTCCGTACTTCGTTTTAGCCACCGCGAAACCGTAATCCACTTTGGCTCTAAGTGTTTGAAGTGGCACCCTGCCTTCTCTGTACCACTCTGTTCTGGCTATTTCGGCCCCGTTTATCCTCCCGCTCACCATTATCTTTATTCCTCGAGCTCCCTTTTTTTGTGCCATCTGAATGCTACGTTTCATAGTTCTCTTGTAAGACGCCCTTTTTTCAATCCTTGAAGCCACGAATTCGGCGGTGAGTTGTGCATCTAATTCGGGCGTTTTGACTTCTTCGATGGAGATGTTTACCTCTCTGTCCGCCGGAACGATCGATTGAATCAAACTTCTTATGTTCTTTATTTCGGCGCCTTTTTTACCTATGAGTATTCCAGGTCTGCCGGTTACTATTGTAACCGTTGCGCGTTTACCGGAACGTGAAATTTTTATTTCAGATATGCCAGCGTGATAATAAGCTTTCTTGACGGCTTTTCTGATCTTCTCATCCTCTATCAAATAGTCGGAATAATTCTTTTCGTTGAACCACGTGGCTTGCCAATCCGTTGATATTCCCAATCTAAAACCCCTTGGATGTACCTTTTGACCCACTTCATTGCACCTCGCTCTCATCTGAAGTTTTTTCTTCCTTCAACTCGTTCTCTTTAGACCTATCGCGTACCACTATCGTTATATGCGACTGCCTTTTAAGAATAAGCGAAGCGCGTCCTCGGGCCATTGGATTCATCCTTTTGAGCCTTGGACCGTCGTCAGCGGTGCATTTGGCAATGTACAAAGAATCAACATCGAGATTGAAGTTGTTTTCGGCATTCGCTATGGCCGAATTCAAAACTTTTTCAACCATTCTCGCACCTTTCTTCGTGGAAAACTGTAAAATTTGGAGAGCCTCGCTGACGTCCTTACCTCTTATGGCGTTCAAAACGGGTCTAACCTTGTAAGGACTTATTTGAAGATATCTCCCAACAGCTTTTGCCTCTATGGGAGGCTGTTTGGAGGCTTTCCTCATTCTGTGAAAAACTGAACGTTTTGGCCTTTTACCATTTTCTGGCATTCAAATCATCCTCCTCATTTCTTCACTTCTCCCTTAGAGGCTCGTTTGTCGGCATGACCGCCAAAACGCCTGGTGGGCGAAAATTCGCCTAGCCTATGTCCAACCATTGCCTCCGTTATGTAAACGGGAATGTGCTTTCTACCGTTATGAACTGCTATCGTATGACCTATCATCTCAGGAACGATCATCGACGCTCTTGACCATGTCTTGATGACCTTTTTCTGTCCCGTTTCGTTAAGAGCCTGCACTTTTTTCAAGAGTTTCAGATCAACGTAAGGCCCTTTTTTGGTCGAGCGACTCACACTTATTTCCTCCTTTCGATCACTTGCCTTCGTTTCTGCGTCTAACTATGAACTTATCAGAGGGTCTCTTTCCTCTGCGTGTTTTATATCCCTTCGCTGGAACTCCCCACGGGCTTTGAGGTATCTTTCCACTCTTGGTTTTTCCTTCTCCACCACCCATTGGGTGATCCACGGGATTCATCGTCATTCCTCTAACCGTTGGCCTTATACCCAGCCATCTCTTTCTTCCAGCTTTACCGTACGATTCGTTGGAATGCTGTTCGTTACCAACGACTCCTATGGTCGCCATACAGGTTTCTCTCACTTTTCGCAGCTCACCAGATGGCATCTTCAACAAAGCGTATCCGGCTTCTCTTGCCATGAGTTGAACGGAATTTCCAGCGCTTCTCGCGATCTTGCCACCCAAACCCGGTTTCAACTCAACGTTGTGCACGAAAGTTCCAACGGGTATGTGTGTTAACGGTAAAGCGTTTCCAACTTTTATTTCCGAATTTGGCCCCGATGTCACGACGTCTCCAACCTTTAAACCTTTTGGAGCCAAAATGTACCTCTTTTCTCCATCAACGTAATGCAGTAAAGCGATGCGTGCACTCCTGTTTGGATCGTATTCGATGGAAAAAACTTTCGCCGGTACATCGAATTTATCTCTTCTAAAATCGATGATCCTGTACTTTCTCTTGTTTCCACCACCCTGATGCCTGACGGTGATTCTACCGTACGAATTCCTCCCAGCTTTTGACTTTAAAGCTCTGGTTAAAGATTTTTCCGGCTTCGATCTCGTTATCTCGGAAAAATCAGAAGAAATCATGTGTCTTCTACCAGGACTGGTGGGTTTATATTTCTTAAGACCCATATGGAGATTCTCCTTTCAGCAATTCGTTCATCAAATTAAGCCTTCAAATTCTTGAATCTTAAATCCTTCTTTCAATTTAACGATGGCCTTCTTGAAGGAACGAGAATACCCTTGCGATCTACCATACCTTTTCGGTTTCCCCTTGTAGTTCATTATCCTTACGTCTTCCACTTCGACGTTGTAGAGCTTTTCTATTGCATCTCTGACTTGGTATTTGTTAACTCTCGAGTCAACTTCAAAGGTGTATGTAGAATTCGCGAATCCAAAAGTCGTTTTCTCGGTGATGATAGGTCTAACTATTACGTCATATGGTGTGAGATCATTTGCCATTGTCATACACCTCCGCTATCTTATCAACCGTTGCTTTCGTTAAAACGAGCCACTCGTGTTTCATGATATCGTAAACGTTTAGGCCATCGACGTTCGTTTTTTCTTTGCCAGGATTATCGGCGATAATAACTTTAACGTTTGGAATGTTGCCGGCGGACTTTTTCACGTTTATCTGCTCTTCCTTCATCGTGTCAAGCACGCATAACGCGTTGAGTTCCGGCACGATTTTTTTAACCACGTTCATAAATTCCTTGGTCTTTGGTTTTTCCATTTCCACTTTTTCGACGACTATCAACTTGTTATCTTTGAATTTCGCGGAAAGCGCGGATTTTATCGCCGCAACTTTCATCTTCTTGTTCAGTTTCTCTGAATAGTCTCTCGGCTTTGGAGGAAATGTAACTCCACCGTGCCTCCATAATGGCGACCTGTTGGAACCCGCTCTCGCACGTCCTGTGTGTTTTTGAGCCCAAGGTTTTCGGCCACCACCAGATACTTCCGCCTTCGTTTTTGCCGACGCCGAACCTTGCCTTCTATCCGCTAACTGCTTGTGAATATACCTGAAAAGCAGATCTCGATTCGGCTCAACGTTGAATATATCGTCGGGCAACGTGACTTTTCCAATTTTTTGTCCTTCCATGTTAAGCATGTCCACTTCAGCCATAGTTATCACTTTCCTCCTCGCACGGCGCTTCTAACGTACACAAGCGATCCTCGAGCACCGGGTAGAGCACCTTTTACAACCAGCAATGAATTGTCCTTATCAACTTTTACAACCTCAAGATTGAGAATCGTTCTGTTAACGTTTCCCATATGCCCGGCCATTTTCGTTCCTTTTAAAACCTTACCAGGATAGGTGTGCATACCTGTAGAACCGTGCCTTGGATATTTCGTACCGTGAGTTCTGTCGTGACCACCAAAATTCCATCTTTTCACGGTACCTTGGTATCCTTTTCCTTTAGTTCTACCGGATACATCCACCATTTCTCCCTCTTCGAAAAGGGACACGTCCAAAACCTGACCTATTTCGTATTCATCCACGTTGTCAACTCTAACTTCTTTTAGATATCTTACCGGTTTTACCCCCGCTTTTTTGAAATGTCCCTGCAGAGGCTTATTGACGTGTTTTTCGTTTACCTCTTCAAAACCTATCTGGATCGCGTTGTAGCCATCATTTTCAACCGTTTTTTTCTGAACAACCACGCAAGGTCCAGCTTTTACAACGGTAACGGGAACGGCTACACCATCTTTGTATATCATCGTCATTCCTATCTTTTTTCCAATTAGAGCTTTCATTCAAAGCACCTCCAGCCGTTCTGTCAAAGTTTTAGTTCCACTTCCACGCCGGCCGGGAGATCCATTTTCATCAACGATTCAACTGTCTGAGGCTGTGTTTCAAGAATATCAATCAATCTTTTATGAACGATCTTCTCAAAATGTTCCCTCGAGTCTTTGTTAACATGAGGAGACCTCAAGACACAATAAACGGTTCTCTCCGTTGGAAGGGGTATAGGTCCTGATACTTTGGCATTTGTCTTTTTAACGGTTTCCACGATCTTCCTTGCGGATTGATCCAGCAATTCATGATCGTACGCTTTTAATTTTATTCGAATCTTGGACTTTGCCATTCAAATAAACCTCCTTCAAAAGAGCAAGGGGGGATTTTTCCCCCTCGCTTGTTCACTCAATTATCTTAGAAACAACACCTGCACCAACTGTTCTTCCACCCTCACGAATGGCGAATCTCATTCCTTCTTCGAGGGCAACAGGTTTGATGAGTTCAACTTTCATGACGGTGTTGTCACCGGGCATAACCATTTCAACGCCTTCCGGAAGTCCGGCGATCGTACCCGTAACGTCTGCCGTCCTGATGAAGAATTGCGGCCTGTAACCCACAACGAAAGCGGTATGCCTTCCACCTTCTTCTTTTTTCAGAACGTAAACGTTGGCTTCAAACTTCGTGTGTGGTGTTATTGAACCTGGTTTCGCCAAAACCTGTCCTCTTTCAACTTCTTCTTTCTTTACACCTCTCAAAAGACATCCGATGTTGTCCCCGGCGATTCCCTCATCGAGCAGTTTTCTGAACATTTCAACACCGGTAACAACGGTCTTTCTCGTGGGTCTCAAACCGACTATTTCAACTTCGTCGTTGACGTGAATCTTTCCACGCTCTACCCTACCGGTAACGACGGTACCACGTCCGGTTATGGTGAATATGTCTTCTATAGGCATCAAGAACGGTTTGTCAACATCTCTAACTGGATCCGGAATGTAGCTGTCAACGGCATCCATGAGTTCCAAGACTTTCTTTGCCCACGGATCGTCGATGTTATCGGCTTCAAGAGCTTTGAGGGCGCTTCCGCGAATAACCGGTACTTCATCGCCAGGATATTCGTATTTGGAAAGAAGTTCTCTGACTTCCATTTCGACCAAATCCACAAGTTCTGGATCGTCAACCATGTCCACTTTGTTTATGAAAACGACCATAGCAGGAACGTTGACCTGTCTTGCCAACAGTATGTGTTCTCTTGTCTGAGGCATAGGTCCATCCGTTGCCGCGACGACAAGAATGGCACCATCCATCTGGGCGGCACCGGTGATCATGTTTTTGATGTAGTCAGCGTGTCCAGGGCAGTCGATATGGGCGTAATGCCTCTTGTCAGTTTCGTATTCAACGTGAGCGGTGTTTATGGTTATACCTCTCGCCTTTTCTTCTGGAGCCTTATCGATTTCTTCGAATGGAACGTATTCCGCTTCACCCTTTATGGCCAATATCTTGGTGATAGCGGCCGTCAAAGTCGTCTTACCGTGGTCAATATGTCCTATCGTTCCAATGTTGAGATGTGGTTTACTTCTTACGAATTTCTCTTTTGCCATCGAAATTCAACCTCCTTAAATGTTTTAAAGGTTCTTCACCTGTTTAGCACTTTATCCGCAAAATTCTCTGGCACTTCGTCGTAATGAGAAAATTTCATCATGTAAATGGCCCTTCCTTGACTCA
>Ga0256833_1003465_pt1 | contig 10767 bp, 8 predicted proteins | sample 356284metaG_FD_190535 | JGI IMG/M metagenome (GOLD analysis project Ga0256833, IMG submission 190535) | Hydrothermal vent microbial communities from Mid Atlantic Ridge, Atlantic Ocean - 356-284 | ecosystem: Environmental > Aquatic > Marine > Hydrothermal vents | place: Atlantic Ocean: Mid...
ATTATATGATAATGGATAATTATAAAATAAATGGTCGCCCAATTTTAAAAACAAAACCACTTAACCCTTGCCTGATTTATAAAAAATATAATAAAGATATTTGCAATTATTGATTATATTAAGCGGTAGGTTGGGCTGACGTTAGGAAGCCCAACAAAAGATACTAATTCTTAATATATAACCCATCCCCCCACTTTTTTACATTTTTTGTAACACAGAGAGCCGCAGAGCAGGCGCAGAGAGCCACGGAGTTTTTCTATTGAATCCATGAAGCTAAAGTTTTATCTCTGAAAAAAGTGTAAAAAAGGGGGGGATGGTGTATTTAGAATTGTAGGTTGGGCTGAGGTACGAAGCCCAACAATATCATAGTGTATCTTTTGTTGGGCTTCCTAACGTCAGCCCAACCTACCGTGCTATTATGGCTCATCGAAGCCTCTTGTGGTGTCCCCATCACAGCATCCATTTAATTGTCAACAAAAAATGCTTATCTACAAATTTCCTGCTCTATGTGTTTTTATCTCCTAAAAAGGTAAAAATAGGAGTTATGTGCTTCATAGTGCTCCAAAAGGTGGAATTATTTTTCTCTTCCAATGATTGCAGGCACAGCTAAGCCTCACTTTACAATGCTTTTTATGATTAGATAATGGTGTTTTTTTGTTAGGTGGGTATTGGACTAAATGCTTGGCTCATGCCTTTTATCCAACATCTTGAGGTTTTTTTATCGTTCCCACGTTCCGCGTGGGAATGCAGCTACAGACGCTCCGCGTCGAGTCTCAAAAAAACAGCTTATCCTATTCGCGATGCAGAGCGTCTATAGATGAATTCCCACGTAGAACGTGTATAAATATTGTGTCCCTAGAACTCTACTAATTCTTAATATATTACCCCCCCCCTTTTTTTTTTATATATTTTTACCCGCTATGCATTTTATAACAATAAAAATGATCGCTAATTATTATAGACAAGTAATGTTTTTACTGGCTATAATTAATGTACATTAATATGTACAAGGAAGATAGGTATGCAATCTTTTTCAATTGCAGATGCAAGGTCACAGTTGCCTACAATCGTTCACTCTGTTGAGAAAGGGGGGGCTACTCAATTGACACGTCGCGGTAAGCCTGTGGCAATATTACTTTCTTTGAAAGAGTATGAAACCTTACTTTCACAAGGTAAGGGTAGCTTATTACAAGCATTAACTGCCTATCAATCCATGATGCAACCAACAATAGATGATATTTCAAATAAAGAAGTTGATAGCTGGAGAGATAAGGAAATAGGCAGAAAACTACCATGGGAATAAAATATCTTTTAGATACAAATATCCTTTCTGAGCTAAGTAAAAGCAGGCCTAATGCTAATGTTGTTTCGCATATCAATCAAAATGGCGATAATTGTTCAACAGCATCTGTTGTCATTCATGAAATAAATTTTGGCATAAATAGGTTAGCGGAAGGTAAGCTTAAAAATAATCTCAGACTCTTCCTTAAACAGTTAGAAACCTATAAATTCCAAATCTATCCGTATGATACTGAAGCAGCTTGTTATCATGCTTTAGAAAGAGCCAAGTTAGTAAAGAAAGGCTTAACTCCCGCATTTGTGGATGGGCAAATAGCGGCAATTGCATCAACGAATAATTTAATTTTGGTAACTCGAAATACAAGTAATTTTATCAATTATAGTCATTTATCTTTAGAAGACTGGTTTATGCTCCCTAATCTAATATGAGTGGCTTGTAGCCTGTATGGAGTTTATGGAATACAGGAAGCTGTAGCATAAAATACATGGGATATTACTTTAAGGGGGGGGCATGATGCAAGTAATCATCACTCTACAAAAGAACGCCAATATTCAACTAGGTAATGAGGGAGGCTTATTAGCTGATATTGATGCCCTGTTTCTTTATTTAAAACGGTTTTTGATTCTGGCAGGTTCTCTAAAAAACGTAGCGCAAAGGGGGGCTTCTCCTGCTTTAGCCTGATAAAAACCTGTAGTGATTTCATTGACCCCGCTGCCCCTGATTTTACCTCAATGGGGATGACGTGATTTTTATAGCGTGTTAAAAAATCAATTTCAGAAATGCTTCCCTGTTTTTGTCTTTGCCAGTAATAGAGTTGCGGTTTTTGAAATAATTCACGATCATCCAATAGGTGCTGTGCAATAAACTGCTCGGCTATTGCGCCACTGGCAATGCTGTTTAAATCATTCGGTATTGCATCAATCTGCAATCCCATGACACTCATGACCAGCCCAATATCAAGAAAAAAGGTCTTGAAATGATTATTTTTCTGCTCGGTTGCTAGTGGCAAACCGTTTCCTGCTGTGTGAACACAAAGCGATACAACGCGCGCCAGTTCTAACGCTTCAAGTGCTTTTTTAACCGTTTCAGTACGCCCGCCTTCGATCAACTTGGAATAAATTGTCTTGTTACCTAAAGTAAGGGGGATTTTTTTAAAAACTTGGCGAATGGCATCAGTATTGGCTCTTTTATAGTATTTGCCAAAATCAGCCTGATAGGTTTCCAGAATGGATTCTTTAATCCGGGCAACTTCAAGCCATGATTGGGTATCCCGATAGACCTTTACCGCTTCAGGCATTCCACCCGTTATGGTGTAGGTGCGCTGGTGTTGAAGATAGATTTGATGCAATGCTTCTGACACGGGTTGAGTAAGGCTAAAGGTTTTTAGTTTGTCAGCTAAAGCACCTTGATTAATGCCATATAAATATTCACTAAATGTCATCGGTCCCATAAAAAGGAACTCAATACGTCCAACAGGAAATGAAAAATCAGGCGAGTTTAAAACAAACTCAAGCAATGAACCCGTTAAGATAACGTGGTATTCAGGTGCTTTTTCATAACAATAACGAAGAAAAGGAATGATTTCAGGATGCTCCTGAGCTTCATCAAAAAAGAAAATCACTCTTTCTGGGTCAAAACTTGTCATGCCTCGACTCAAGGCAATCAACTCAAAAATAGACCTAGGATCATTTTTTGGTATTTCAGAAAGAAAGCTATGCTGATCTTCCAGATTAATAGCAATAAGTTCCACATCCAGTTTTTTTGCGGCAAGCGTGACGGTTGTGGTTTTCCCTACCTGTCTTGCCCCCCGTATAATAAGTGGCTTGCGAGTCTTACGATAAAACCAGTCATGGATATAATCAATCTGTTTGCGGTACATTTTTATGGATTATTTTAGAGATGGTAACTGAACTATAGCATAAAAATGTAATTTACATAGGTTGTTTTGTATTATATGTTGTAAATTACATAATCTATTATCAATTCTTGATTGTAATTTACATAGCTTATTATAAATAAGTAATTCGCCTGTAGCCTGTATGGAGTTTACGGAATACAGGAAAGTCATTGCTCCAATCTTCCCGTATTTCGAGTATCAAAGGGGGCAGACTCGATTGATCTGGTGGCTAAGTTGTTTTACACTAATATTTTATGCTATAGAGCTGCTACTTATGCCACGCCAACCCCGTTTTGTCCTCATTAAAAGGATAGCCATAATTTGAAATTTTGGGGACACGATACTAAATTATTTGATTGTTTTTTGAATTAAGTATTGTGTCCTCAGAACTCTGCTAATTCTTAATATATAACCCATCCCCCCACTTTTTTACATTTTTTGTAACACAGAGAGCCGCAGAGCAGGCGCAGAGAGCCACGGAGTTTTTCTATTGAATTCATGAAGCTAAAGTTTTATCTCTGAAAAAAGTATAAAAAAAGGGGGGGCACGATAACTCTGTGGCTCTCTGCGCTACTAAAGATTTTTGTTGGGCTTCGTACCTCAGCCTAACCAACAATTCTGTAGCGACTTATCCACGCAGATTGTGGGCACGATAATCTAAGTTTACGGTTCTTTGTGTTAATAAAAATAACAAAAAATATTTCTGTCATAAAGCTGTCATATTCGACCTCTAAAATGTGTTCACATTACAAAACGGAGAAAAATGATGAAAACAATTAAATTAAGTTTAATGGCAATGAGTATTGCAACTGTGCTTACGACAGTCCCAGCTTCTGCGGCTTCTCGTGATCATATTGATATTGTGGGTTCTTCTACAGTTTACCCATTTGCAACAGTCGTCGCTGAAACTTATGGTAAAAAAACAGGAAATAAAACACCTAAAATTGAATCTACTGGTTCTGGTGGTGGCATGAAGTTATTTTGTGCGGGTGCTGGTATTGATACGCCTGATATAACTAATGCATCACGTCGTATTAAGATGAGTGAGTTTAAGAAGTGTCAGAAAAATGGCGTTAAAGATATTGTTGAAGTTCAAATCGGTTTTGATGGTATCGCTATTGCAAACGCTAAATCTGCGCCTGAGTTTAAGTTGACGCGTAAAGATATATTTATGGCGCTAGCTAAAGAAGTACCAGGCAAAGAAGCAGGTAAGCTTATTGCTAACCCTTATAAGACTTGGAAAGATGTTAATCCATCTTTACCTGCGACTAAAATTGAAGTGTTAGGTCCTCCACCAACATCAGGTACTCGTGATGCATTTGCAGAACTTGCACTAGAAGGTGGTTGTAAGAAGTTTGATTGGATCAAGCAAATAAAATCTGATTCAAAAGCAGCTAAAAAAGCAGGTGATAAGGCTAAAGCTAAAGAATTGAAGCATAAATATAAAGCTATTTGTCATACTATTCGTGAAGATGGTGCTTATATTGAAGCAGGTGAAAATGATAACTTGATCGTTGAAAAACTGACTAAAAATCCAGTTGCACTTGGTGTATTTGGCTTTAGCTTCCTTGATCAAAATGCTGATAAAATAAAAGGTGCTTCGGTAGATGGTGTTGCGGTAACATTTGATACAGTTGCCGATGGCTCATATCCCGTATCACGCCCACTGTTCTTCTATGTTAAAAAAGCACATGTTGGTAAAGTACCTGGCATTAAAGAATATATCGCTGAGTTTACTAATGAAGAAGCATGGGGTGATGATGGATATTTAACTGAAAAAGGCTTGATTCCTCTTTCAAAAGAAAAACGTGAAGAAATTGCTAAGAATGCAAAGGATCTTGTTCCTTTGGATTTGAAAGCAGAGTAATAATAACAATAAGTCTCTCTTCTTGATTTGGACTTCCTAGCGGTAATAGGGGGATAGGTCTGTAATGAGCCTGTTCTCCTTAACAACAAGATCAAGAAGAGAGTTTATTTTGGACTGAGTCGTTTTATATAAGAGATGGTGTACACCTTTTGACGATTCAGACCAAAGTGAATATTTCATCTTTAATTGATTCAGGTAATATTTATTATTATCAATATTTGATATCAACATTTAACAACAGTGAAACTAAAATATGCCCGTTAATTTTATACTGATTACCCTGCTAGCCTTATTATTGTTCGGTTTTATTCTTGGTAGAGCGCGTTCAATTAAAGTCGCAACTAAAGTTAGGAGTGGGCGTTATAATCTACATTCACGCCCTTATTACTATGGTTACATGATTGCATTATGGGCAGGTATTCCCTCGCTTTTGATTTTGCTGTTATGGACTGGCTTTGACTCAAGTATCATTACCTCGTTAACAGCGTCTGAGCTACCTTCAGAAATCAAGGAATTATCAAAAGATAAAAGAAGCTTGGTCATTAATGAGATTATCAATTTTGCAGAGTCAGGAAAAGCAGATGCTAATTCATCTGACCCTAAGTTACAGGCTGCTGCACATTATTTGAACCTTAAAAATATTAGCCTCATGGCAAAAACAGTTGTTGTTTTTGCTTTGGCTATTCTAGGGATAATCATAGGGTTACGCTTTGTTAAGCCCGAGTTTCGCGCCCGTAACCAAGTTGAAAAAATAGTACGCTGGGTAATGATAGCCTGTGCTTCTATTGCGATATTCACAACGCTTGGTATTGTATTATCAGTGTTATTTGAAGCTTTACATTTTTTCAAAAGCATACCTTTTACTGATTTCATATTTGGTACGCATTGGAATCCACAGACGGCAATTCGTGAAGATCAGGTTGGTGGCTCAGGTAGTTTTGGTGCAATTCCACTATTTACAGGTACATTATTAATATCAGCTATTGCGCTAGCGATTGCGGTGCCAATTGGTTTAATGACGGCTATTTATCTTTCAGAATATGCAAACCAGACAGTGCGCTCAATCGCCAAGCCTGTGCTAGAAATTCTTGCGGGTATCCCGACTGTTGTTTATGGTTTTTTTGCAGCTTTGACGGTTGCCCCGTTTATACGTGAAACAGGTGAGGCAATAGGTCTTCATCCTTCTTCTGAGAGTGCTTTGGCGGCGGGTATTGTCATGGGAATTATGATTATTCCTTTTGTATCATCTTTATCTGATGATGTAATTTCAGCCGTGCCACAAGCGATGCGTGATGGCTCTTATGGTATGGGAGCGACTAAATCAGAAACTATTCGTCAGGTGGTAATACCCGCTGCCTTGCCAGGCATTGTTGGTGGTGTGTTGTTAGCGGCATCTCGCGCTATTGGTGAAACTATGATTGTTGTTATGGCAGCTGGTTTGGCAGCCAATCTCACAGCAAATCCACTTGAAGCAGTAACCACCATAACGGTGCAAATAGTGACTCTGCTCACAGGGGATCAAGAGTTTGATAGCCCCAAAACACTCGCTGCCTTTGCGTTGGGCTTAGGGCTATTTACGGTTACACTTATTCTTAATGTTATTTCATTGCATGTGGTAAGAAAATATCGTGAGCAATATGAATAAGGAATGAAAGTTAGAGACGGTGCAATAATCAATTTTCATTTCTAAGCTGAGACAAATCAATGAGTAAACAATACAAAAATACCGACACAATACGCGCAGGTTTGAAAAAGCGTTATGCTAGAGAAAAACGCTTCCAGTTTTTTGGTATAGCTTCAATTTTTATTAGCTTTTTATTCTTGCTTGTTTTGTTGGTGAATATTTTCAGTCAGGGTTATCCTGCTTTTCAGCAGACTTATGTGAAGCTGGATGTAAAGCTTGACGGATCAGCTATTGGTGTGAGTAAAGACTCAAGCCCTGAAGAATTGTTTAAGGCAAACTACAGTAAACTTATTAAAAACACGCTAAAAGAAATGTTCCCAGATGTTAAAGGACGCAAACAGAAACGTGCCCTTAAGCGATTAATAAGCAAGTCAGCGGCTTATGATTTGCGTGATAAAATTATTGAAAACCCTGCATTGTTGGGCACAACACAGTCGTTTTGGTTTTTAGCAAAAGATGATATAGATGTATTTATGAAAGGTGATATTGATCGCACCTTACCTGAAGCAGATCGTCGCATTAAAGACTTTCAGTTAAAATGGATTGATAAATTACTAGCAGAAAATAGGCTTGAAAAGCGTTTTAATACCACCTTCTTTACAGCGGGTGACTCACGCGAACCTGAACAGGCAGGTATAAAAGGCGCGCTAATTGGCTCTTTGCTGACCATGTTGGTAACAATGGCACTCTCTTTTCCTATTGGTGTTTTGGCGGCTATTTATCTGGAAGAATTTGCACCACAAAATAACCGCTGGGTTGATATTATCGAGATCAATATTAATAATCTAGCTGCTGTGCCATCCATTGTGTTTGGCTTGCTGGGCTTGGCAGTGTTTATTGGCTTTTTTGGTGTGCCACGCTCGGCTCCGCTGGTGGGTGGTCTGGTACTGACGTTAATGACCCTGCCGACGATTATTATTGCTAGTCGTGCTGCTATAAAGTCTGTGCCACCTTCGATTCGTGAGGCTGCTTTAGGGCTTGGTGCATCAAAGGTACAGACTACTTTTGGGCATGTTGTGCCACTGGCAATGCCAGGAATTTTGACAGGTACAATTATCGGTATGGCACAGGCGCTGGGCGAAACAGCTCCACTGCTAATGATTGGCATGGTTGCCTTTGTGGCAGATGTCCCGCAGGGCATCTTAGATCCATCTACAGTAATGCCTGTGCAAATTTATCTCTGGTCAGATAGTCCAGAACGCGCATTTACAGAGCGCACATCCGCCGCCATTATGGTTTTGATTGCTTTTTTGGTTGTGATGAATTTTATCGCGGTACTATTGCGTAAAAAGTTTGAGAGAAAATGGTAACCGCTATGACAGCTATAACAGCTACGACAAAGGAAAAACAAATGACAGATCAGCGTGATAGTATTAATGACCGTGTGGCTAATAAAGAATCTGAAAGCAATGCGGCTGATAACAGGTCTAGCATGGATGATATTCATAAGAATGAAGAATTTGATATTGAAATAAATGGTACGGTGGGTAAACCATTTGTTGATAATGCCAAAATGAGTTCACGAAATTGTGATGTTTTTTATGGTGATAAACAGGCAATTTTTGATGTTAATGTTGATATTGGCAACCATGAAATTCTTGCCATGATTGGTCCTTCTGGCTGTGGTAAATCCACTTATTTGCGTGTGCTTAATCGCATGAATGACACCATCCCAATTTGTCGGGTAACAGGTGAACACAAGCTTGATGGTGAAGATATTTATAGCAAGAAAATGGACCCTGTATTATTACGCGCTAGGGTTGGTATGGTGTTTCAAAAGCCTAATCCTTTCCCTAAATCAATTTATGATAATGTTGCCTATGGTGCTAAATTGCATGGATTGGCGCGAACTCGCTCTGATTTGGATGACTTGGTTGAAAAAAGTTTGATACGCGCTGGCTTATGGAAAGAAGTCAAAGATGATTTGCACAAACCAGGAACAGGATTATCAGGCGGTCAACAACAGCGTTTATGTATTGCCCGTACCATTGCAGTAGACCCTGAAGTCATTTTAATGGATGAGCCAACCTCAGCACTTGATCCAATTGCAACGGCGCTGATAGAAGAGCTGATGATTGAGCTAAGTGGCAAATATACTATCGCGATTGTGACCCACTCAATGCAACAGGCAGCGCGTGTATCAAATCGTACCGCTTACTTTCATTTAGGTAAATTAGTGGAAGTTAATGAGACGGATAAAGTCTTTACTAATCCAGAACATAAATTAACAGAAAATTACATAACAGGTCGTTTTGGTTAAAAATATATAAAAAAAGGGGGGGATGGGTATAACCATCTTCTCCGTAGGTCGGATTAGCGCGAGCGTAATCCGACAATGAGCTAGGAGGCTGTCAGATAACTAAGAATTGACTACAAATCCCATAAACATCATAATCTGAGCTTATCAAATTCGTTAAATAGAACAACTATTCGCCTTTTTTGATAAACTCACCTTATAATATTTCTGGAATTTTCGTTTCAATCCTAGTTCTCAGACAGCCTCCTAGAGTCAATATTATAGAGATAGTAATGTTGGATTACGCTATCGCTAATCCAACCTACATTTAAACCTGAATCCGTGAGTCCACTACGGCACAGTGAATAAGCTATTGATTCATCACGGGTTTAAAAAATACCCGCTTAACCTAAGGGTGAAGCTAAGATTTTTTAAATCCTGTGCTAAACCAATGTCTTATCCCTGTTATCCGCATTGGACTCACGGATTCAAGTTAAAATATACAAAAAACAGGGGGGATGGGTATATACAGTTATTAATGTACAACTCTCCGCCAATTAACAGCAGGAAAATTAGATGATGGAACTCGGACAACATATATCACAACGCTATAACCATGAGCTTGAAGATATTCGTAGCAAAGTTTTAACTATGGGAGGGCTGGTTGAAGAGCAATCAGTCAATGCGCTTAAATCCTTGCTTGAATATGATAAGCCATTAGCTAAAAAAGTAGCCAATGGTGATGATAAAATCAATGCTATGGAAGTCGATATTGATGATGACTGCACCCATGTCATTGCTCGCAGACAACCAGCTGCATCTGACTTACGTTTGATTATTGCGGTAGTGAAGGTGATTACAGACCTTGAACGCATTGGTGATGAGGCTGCTAAAATAGCAGGTTATTCTAAGAAGCTGGCAAAGAAACCTGCGATTGATGGGATGCACTCTGAGCTTACTCATCTAAGCAAATTGGTACTCGGTATTTTGCATGATACGCTGGATGCTTTTGCGCGACTCGATGCGGATCAGGCGATTAGTATTCTTGAGGATGAGGGTAAAATTAATAGAGAATTAGAAAATATCTCTCGTCTGCTGATTACCTATATGATGGAAGACCCTCGTAATATTAAAAGTGCTTTACGAATTAACTGGTGTGCTCGTTCAATCGAACGCATCGGTGCGCATTCACAAAATATTTGTGAATACATAATTTTCTTAGTGAAAGGCAAAGACGTGCGCCATACTAATCTAGAACATATTCGTGCTAAGTATTTTCCATACGATGATGAGTCAGATAATGAGTCACTAAATGATGAATAAGAAATAATTTAAGTCATTAAAGCCCATGTACACTATCCTATTAGTCGAAGATGACCATGCCATTCGTGAGATGCTAACCATGTTTCTCACAACAAAGAAGTATGCAGTTCTTGAAGCGGAAGATGGTAAGGCAGCACTTGAACACTTAAGCCAGAAAACGCCTGATTTATTAGTGTTAGATTGGATGTTGCCCGATACTGATGGTCTGCAATTAATGCAAGAAATACGGGAAACTCCAGTGCATAAAGACTTGCCGATACTTATGTTAACGGCAAGAGCAGAAGAAACTGATAAAATAAAAGGTTTGGATAAAGGTGCAGATGATTATATGACCAAACCTGTTTCTCTAAAAGAGCTTGATGCGCGTATTCGTGCCATCATCCGACGCGCACAAGGTTTAAACCAGCAACAACAATTAACACTGGGAGATATTATTCTTGACCCTGATAATAAAAAAGTG
>Ga0256833_1003466_pt1 | contig 10767 bp, 9 predicted proteins | sample 356284metaG_FD_190535 | JGI IMG/M metagenome (GOLD analysis project Ga0256833, IMG submission 190535) | Hydrothermal vent microbial communities from Mid Atlantic Ridge, Atlantic Ocean - 356-284 | ecosystem: Environmental > Aquatic > Marine > Hydrothermal vents | place: Atlantic Ocean: Mid...
CCTCGCGCTCCTCTCCAGCTGGGGGAGAAGAATGTCATCAACTATCTTGGGCGCATCAAAGACCAGCGTCACGAGGTGGGTTCCCTTCCTCCTCAGTTCGGTGAGGTAGTCCCCCACTTCCTGACCCTTTGGGAAAAAGAACCCTTTCCGTGGGCTCTCCAGGAACTGGTAAGCTTTGAAGTAAAAAAAGCCATAGCGCTCCCAGCTTAGGTTGGCCGAAACGTTCCTCCTCGGGTCAACGGGATCGATGACTATGAGAGGTTTATCTCCATTGATTTCTCTTTTCACGGTCTTGAGCGCAACCTCTGGCTCTTTTCTCAGCCAGTCCGCCGGGTCTATAATCTTCTGCCTCAGCATGAAGTCGGCCTTTTCCAGAACTTTGAGGAACGAGCCGTATTTGATAACGAGGATCTCCGCAAGATACCCGGAGAAGCCCTTCACATAGACCTCGCTCCCGTATGCTTTAATCCCCTTCAAAAAGCGCTTTAGGAGCCGAACTTCATCGTTCTTGCCCTGGAGGTTCTCAAGAACCCAGCGGGTGTGGAGTATAGAGCGGTCAACGGCGGTTCTAACGCCCCTCCAGTCTTTCACGTCGTAGCAGGGCACTAAATCAACGCTGACGCCCTTATAGCGCGCTCTAACGTATGGATGCTCCGCGTAGGCGATTTCGTAGGAGTCGAGCTTCTCCGCGATGGCTTTGCCAAGTTCTAAACCTTTCTCCCTGAGTTCTTCGAGAGGTGTGTCGGGCGGAAAGGCGAGGAACAGGTCAACGTCGTGGTCTCCAGCCAAGTAAGTGTCCTTGGCGAGCGAGCCGACGAAGTAGGGCTTAACGTCGAGGCCCAGGCTTTCGATGCTTTCCTCTGCTATGGCCTTCAGTTCCATCATCAGGCCTTCCACGAAGGCCTTCTCCTCGTCATCTGGCTTTATTCTCCTCAAAACCTCCTCCAGAATCAATTCGATTTCCATCGCCCTCACTCCGCGAGCTCGAACCTCGCAACGGTCTCATAGATTGGGCCCTTTGGGGTAAGCGTGCTCTTCTTCAGCTCTATTGCTTCAACCTCGAACTCCCCGAAGTCCTCGTTGGCCAAATCCTTCAGCGCCATCGCCAGCTCAACCTTATCTCTGATAAACTTCACCCTGCCGATGGTTATGTGGGCAACAAAGTCCCTGTCCTTCTTGAAGCCCAGCCTTCGCATCTCCCGCTCTACATCTCTCGCTATAGCCTTTATGCCCTCGTCGTTCTCTATTCCGGCCCAGATGACCCTTACATAGTTCGGGTTCGGGAAGACGCCTATACCCTTAACGCGAACGCGGTGCTTCTTATGTTTTTTAGCTATCTCTGCTAAAGCTTCCTTGACCTCTTCAGCTAAAGCTTCGTCAATCTCGCCGAGGAACTTTAAAGTTACGTGGAAGTTCTCTCGCTCGACGAACTTTATCTTTGCTGACTTGCTCCCTATCCTCTCCTGGGCCTTGAGAAGGTTGTCGCGAACTTCGTCGCTAACCTCTATGGCTATGAACGCCCTCATATCACCACCGAGAAAAGTTGGGGGAAGGGGTTAAAGGGGTTACTCCCTCACAACTACTGGGAACTCCTCCCAGGGAAAGACTATCCACTTGTCCGTTCTGAAAACGTAGAAGTCCGGAATTACTTTCGTCCAGGGCTTCATGCTGAGGCAGGCCACCTTGACTTCCGTTGCTCCTGCCTTTCTGACCTCCTCGATCACCACTTCGAGGGTCTTCCCCGTGTCGCTGACGTCGTCAACGATAACGACCTTCTTGCCCTCCAGCGAGCCGTGGAGGGGAATGGTTATGAGCGGCTTCTCCATCCTCTCCTCGATGTCCTTGTAGAACTTTACGTCGATGACTTTGAGTTCAACGTCCCCCAGAACGTGGCTTAATCTCACCGCGGGAATCAATCCGCCCCTCGCGATTCCTATTATGACGTCGGGCTGGTACTCTCTAAGGTGCTCAGCAAGCGCAAAAACCGCCCTGTCAATCTGCCACCAGGTGAGGTAAACCTTGTCCATACTAACACCTCCGGAACTCCGTTCCCTGTGATATGAGGACGTTAAAACTTTCGGCTTAAAAACTCTGTGTTTACATAAAAAAAGCAAGAAAAAGGAGAGGGGGTTGGGGGTTAGCTTATCACGCACTTGCTCCAGCCGCAGCGTGGACAGGTGGCGCAGCCGCTCTCCATCTTAAGCTCGACGAGTTCTCCATCCTGCTCGTAGCAGACCGGGCAGTAGGCGACGCCGAGGAGCTCCTTTATATTCTCCTCTGACACGTCCGGTTTCTCCGCGTGGTGGGGGTGCTCGTGCCTCGGCTTTGCCGCAGCGGGTCTGCTTATCGAGAAGGTTATGCCTGCGCTCTCCTTGTTTTTTCCGTTGGTGCCGTTGAGTATAGCTTCAACGTTGATGAACTTCTCCAACCAGGGTTCGGCTTCAACAACGGCCTTCAGCTTCTCCACCGCATAATCGCTTGGCTTGGCCTTGATGCGCTGCTTCTTCTCGCCCTCAACGCTGTAGACCTGAACGCTGAGCGAGCCGTCGCGGTAGACGGTTATTCCCTTACAGCCGAGCTTGTAAGCTAAGAGGTAAGCGGCCTTGACATCCTCAACCGTTGCGTCGTTCGGCATGTTGATGGTCTTGCTCGCTGAATCGGTGAGCCAGAGCTGGATGTTCGCCTGAGCTAAAATATGGTCGAGCCAGTGGATGTCCATCGAGGTGACGAAAACGCGCTGCACCTCCTCCGGAATCTCCTCGAGCCCTTGAACCGAGCCGTAGTTGTCGCTTATCTTCTTTAGTATCTCGTCGCTGTACAGTCCTCTCTTCTTGAGCTCGGCCTCGAAGACCGGATCGACGTAGTAGAACTCGCCAACTGTGACGCTCTTCTTGTAAACCAAGGCAAATATCGGCTCGATTCCGCTGGATGTGTCTGCTATCATGGAAACCGAACCCGTCGGCGGGCAGGTGGTTACCATTCCGTTTCTAACGCCGTACTTCTTGATATCCTCGGCCAGTTCGTCCCAGGGCAGGCTCCATATCTCCCTATGATAGAAGCCCTCCACCGGCAGTTCGCCGTCCTTGTATCTGCTCTTCTCGTAGAGCGGGAAGGGCCCGCGCTTCTTCGCGGCTTCAACTGAGTACTTATACGCGTAGAAGGTGAGGTATTCCGTTGCTTTCCTCATGAAGTCGTAGCCCTCTTTGCTGTTGTAGGCTATGCCCAGCTTGAAGAGGGCATCGGCAAGGCCCATCATGCCGACTCCTATCCTTCTCGTCAGCTTGGTGTTCCTGTCTATTTCAGGCAGCGGGAAGCGGTTCACATCGATGGCGTTGTCCAGGTACTTTGCCACCTTCTGAATCACGTATGCGTACTCGTCCCAGTCAAAGTAGGGCTTGCCTTCCTCGTCGTACTTCACGAACTTTGCGAGATTTATTGAGGCCAAATTGCATGATTCGTAGTCGTAGAGCGGCTCTTCCCCACATGGGTTGGTTGCACGGATTTTCTCGCCCTTTGCAGGCTCCAGAACGTTCCTCTTGTTGATAACGTCGAAGAACACCACTCCAGGATCGGCCTTCGCCCAGGCCATGAAGGCGAGTTCTTCAAACAGGCTCTTTGGGTCGATTTCCTTGACCTTCTCCCCGGTTCTCGGGTTGATGAGCGGGTAGCGCTTGCCCTCCTTTAAAGCTTCCCAGAAGTCGGCCCATATTCCCACGCTTATGTTGAAGTTGCTCAGCACGTTGGTTCCTGTGTTTCTTTCCTTGGCGTGGATGAACTTCTCTATGTCGGGGTGCCAGACCTCGAGGATGCCCATGTTCGCTCCGCGCCTCACGCCGCCCTGCTTGATGACGTCGCTGACCGCATCTATGAGGTGCATGAAGGAGACGGGTCCACTTGCTGCTCCAGCCGTTGTTCCGACAAAGTCACCCTCTGGACGGAGTTTTGAGAAATTAAGGCCAGTACCTCCTCCCATTTTTTGTATCATTGCCACATCGTGGGCCGCCTTCATAATGCTCTCCATATCGTCCTCTATTGGTACGACAAAGCACGCCGAGAGCATTCCGAGGGGTCTTCCTGAGTTGATCAGCGCTGGAGTGTTGGGCATGAATACCTGGCCAGTCATCAAGCGGAAGTATTCCTCCACCTCGCTCTCGTAGTCGTCGAAGGCACCGTTCTCAAGCATTCCAATGAGCTCGTCGATTGAAACCTTCATCCGGCCCTTCTCGGACAGCTCGCGGTATAAACTCAGAAGCCTCTCGAAGTGGTATTTGTTGAGTTTGAACCTTCCGATGGAGAGCTTTCCGTCGTACTCATCGAGGGCTTTTAGGTACTCCTCAACTCTGCTCAGGTCCACTTTGTGGGTTCCGTTTTTGTCAAAGACCCTCTCATCGTAGAGGAGATCTGGAATGACTGCGAGGGTAGAGACGCGCTCGAAAAGCTCCTTGGGGCTCTCAACTATTTCTCCTTTCTCGTTTTTTATTAGATATCGCGAGGCCAAGACGCGGAGGGCATTTAAGGAGAAGCGTTTATCGATTTCATCAAGTTTGTCCCTGTTGAGGATTTTTTTCTTCTCCTCCCTTATTTCAGCCTTTTTCTTGCGGTAGAGTATGTAGGCCTTGGCCACGTCAAAGAGACCCGCTCTCATGAGTTCGAGCTCCACTATGTCCTGTATGTTCTCTATATGGGGCACCTGTCCATCGTAGAGCTCGTTTACCCTTCTGACGACCCTTCTGACGACCTTGTTGAGGAGTCTCTCGTCGCGGACGCCGACTTCAAGCATTGCCCTTTGTATGGCCCACTTTATACGCTCTTTATCAAAGGGAACAATCCTGCCGTCCCTTTTCATCACTTTTTCAACCGGCATATAAACACCCCTGACATTTAGTTACCCATTCTTGCCCCTATTAGGAGAAGCATCAGCAGAGGGGATATTGGTTAACCCCTACATATACCTTACTCTCTTGGGAGTTGCCGAGGTGACAATTAACACCCGACCTATTTGCCCAAAAGGTAATGGGGTAGAAAAGGAAGATGTCGGATAATTTATCCATACTATAGTGCCTCGTAAACGAGTTTAAGTTGGTATGCGTGCTTGAGTTCTTCGTTGGCCATCATTTTGAAAATATGGCTTAGAGAACCCTTCAACGTGTTTCCAAGCTTTGTATAGAGCTCATAGGCGTTCTTTTCCCTGATGAGTGTGTCGAGGATCAGCTCCTCAAAGTCCTCAGGTTCGGCCCGGGTTTCACTCATCATGGGTTCTATTGAGAGGGATTCGAGGTAGTCTATGATCGCGGTTTCATTCAGCGTTCCCTCTTTGAGCATGTTTTCGAGGGTTTTTCTATGCCTCAACTCTTCCTCCGCGATTCTCTGGAACACGTCTACGAACTCCGGCCTTTCGTATGTGGCAAAGGTTTCTCCGAGCTTGTGGAGGTTGTAGAGTTCGTTCTCTTGGTGAATAAGTCTCTCTAAGAGCTCTTCCAGCTTCATCCCCTTTCCTCCGCGAGAGCGTCCAGGTATCCCACGAGCTCTTTAACGCTCGGCAACACCAAGTCGGGTTTTATCTCCGACTTCTCAACGTCCCCCAAGGTGTTCACCCCGGTTAAAACCATAACCGCCTTCATGCCGAAGCGCTTGGCGAAGGTTATGTCTGTGTCAAGTCTATCCCCGATCATCCAGATTTCCTCTGCGTTGAGTTTTTCTTTAACGACTTCGTAGATCGGTTCGTTGGGTTTTCCTATTATCAGGGGCTCTCTATCGGTCGACGCTTTCAGGGCGGCGATTATGGCTCCGGCTCCGGGGTAGAGCCCTTCTTCCCCGGGGAAGGTTGTGTCGGGATTGGTTCCTATGAAGGTTGCACCGTTTTTTATAGCCAGCGTGGCGTACTTGAGTTTCTCGTAGGTTAAGGCTGGATCGAGGCCGACTACGACGTATCTGGCACCTCTCCACAGGCCTCCCCTGGCTCCCTCCAGGCCCACAACTCCCCAACCGAGCTCTTCCATCTCCTCATGGAGGCCTTTCCCGCCGATGACGAAGATTTTTCCGGGCTTGAGGTGTTTTTTCATGTAGATTCTTGTGGCAAGGCCCGAAGTGATAATTCTTTCGGCCGGAACGTCGATATCCATTGAGAGGAGCTTCTCGCGATACATCTCCGGTGTTTTCGTCGAGTTGTTCGTCAAAAATAGGAACGGTATATTTCTCTCTTTCAGAAGCTCTATGAGCTCCCTCGCCCCTTCCACGGGTTTGTTTCCCCTATACAAAACCCCGTCCATGTCGAAGATTAAACCCATCATCTTTTCACCACCACGTTGAGCTTTAGGCTCTGCACGGTACCGTTTATTGCCTTCAGGATTAGGTCTTTAGCTCCAGTTTCGGCATAGTTTCCATCCGGCGGTTCGGGTGGGAGTTTTGGTGGCTTGTCCTTGAACAGGAGAAACCATACCTGCCATCTGCCCGGCTTGGAGATGCTGAAGGTATAATTGGTTTCAAACTCCGGCGTCCAGTTGCCCTCTATATTCACGGGAACGTTTGGCAGGGTGACGTTGAACCAACCTTGCATGGGGTACATCTCATGGATGAGGGTGGTGTTTGTCCGGTTGTCCCAGGTTAGATTCACGAGCCATATCTGGACGTAGTAGGTGACGTTTCTGTGCTCGTGGTTAACTATGCCGATTATAACCGTCCCGTTCTCACCGACGGTAAGGTTCGTTGGATAGTCCTCGGCCAATCCCCCCGGCCCAAGGATGTAGAACTCGGTGAACGCTTCACCCTGCTTGGGGTGGGTTACCACGTAGGCGAGGGTTCCTACTGATGTTATGATGGCCATTACAAGGATTACCGTAAGGGCCTTGTCGAGTCTGCTTGAGTTTTCCCATTCGAGGTCTTCCTTGAGTCTTTTGGGGGTTGTCCATGGGATCCAGGGTTTTATGGCGTTCTTTCTTCTGTAAATAGAGATGACTCCGAAGAGGAAGTTGAAGAGGGTTAAACTCGCGAGTATTGGGATGAGCCTTATCCCCCAGGGTGTGTAGTTGAGGCCGAGACCTATAAGAGGGACTATCGCTATGCTCAGCCCGAAGCTCAGGGCTAATCTCTCAAGGTTGTCCAACTCCTTTCTCTCCGGGAAGAGGGCAGTTATGAAGACGTAGCCGGGGAAGAAAAGGACGAAAGCTAAACCGAGGGCTTTCCTTAGGGTGCTCCCAGGATACAGCCATATCAACATGTCGAGGAGCAGTGAAAGGCCGATTATCGTCAGTAAATCCCAGTACCTCCAGAGGCCCTTCGGTTCATCCACCGTTCAGCACCCCGTAGACCTTCTTCATGACTATCACCGCGAACACCATGAGGAGGAGTTCCACCATTGGTTTGAGGTTCTCCCTCTGCTCCCTGCTCATGAAGATGCCACCAACTTCGAGGGTTATGAGAAGGCCTATGAGTGAGAGGGTCAGGAATACGTCGACGCTTTTGGTCGACAACGCCGAGACAAGAACCCATAGGGAGAGGAAGAGCAGTATGTAATCCTCTACATCCACTCCTCAGCGCCCCCGAGCTTTTTAACCCTTAGTTCAATACCGTGTTCCTTTTCCTCTGCACCCTCTATCGTGAGCAATTCTCCAGTGGCCTTTGAGAGTCCTAAGAGAATCGCGGATATTATTGGACACGGAACTTTGGTTAGGTTATCGTGATCGCACTCCACTTCGGGTTTCACGATGACAATGTAGTGGTCCCCGGAGTCATCTATGTAAACCCTGCTCGCGAGCCCTAAGGCCTTTAAAACGGCGCCTCCCGCGGACTCAACGCTTCCGACACCTTCGAGTGGCCCTTCAAGATGCTCCTCAAACTTGTCCACCAGTTCTCCACCGAAAGGTCCAAGGAAAAGCCCCATGGCGCTGTCCTTCGGGACGTCCGTTAAAAAAACAATTTTTTCATCGAGTCTCGCCAAGTCAAGTTCAAAGTTTCTGTGGAGGGGAACGAAGAGGCCGCCCTTCGGAAGGTTTTCATAGGGGGGTATAAAGATGGCGTTTCCCTCGAGGTATAGGTTCTCGCACATCCTTCGGAGAGCGTTCTCGTAAGCTTCCAGGGTGAGTTTTACGGAATCCCTCCTGGTGCACTCAGAACTCTTGAAGGTGATTACAACCCCTCCAAGGAGCATGCCCGCTATCCCGAGGTTTATTAGGGTCGTTTCCATCGTCAAGAATCCCCTGAGGGCCAGGACCCCTCCAAAGATGACCATGAGGGCGCCCACAATGTCCTTTCCTTCCATTCTGCTTCCCACTTGAAAAGAACCACTAACCTTAAAAGATTTGCTTAGTGACGTTCTACGTTATGAAAGCGAGAACGTTCCTCTCGTTTGTGATGTCCCTTATTCTCCTCTCCTCCGCAGCGGGTCTAAACTACTCGCTGGCCAAACCAAACGATTACGGTGTCTATCTTTACTTTTCCCCCCTACTCGGGAACGTTGAGAGCGCCCTGGACTTGATACTTTCTTCCAACGCTTCGGCAATCAACGCCTCGGAGGAGGTTCTCTCCATAGCAAACATGAGTTACGAGACTCTCCTCCTCTACGGCTCTTCAAACCAAAAAGCACTTGAGGTCGCGTCCCTATTCCTCTCGCTCTCCAGGGGGCTCGTGGAGGTTGCAAACGGGAGCATAACATTCCAGAATGCTTTCGAGAGGGGTGATTATTCGGACGCCCAAGGGGCCCTCATTCTCATGGGTCTCGGTAAGGAGGAGGTTGGGAAGTCTCTCTCGGAGTTGTCCACTTTCACCTTCATGGCAGACAACGGGAGTTCCCTGAGCTTTCGTCTAAAGCCTCTCTATTCCAGGCTTAACCGGATTGAGGGGCTGATCGAGAAGTACGAGTCCCTCCTCTCGTCGGCAAAACCCTCGAACTTCGCGGTGTTTTCCTCTTCAACAACACCTTATGCCTGCGATAACCTGACCGTCTATGGTTTTGCCCCCAACCTCTCCGATGTTAACGTGGTTGTCAACGGTGAGAGTTTTCCCGTCAACGTCACGAATTCGAGTTTTAAGTTCGTCTATTCCCCCAAGGCCCCTGGACTCTACTCCATCTATGCCACCGCCCTCAACGGAACCTTTGAGGTTCGTTCAAACGAGCTGCTCCTGAACGTATCGAGATGTCCAACGAGAATAATCGCCCGCGAGGTTCTGGAAAGTGGAACGTCTATAGTGGGGACCCTCGTCGATTACTCGGGAAACCCCCTCGGGGAAAAGAAGGTTGAGCTCCTCCTCAACGGCTCGATTTTCAAGACGGTAACTTCGTACAACGGGAGCTTCTTCCTCTCCCTTCCGCCCATAACTTCCGGGGTAAACGCCACCCTCCTCTTTAGAGGCGACAGCCGTTACGCCCCCTCAAACTTGACCCTCACCCTTATTCCATTGTCCAAGAACCTTTTGATGGAGATACGACCAAAGAGGGATAGTTACCTTCCTGGAGAACCGGTGGTTATCGAAGGCAGTCTTTCTTCCAATGAGCCACTGCCTGTTTTCCTCTACGTAGATGGAAAGCCAAACTCGACCCTGAGACTTTCGGGGAACTTCACCATAAAGCTGAACCTTCCCAAGGGCAAGCACAGGGTGTATCTCCTCTTTAAGGGGGGTAGCGGTTACCTGCCCTCTACCTCTAACGTGGTCGTGGTGGAGGTCACGCCAATTGACTACACGAGGCGGGCTCTCCTTCTCGTGGTTACGGTCGTTGCGCTGCTCCTGTCCTATCGTCTCGTCGCCACCCGCAGGAAAGGAGAGGAAACCGTGGAAAGGGTTGGGGAGAAGGAATCCTCTCCGGGGAGCTCTGAAGTGTCGCCGAGGCGGGCCCTTGTTTTTCTCTTCGGTTTCCTGCGTAGATTTTACTCGTTTTCTCCCTCCACAACCCCGAGGGAGCTCCTCCTGAAACTTAAGGACCGGCCCTTTGTAGGTTCCCTAAAGCAGCTTGTGGAGCTCCATGAAAGCGCAGTCTACGGAGGGAAAACGGAACTTTTGAAGATCATTAACGTCGTTAAGCGGGTCTCGGGTTTGATAGTAAGCGTCGTTGTGGGGGATGAGCTGTGAGGAGGACCCTTTACGGAATACTCGTGATAGTCGGCATTTTCCTAATGGTCATGCCGATGTCAGTTCCAGTATTCAAGAGCAACGCTCCGTACAGTGTCCTGAACACCGGCTGGAACGGAACTTCGTCCTTTGGAAAAATGCTCTATTCAGAGGGGAGTGTGGTCCCCGTACTTGGCCCCTACGATTCGGCTGGCATTAGCGATGCTAAGGGAACCCTCGTGGTGATAGCCCCCGACGTCGGTTTCTCCCGGGACGAAGTCGGTGCCCTTAAAACGTTCCTCCGTAACGGTGGCGTCCTTCTCCTTGCTGACGACTTCAACGAGGGCAACGGCCTCCTAAGGGCTTTGGGTCTCCCCCAGAGGCTTTCAAGGAAAAGGCTTGTTAGCCTGACGTACTCCAGGGATTATCGTTTCCCCGTCACGGGGGAGCTCTCCTCTGGGCTTGAAGCCGGGGTGGCTGAGGTCGTCTTTAAAGACCCCGCGGTGGTCATGAACGCAACATCTGCGGGGGGACTTGTCCTCGTGAGGAGCAGCAACGCCTCACGCCTCGGGGATACCTACGGCTCCTTTCCCCTGGTGGTTGAGGTGCCCTATGGCTCCGGCAGGGTTCTGATAGTCTCCGACCCTGATCTCTTCACCAACGAGCTCTTCAAAGAAAACGGGGCATTCCTGAGGAACCTAATCGCTCCACTGCCCAAGACGTTCT
>Ga0256833_1003467_pt1 | contig 10765 bp, 5 predicted proteins | sample 356284metaG_FD_190535 | JGI IMG/M metagenome (GOLD analysis project Ga0256833, IMG submission 190535) | Hydrothermal vent microbial communities from Mid Atlantic Ridge, Atlantic Ocean - 356-284 | ecosystem: Environmental > Aquatic > Marine > Hydrothermal vents | place: Atlantic Ocean: Mid...
TTGATTTGTTGAATAAGATGATAGGCCTTCCGAAAGGTACGCTCGCTGCCCGGATAAATGGCAAAAACGATGTACAGACTGTCGGCTTCTTGCTTAATTGTCTGCAAAAATTTAAAATAGTCCCCCCGGGGATTTTCAATGGCCTCGTACGGCACTTTTTCCTGATCCTGCACCAGAATCAGATAGTCGCTGTGGCATTCCACATAGGCCGGATGTTTTTTAACCGTAAGGGCCTGATCCCGTGATTTGACCACAATGCTTGGTGCCAAAATCGAGACCACCCCGATGGAAACGATAATAAACGACAGCACACCTGCCGTACACGTCAGAATACTCAAAAAAGGAAAAAGCGAAGGCGCGAACCCATCCGTTTGCTTTTTTTTACGCATCGTTCACCCGTTACTTATTCGGAAACCGGAGTGTTGTGCGACAGGGTAATCGTCACCGGTTTGCCCAATTTTTCCAGGAGGGGTTTAAGTTCCGCCAAACCGGTCTTAATTCCCTGCAACGTATCCAACACCGACTTACTCATTTCTTCTTCGTAAGTCAGATAGGCATTTAATTTTTCACTGGTTTTACTGTCTTTCGCTTCAAAGGCGGAAACAATTTTTTCCATCTCAGCAATTAAATTCCGGTAATAATCTTTTTGTGTTTGAATCAGTACGGATTTTAAGGCCTCCGGAATTTGTTTCAAGGTCTGCAAAATCACATCCAAATGACCGTTTACTTTTTCCAAAGACATAATCTGATCGGCCCAGAATTCCTGACTTTTGTTGATCTCCGTTAAAGCCCGGCTGATTTCCTCGTATTTTTGCACGGCGGTATTAAATACCTGCTGCTGTTTTTGTACGTTGGCATTTAATTCCGTTAAAACCTGAACGCTTTGCGTCAAGGCCTGCAGATGGTCTTCCAGAACCTTACGATCCAATTGAGAAATCAAATCTTCAAAACGCGTTTCTTTGGTTTTGGCGCTGAAAATTTCGTCTAAAATTTCGTATTCACAAAACTCATCCACTTCAATCAACATTTCATCTTCGCGCTTTTTTAGAGCCGAAACGTACATCATTAAGGGAACCGTAATCAATAAACTGAGCAAGGTAGTATCGAAAGCCACGGCCAAACCGGTGGTAACCCCGCCCAAATGTTGGGTCACTTGCTCCAATTCTTTGGCCGACTGAATCACGGTCGAAAAATTGTTAACGGCATTACTAATCCCCAGAACCGTACCGGTGAAACCCAACAGAGGAATAACGGCAACCAGGACTTTAAGGATGGTGTAGCTCAATTCCACATTTTCCGAATCCCGCTCACTTTGCTCCAACAACACTTCCCGCAAGTCATTGCTTTCCATGCCGCTTTTAAAAGCGGAAAAGGCTCGCTGGATGCGATGGAAAAGCCGCGTATTCTCCGCATCGTTCACCTTTTCTTTGAGCGTATTCAGCGCCTCGTCCACATCATCTTGTACCGTCCAGGTAAAATGACGTTTGATTTCATTGTGCTTTTTTTCTTCCCAATTGATATCGCGCTGCTTTAAAAAGCCAATGGCAAACGACCAGGCACCGAGATAGGTGATTAAATATTGGATGAAACCCCGTTCGAAAAACATGGCGCGGATGCTGGCCAAACTTTTGATTTCACCCAAATAATAGACGGCTGCTAAAAAAACAACCGTAATAATCGTCCCCCAGAACAAACTTCGTGTCAGAGATAAGGAACGGATTTTTTTCTGCGCATGAAAGCTTTTCGTCATTCGTTTATTTCCCTTTTGTTCCATTTATTGGCCTCCACCTTACGAATTTAAAGGCTAACGATTCAAATAACTAAACAATACGGCTTTTTGCTTAAAATTACCAAATAAACATTCATTCCCTTTTTTGCGGTTATTAAGATAATCGTAGATTTCACCGATGGTGATTTTTCGGTCTTTATTCTTATCGGCTTTTCCTTTTAAAGCCTTAACCAAAAGTGCGGTAAAAGAACCGGGCACATTGCCGGTCTTCTTTTGAACGCCGTTACACAAACCGATGATATTTACCAAAGGCGCTTGATCTTCGTTCCAAAAGGACAGCGTGCCGCTTAAACCTGCGGGCAAAGAACGCAATCCATGAGCAGCGGGCCGGTAAAATTTGGCATCGATAAAACAAGAGACCATTTTGGCCGGTATTGTTTTCAGGGTTTGATACAATAAATCGAAATTAATGGCCGTACTGGGTAAATTGTTGATCTGTGAATCCTGCGTTAATAAATACAAATTTTGCGCTTTTTGAGATGCTCCTTGTCCTTGGACGACCCCATTGCCTGCAAAATAGACAATGACTTCATCCTGGGGTTCCACATAACGGGCAATGGTACGCATACCGTCGAGAATGGCGGCATAAGTGGGCAAAATACCGGTTGTTAGGGCCAGTACCAGCACGTTGTTTTTCGGGATGCCCAAACCATCCGGTGAGGTGAGCACCCTTTCCACGGCTCGTACATTGGCCGCTGCATTCGCCACGTCGGGAATGGTCGGATCTTCATAATCGCCGACGGCCACCACAAGCGCCCAACGGTTTACACCACGTTTTAGCTTGGGGGTAGTTTCGAAGGCATACAAAAGTTTGGCAATACGGCCCACCCGGACCGTATTTTTGGTTTCGTAACCGTCTTTAAAACGAGCATGAACCGTTAAAAAATTAGCACCGGGTACCAGAGGAAAATCGTTTACTTTGAACGGTAAAGCTTCGGGATAAAGCGCCGGGTCGGGCATTTTTTTAATGCGGATTTTTTTACCGATCTTATCGATAGGCTTGCCGTTCAAATCTATGGCTACCGGTTTTTTATTCCGCGTAATAAACCCTTCCACGGTAATGGAAGAAGCCCGGGTATGATGCCCGTCCTTGGGAGCGGTTATAATGATTTTGGGCGCCTGTACCAATTTAAGGCTTAAATTCTTCTGCACGCGATCCGGCGCCAGACTCACATCGTATTCGGCTTGTTTGTCGGCCTTCTCCGCTACTTTTTCGGAAACAACCTGTGACAGGCGAAAGCGGTTTCCCATCTCCAGGCTGGTAAAGCGGTCTTCATACTTTTGAAAGGTGTCCATCAATCCCTGTTTTTGTTGAGCAGCAATTACCTCCGGTTTTTCACTGATGGTAACCACTTTTAAACCCACATCCCGTTTGGCATACGCTTCCTGGATCCAAAAACTATTGGGGTACATTTTGCGCGCAATAGCCAAATATTGATTTCTGGTTTTAAAATCCTTTTTCTTCTCATAAGCCAAAGCCAAATACAAAGCCAGGGTTCCCTGGGCATAGCGGTTATTATCATTGTAATAGGTTTGCAAATCCAAAAGACGGCTAATCGCCAGTTTAGGCTTCCGCTCATAAGCCAAAAGCAAATCGTCAACGGCCTGAACTTCTTTGTTTTGCGGGGCCAATTTCAATGCTCCGGCCATTGTTTTGCGGGCGCCTCGGGGATCGTTTTTGATCAGTAATCGAAACAGGGCATAATCGATATAGTTTTGCAAATCATACGGTTGATCCCTGAGCAATTCCGTGTACACTTTTTGGGCGGTACTCTTTTTATTAAGCCGGATGGCGGCCAAAGCCCAGTTTCTTCGGAATTGACCCTGCTCCGGATGGGCCGTGGAAACCGATTTGAAAAGATCGTAGGCCTGGGAAAAACGACCGGTATTCAGGTAAACCAATCCCAAATTATTTTGGGCATAATAATACCAGGGAATGGTGTGCACGATTTTTTGGAACCAGTATTCGGCCGAAACAAAATCACGCGATTCCATATAATACACACCCATTAAATCCATGTTGTACGGGTTTTGGGGAGCCGCTTCGTAATATTTACGCGTCCACACCTGAGCTTCCAAAAAATTACCCATCTTGATGTACAACAGAGCTAAGGCACGCAGGGCGGGGGTAACACCGGAACGCAGCAAAACAGCATGTAAATAATTACGTTCAGCCATGGTATAATTTTCCAACTGCTCGTACAGGCGTCCTTCCCGATAAGAACGATCGGATGATTCGGGGAAACTTTGCAAAGCCCCGATTAAACCGTAAATATCGTCATCGCGATCCATGTTTTTGTAACATTCACCGATGGAAACAAAAACAGACATATCTTCGGGCATGAAATTACGATAAAGGGCGTAATAACGCAGGGCTTTATCGTATTGGTGCATTTCCCGGTAGACATCGCCCAATTTATCATACCGGGCATACGTGGAATCTTCTTGCATGGCCTTTTTGTAATCGGCCAGGGCCTGATCGTAATCACCCATTTCTTCCATCAACAAACCGTGTAAAAAGAGCAAATGGGAATTATGCGGGTTTTTCTGCAAAGCCCGATCGTAATTTTTTAAAGCCTGCTGATAATCGTTCATAATGTGGGCCAGATAGCCCTTGTAATAATCGATTTCCTCATCGGGAATAAATTTGGATTTTTTAATTTGCCGTTCCAAAAAATCCGTCGCTTCTTTTACTTTATTTTGGTACACCAAACACAATGCAATACGCCGCAGGGTCGTTAAATCCGACGGAACCAGACGAAAGACGATTTTGTATTGTTGCTCCGCCTGATCAAACCTGCCGTGGCGGAACAAATATTCGGCTAACAAACGATGGGCCTGCGGTTCATTGGGAAAAAGTCGGGCATACTCTTCCAGGGCTTTCTGAGCTTCCTGCAATTTGCCTGCAGCTTCATAAATGCGTGTTTTAAGCACGAACCCGTAAGGATCGGCAAAACTCGCTTTGTCCGAAACCCGGCGCCCTGTAATCCCGCGAATCGTCACCAAGGCCTGCTCGAAATGTCCCAGATCGTAGTAATAATGCGCCAGATAGTACAAATCGATGGGGCGTAATTTTTGACTGTTCGGACCCTGTCGTAAAATTTTTAATCCGGCCGGAATATTATCCAGCTTGGCATACATGGTGGCCACTTTGTACCGGCGTTGTGCATTCATCGGTTCGTCGGCCATGAGCAATTTGTAATAATACAAGGCTTCTTTGTAATTCCCGTTTTGTTCGTACAATTTTGCCATACGCTGATAAAGCTGTTTGCTGTTCGGTTTTAATTCCAGCAGCAATTCCAAAAAGATAAAATATTCACGGGTATTACCGGTCATTTGCAGCGTAACCAAATAGGGCTGATAAATATCAGCTTGCGTAATATGCTGCCAATTGTCTTCGCTTAAAATGAAATTGTGGGCCGTTTTTAAAGCCACATCGCCTTTACCGTTCAGGCAAAGGAACTTCAATATTTGCACCCCGTCGTATTTTAACCATTCGGGGTGTTTGTTCAATTCTTTTTCCACCAGCAAACCGGCCTGTTCAAATTGACGCAACTTACGCAGCAATTTGAAATACCCGGTTAAAACCTGATAATTTTCCGGTTGCTCGGCCAAAGCCCTTTTATAAATTTCTTCTGCTTTATAGGGATAATGGGTTTGGTACCAGGCTGCCAGCTCCAGAAGATCCAGTTTTTTGCGTGCCAATAAATCGTCAATAATCGGCTGTGCTTTGGAAAGTTTCTTAGCCAAAATCAAAATTTTAGCCGTGCGTTTACGATTTACATCGTTTTTACTCAGACGATATTTGATAATGCCCAGAGCGTCGTCATAATCACCCAATTTGGCCTGCAAATCCGAAAGCATTTCCCAAAGCTGCTCGTTTTCAGGATAGCGTTTCAAACCTTGTTTTACAATATCCCTTGCTTTCTTGTACTCTTTCTCCATGGCATATAACTGGCTTACCCAAACGTAATAGGGAAGATTGTAGGGGTCTTTTTTGATTTTTTGTAAGAAATAATCGATAACCGCCTTACGACCTTTTAATTTCAAATATACTTTTACCAGATTAAATTCGTCTTTCGATTTTTTGGCCAATGCAACCGCTTTATCCAAATTGGCCTGACGAATGTAAAATTGAATGAATGTCGAGTAAAAATCAGCAGTTCGATGCTTTTTCAAACCCTGACGCAATATGTCTTCCGCCTGTTTTATTTGGCCTGTGTTTTCCAGGCAGCGCGCATAGCGGATATAAACACTGTCTGCTTGTAAACCTTTATCCAATGCCTGACGATAAAATTCGGCACCCTGTTTGTACAAACTTTGCGCGTAGCAAAAATCGGCTGCTTTCAATAAAAAGACGCGATCTTTCCCATGACGATTTACCGCATCGTCCAATAATTTTAAGGCACGGCCCCTAAAACCGGCCTGTAGATAGGCGCCGACCAGATTTAAAAAATCCTCCGAGCTACCAGGTTTTAAGGAATAAGCACGGGCGAAATAATCGAGCGCTGCCGGATATTGGTAATAGCGCAAATAAATCATCCCTTTTAAGCGATACATTTTATAAGGTGGCAATTTGGCGTCGAGTTTGGCGATCTGTTTGGAGGCCTGACTGCGAAAAATGCCCTGCCAGGCTTCTTTGGAGGTAAAGTCGATTTTAAGGATGTCTTTGTAAAGGCCGATGGCTTTATCCCATTGATTAGCACGTTCCGCCTCCCTGGCTTCGATTAATTTTTGCGGAACGATCCCGTTGCCCAAAGCTATAGCCCCGGCTAATAAAACCAATAGTAAAGTTCGCATAAAATTTCTGCCCCCTAAATTTTAGGAATTCAAATTTCCCTATAAAATGTAAAAAAAATACTCAATCCTTTGAGGCATAGACGGTGACGACAGTAAAATACGGATGTGGCAAATATCATTCCTAAACGATAAAACGATAATCCTTTATCGTTTTCCCTGCCTGACCCTAAAAGTAAATGCCTAACCATTCCAAAAATGTAGGCTAACGCACATTTTCCTTACTTAATTATTTTATTTTTCCGTACAAAACCCTGTACGTTATTATTCACCATTTCTTTAAAACGATTTTATGTGTTTCTATTCCCCGGCAATCGTCCGCATAGACGATTTACGTAAAACAGAACGCATAAAGTATGATCGCATTGTAAGAGATTAAACAATTAAAGTATGATTAAATGCTGTAAAGATATTTACTTTCATTGTTCGAAGCAAATTTTTGTCCCTTTCTCCAAGAGACAGGGAGAATAATGCGCTAAAAATTGGCGCAAAAAGCCAAAATATTATTTTTTTAATGAGCATTTTTTATTAACTTTTTGTTCGCAACATTCAGGGTTACCTAAACACAAAGGAGTGATTATGTTAAAAAAAGTAGGAGTTGTTTTGATGAGTACGCTTTTTCTTTTCAATGTACTTGCCGCGCAATCCTCCGAAAGCACGGAGTTAACGCGGGATAAAATCCCCGAAAAATACAAATGGGACCTTTCACAGATGTTTGCCTCACCGCAAAAATGGCAACAGGAGAAAGATGCTTTTGTTAAAGAAATCCCCAAATTCAAGCAATTTAAAGGCAAGCTGGCTCAATCTTCACAGATGCTTCTATCTTGCTTGAATTTTTATCAAAAAATGTCCGAACGGCTTTCCTTGCTTTCGGCCTATGCCTCGCAATTATCCGATCAGGATACGCGCGCTTCGCAACCGATGGCCATGCGTCAGGAAATTTCTCAGGTGGCCAACCAATTTGCCACGGCAACCGCCTTCATCGAACCGGAAATTTTACATATCGATTCCAAAACCATTCAAAAGTTTTTGCAAGAGAATGCGGAATTAAGAAAGAATTTTAAACATTACATCGAAAACATCCAACGCATGAAACCGCACACTCTTTCCACGGATGAAGAGGAAATCATAGCCAATGCCGGTTTAATGGCCGAAACCCCTTACGATATTTACGGCATTTTCAAAAATGCGGATATGCCTCGCCCGGAAATCACAACTCCGCAGGGCAAAAAAGTACGTCTGGACGATGCCGCTTACACACTTTACCGGGCCGACAACAATCGTGATTTTCGCAAATTGGTGTTCGAACAATTCTTTGGTGCTTACAAAAATTTTGAACGCACCTTCGGTACGGATTTGTACAGCGAAGTTAAAAAAGATATCTTTTACAAGAATGTGCGCAAATACAAGTCGTCTTTGGAAGCCGCTCTGACGCCGGATAACATTCCCACTTCCGTTTACATGAATTTAATCGAAAGTGTGAATGAAAATTTACCCACGTTGCACCGCTATTTAAAACTGCGCAAGAAATTGTTAGGGGTTAAAGAATTACATTATTATGACATGTATGCTCCCTTGGTTCCCAAAGTGGAGATGAATTACACGGTAGAACAAGCTGAGGATTTAATTAAGAAAGCCCTGCAGCCTCTAGGCGATCAATATCTTAAGGTGGTCGATGAAGCCTTTAATAACCGCTGGATCGATGTGATGCCCAATACCGGTAAACGTTCCGGGGCCTATTCTTCCGGAGCCGCCTATTCGGTTCATCCTTACATTTTATTGAATTTCATGGGCAAATACGACGATGTGAGTACGCTGGCCCACGAGTTAGGGCACACCATGCACAGCTATTTTTCCAACAAGAATCAAACCTTTTTGAATGCTCAATATCCCATCTTTCTGGCGGAGGTGGCTTCGACCTGCAACGAAAACCTGTTAGCCGATTACGTTCTACAACACGAAAAAGACCCCAAAAAGCGATTAGCCATTTTGGGCAATCGTCTGGAAATGTTCCGCACTACGCTGTTCCGCCAAACCCAATTTGCCGAATTTGAATTGAAAATTCACCAAATGGTGGAAAAGGGAGAATCTCTTACCGGAGACAAACTTTCCAAGCTTTACATGGATATTCTGAAAAAATATTACGGTGCGGATACGGTTACCAAATTGGAAGATATCTACGGCATCGAATGGGCTTACATCCCCCATTTTTACTATGATTTTTACGTATTTCAATATGCCACTTCTTTAAGCGCTTCAACGGCGATTGAGGCTAAAATTCTTAAGGAAGGCCAACCCATGGCCCAAAAATACATCAAAGAATTTTTGAGCGCCGGATGTTCGGATTATCCCATTCCCATTTTAAAACGCGTGGGTGTGGACATGACGACCAAAGAACCGTACGAACAGGCTTTTAAGAAGATGAATGAAATTATGGATGAAATTGATAAGACGCTGCAAGAAATGGAAAAATAAATGACTGCGCGAAAGTTAGAGAAAAAGCCCCGCCATCGGGGCTTTTTCTTTTTGGCAAATACAACGTTTTGGGGCAAACCAAACACATTAGCGGAGATTGTTTTTCGGTCGGGCAAACGTAATATGCCGTGAGTTCTGATTGCAGTGTAAGTTGAATAGGTGAATGGTTGAATCGTTGAATGGTTTAATAGGTTCTGCTCCGTGGCTTGGCGCCCGGGAACGGCCACCAATGCTTGAATGAAAACGAATGATTTCTTTAGAAAAAAATCAGTGCGTATCAGTGTAAATCAGTGGCTAAAAAAATTCTCGCGCTGATCCCGCAGAAAGAATTGCAAAATAATATCATCTGCGTTTATCTGCGAAATCTGCGTGAGATAAAAAACAGTGGCGAAGTAGGTGAATGGTTGAATGGTTTAATAGGTTCTGCTCTGTGGCTTGGCGCCCGGGAACGACCACCAATGCTTGAATGAAAACGAATGATTTCTTTAGAAAAGAAAATCGGTGCGTATCAGTGTAAATCAGTGGCTAAAAAAATTCTCGCGCTGATCCCGCAGAAAGAATTGCAAAATAATATCATCTGCGTTTATCTGCGCAATCTGCGCGAGATAAAAATCTGCACGCATCCGCGGCTGAACAGTTTTTACATCCAAAAGCTTAGGAATTTTTGCGGGCGGATTGCGCTTTCTGGATGATTTCAAATAATGATGTAATTTTGGGCTTGGGCGGTTCAAATAGGTAGGCGATATCCTTAGCTTCATAATTTTTACTCAGGAAATCATCAATATCCATTTTCTCGAACCAGCAATCACGAATTTTGGGACAGGGCAGCCCGTTATGCTCTTTACGGCAATAATCAAACGTAAGATGATGCCCCAACTTTCTGCAATACAATTCTTCCTTGTCAAATGCCTCGATCGACATTTTTTCTTCCATGTTTTACACTCCCGAAATTAAAAACATTCCGCGGATGCGTACATCCGCGGAATAAATACTTTCATTTTATTTAGCCGTCGGTACGGTGGGCAAATCGGCGATTTCTTCCTGATATTTTTTAAGATCGTCTTCCGGTAAAGCATAATCGTGCAGTTCGCCGGCAAAATATTTTTCGTAACCCGTTAAGTCCATTAATCCGTGACCGCTAAGGTTAAATAAAATGACTTTCTCTTTGCCCTCTTCCTTGGCCTTTTTGGCCTCCTGAATAGCGGCGGCAACGGCATGGCTGGTTTCCGGCGCTACAATAATGCCTTCGGTGCGGGCAAAAGTTACGGCCGCTTCGTAGCATTCCAGTTGATGCAGGGCGCGCGGTGTGGCTAAACCATCCTGAATAGCTCCGCTGACCAACGGGGCCATTCCGTGATAGCGCAAACCACCGGCATGGATGGGCGGCGGAATGAAACCGTGCCCCAGAGTGTGCATGGGCAACATGGGAGTCATCTTGGCCACATCCCCAAAATCGTATTTGTACGGAGCCCGGGTCATGGTCGGGCAGGACGCGGGTTCCACGGGAATAATATCGATCTGCGCCCCGTTGATTTTGTCGTACATGAAAGGGAAAGACAAACCGGCAAAATTACTGCCGCCACCGGCACAGCCGATGACCACATCCACTTTTTTCTCACCGATTTTTTCCAACTGCTTTTTGGCTTCCAAACCGATAATGGTTTGATGCAACATAACGTGATTCAGCACACTACCCAAGGCATA
>Ga0256833_1003468_pt1 | contig 10764 bp, 13 predicted proteins | sample 356284metaG_FD_190535 | JGI IMG/M metagenome (GOLD analysis project Ga0256833, IMG submission 190535) | Hydrothermal vent microbial communities from Mid Atlantic Ridge, Atlantic Ocean - 356-284 | ecosystem: Environmental > Aquatic > Marine > Hydrothermal vents | place: Atlantic Ocean: Mid...
TTTTCTATCTCTTTTAGTTTTTCTTCCTTGGAAACAATTAGGGCCTCTTTTTCTATTCTGTCAAAAACCGTAATTTTAGGATTTTTAAGGGGATATACAAAAGGGACTATATACTTCTCCCCTATATAAGGGACTTTAAGCATATAAGGATATAGATCCTCTATAGTAATTACATTCATAAATAACAAAACAGCTATTACAGTACCTACAACAGCTATAAAGAGTATAATTAATTGTAAAAAAAGAATGAGTTTTTTTAAAAATTTACCCTTTTTCTTCTTTTTTCTCTTTTTTTCTTTCTTCTCTTCTGCCATTTATCCTGTCTGATTCCTTTTATTGTATGCCTTTGAAGAAATTTCATCAAGTTCGATAGTTTCTTTTTTATTCATAAAATCTATATAATTATTATAATCCTTTTCCCTTAATTTTTCCATAACTTTTTTCTCTTGACTTGCCTTTATAAGCTCTTGTCTTTTAAGTTCCATAATCTCCTTTAATTGAAATAATATTTCTCTTTCAAATCTTATATCATTTTCAATCTTTAATGCAAAACTCCTTAGCATATTAAATGAAATTATGTCAAAATTGGGAGAAGATGAGATCTCTTTCAAGGAAGAAAAAATCTCATCTCTTTTTTCTTCCAATATTTTTATCTTTTTTATTTGACGATTGTATGCCTCCTCTGCGTTTAAAAAATCAAGGCTTTTCTGTTTCTCTATATTCTCTCTGTATTTTAAAATATTTTCAAATCTAAATTTAAACGCCACTTCTTGCAGCAAGCTCCATCAATTTATTTACAGTATCTTCAAATGATGCCTTCTCATCTATCCCCTGTTTTAAAAAACTATTTACCTCATCTATCATAGATATTGCCCTATCTATCTTGGGATTAGAACCTGATGTATATGCCCCAATGTTTATAAGATCTTCGGATGTCCTATAAACTTCTAATATCTCTCGTATCTTCCCTGCAGCCTGTATATGTTCTTTTGAGACTATATCTATCATCGCCCTACTTACACTATTTAAAATATCAATAGCAGGATAGTGATTGCGGGCTGCAATTTGTCTTGAAAGCACTATATGTCCATCTAAAATACTCCTTACCGCATCTGCAATAGGTTCATTCATATCATCACCTTCTACTAATACAGTATAAAGTGCTGTAATGCTTCCCTTCTCTCCCCTTCCTGCACGCTCTAAAAGTTTTGGTAAGAGAGAAAAAACAGAAGGGGTATATCCCTTGGTAGCAGAGGGTTCACCAATTGCAAGCCCTACCTCTCTTTGTGCCATGGCAAATCTTGTGACAGAATCCATCATAAAAAGCACATCTTTCCCTAAATCTCTAAAAAATTCAGCAATAGCTGTAGCTACAAGGGCACCTTTTACCTTAAGTAAAGGCTCTTGATCAGAGGTTACAACAACTACTACAGACCTTTCAAGCCCCTCTTCTTTGAGGTCTCTCTCTATAAAATCCCTTACCTCTTTTCCACGTTCTCCTATAAGGGCTATAACATTTATCTCTGCCGTAGTATTTCGAGCTATCATGCCCAATAATGTGCTTTTTCCCACTCCACTCCCTGCAAAAATACCCATTCTCTGCCCTTTTCCCATGGTCAATAAAGCATCTATCGCCCTTACACCTACTGAGAGTGGTTCTGTAACCCTCTTTCTCAAAAGGGGATGAGGAGGTTCCCTATAAATAGGGTATTTTTCCCCTATAATAGCACCTTTTTCATCCAAAGGCCTCCCTAGGCCATCCAATATCCTCCCTGCAAGCCTTTCTGAAACCTTTACTGTAAAGGGCTCGCCCAATGTTTCCACTCTGCTTTTAGGAGATATACTATCACTTACACCAAGGGACATGGCAAGCATCTTTTCATTTTTAAACCCTACAATCTCTGCCAGGACCTTTTCTTTATCCTTTCCCCTATCAATTATGCACATATCCCCTATAGAAAGCTTTATCCCAGATATCTCATATACCAGCCCCAATACTGTATCTATCTTTCCCTTTGCCCGTATAGGTTCTATCCTTTCAAGACTATTTATTAATCTATCAAATATTTCCATAATCTTATCCTATAAGAGATTCTCTTACCCTATCTACCATCTTTTCAATACGTGCATCTACTTCTCCCGATTGTCCTACCACCAAGACACTTCCACGCTCTAAATTCTCATCCCCTATTATACTTATATTTATATCATTTTCCAAAAGAGAAAGATTATGATTTATATACTCTTCTACTTTTTCTATATCGGATATATTAACCTTTACTATTATATTTCCATCCAAAACTATATATTGAAGTGCCTCCTTTAAGATATCCACTACTATATTATCATCTTTTTTTATCTCTCTTTTTATTATGGTTTCTGCAAATTTAAATGCAAAGTCTAAGATTTTTACCTGTATTTGATCTACTAATGCTTTCTTTTCTTCCTGTACCTTTGAAATAGCATCAATAAAAGAGGAAATAGCCTTTTTAAACTCTGCCTCACCTTTTTTTAACCCTTCTTCATAACCCTTTTCAAAACCCTCTTTTTTTCCTTTTTCAAAGCCATCCTTATATCCTAAATTAAAACCCTCTTCTCTTCCGATCTTCTCCCCTTCTATCTTTCCCTCCCTAATACCTGTATCTCTACCCTTGGCAAAGCCATCTTCCATGCCTTTTTTAAATGCATCATCATATATGGCCTTTAACCTTTTCTCATCTGGGATAATCTCTTTTTTTTCTTGTTTTTCACTTTTTAATTTTGTCGGCCTTTCATCTTTCTTATCTTGAGGGGAATTGTGAGGGTAAACTATATAAGGTTCATTTATGAAGTTAAATTTTTTTATAATCTTACCCAATAAGTCCTCCTTCTCCACCACGGGAGATAATAATCTCTCCAGCTTCATCAAGCTTACGAATAATATTAACAATCTTCCTCTGAGCCTCTTCCACATCCTTTACCCTTACAGGACCCATATAGTCCATATCTTCTTTTAAGGCTTCTGCTGCCCTCTTAGACATATTCTTAAATATCTTTTCTTTTACCTCTTCACTTGCACCCTTGAGTGCAAGGGCCAGATCTTCTTTAGAAACATCTCTAAGTATCCTCTGTACAGCCCTATCATCTAAAACTATTATATCTTCAAAGACAAACATGAGGTTCTTTACCTCATCGGTAAGTTCAGGATTTTTCTCACTTAAAACATCAAATATGGCCTTTTCTGTACTCCTATCTACATTGTTCATAATAGAGGCAAGGGCTTGTACTCCCCCTATAGTAGAGTACTCTTGGTTCAAGATAGATGAGAACTTTCTCTCCATCATACGTTCTACCTCTTTTATGATCTCAGGAGAGGTCCTATCCATAAGGGCTATCCTCTCTGCCACATCAGACTGAATTTCTCTGGGTAGAGAAGAAAGGATTGATGCCGCTTGTGCAGGAGAGAGATGTACTAATACAAGAGCAATAGTTTGGGGGTGTTCGTTTTGTAAAAAATTTAAGACTTGAGATATATCAGCCTTTCTAATAAATCCAAAGGGGGTAATTCTTAAGGAATTTTGAAGTCTTTGTATTATCTCTTTTGCCCTATCTGGACCAAGGGCTTGTTCCAAAACCTTTCTTGCATAATCAAAGCCACCTTTTTGCACATACTCCTGAGCCATTGTAAGCTCATAAGCCTCTTCTAAAATCTTATCCTGCACCTCAGGGGGAACTTTATCCAAGGAGGCTATCTCAAGGGTAATCTTTTCTATCTCATTTTCATCAAAATGTTTAAAAATACGAGCAGAAAGCTCATCCCCCAATGCTAAAAGTAAGATAGCTGCTTTTCTTACACCACTTAATTTCTCCTCTTTTTCCTCACGTGGCACTCATATCACCTCTCATCTTCTGCAAACCAACTTCTTATAATTCTCACTATTTCTTCAGGGTTTTCCTTTGCAAGATTCTCTATCTCTTTATATATGAGTTCCCTCCTCATCTCTTCTGGCGTCTTTGGTCGCTCTGCAAGCTCTGCCTCTTCTACAGCCCCCTCTCCAGAGACTACCCCTTCAGGGGCCTCCTCTCCAAGCATTACTTCAAGGGCAGCCCTTCTCTTTTGCATAGAACGCAAGACATAGAGTACAACACCCAGTAATGCAAGGAATATAATAACAATACTTACAAGCTTAAAGATGGCCAACATAAATTCTCTTTTGGCCTCTTTTTCCATTGCTGCCTTTTCCTTTTCTATATAAGTTTTATCAAAAGGTACCTCCTCCACTGCAATCTGATCTCCACGCGAAGGTACTATTCCACAGGCAGCAGCTACCGCCCTTTTTATTGCATCAAGCTCTTCTTGTTTTAACTTTTTTCCTACAATTACACTCACAGAGAGTCTCTCTATACTCCCTGGTGCCTCTTCTATAGATTCCTGTACTTTACTTATCTCATAATTTGTTATCACATTCTTTTCTGATTTTTCTACATTTCCGCCTGTAGCAACTCCTGCAGGATATTCTACTACATTACTCGAGGTACCAGGAACTCCTGATGTTTTTGAGCCTGTTACCTTCTCTTTTTTCTCTATCTCCTGAGAGCTCCTTATAATACCTTTATCTTCTGTAACAGGTTGATAAATTTCCTTGTTGATTTTCTTTTTGTCAAAGTTTAATTGGGCTTTCACCCTTACAACCACATTTCCAGGACCTAAAACATTTTCAAGCATAGCCCTTACTCTTCTCTCAAGTTTTTGTTCAAATTCCCTCTCTAATTCCATATTTTTTATGCTTCTCTCTGGGGCATTTATATTTGTCTCATCTTCCAACATATCTGTAAGTATATTTCCATTTGTATCAACTATGGTAACATTTGATGGGTCTAACCCCTCTACAGCGCTTGAAATAAGATGGACTATGCCTTTTACCTGAGCCGGGGTAAGGTGTGCACCTGGCTTAAGTTGAAGTAAAACAGAAGCTGTAGCGGGTTTTTCCTCTTCTATAAAGAGAGTTTTTTCAGGTATAACTATATGAATTCTTGCCCGCTCTATTTCATTTAAACGAGTTATAGTGCGTGTAAGTTCTCCCTCAAGCGCCCTTCTAAACTCTATCTTTTGGGTAAATTCTGTACGAGAAAGATTTGTTTTATCAAAGATCTCAAAACCTACTACACCCATAGAAGGAAGACCTTTCGCAGAAAGCATAAGCCTTAGGTCATAGACCCTATCTTTAGGTACTAAAATAGTCTTTCCCTCTTGAGTTAACTTATATGTTACCCCAGATTTTTTAAGCTCTTCTACTATTTTTGAAGCATCTTTAGGGTCCAAACCAGAGAAGAGTATCCCATACTCAGGTCCTCCCCCTCTAAAGGAAAGAAAAAGTATAGAAAAAACAATTAAAGTTATCCCTGATATAATCCCTATCTTATAGGGCAGAGATAACTTCTTCCAAAACTCTTTTACCTTTTCTAATATGGTATTAAAATCCATAATCTATTTCCTATATCTGCATCCTTGTTATCTCCCTATAGGCCTCAAGTATTCTATTCCTGATTTCAATAGCAAGGGAAAGTGCAATATCTGCCTTACTTACCGCAATTGTCACATCATGGATACTCTTTACCTCCCCCTTGGCAAAGGCCACCATCTTTTCATCTGCCTCTTTCTGAATATTATTTAAGTTACTAATCGCATCCTTTAAGACATCACTAAAGTTCTCATATAATGTATTTTTCTTTTTTTCTGATATCTTTCCAGAGGTTCCTACACTCACAGGAAGAAGAGTAATATTTTGAAGGCCCATTTATCTCACCTTACCCCTTTAAAATATCAATTGCCCTAATAGACATATTGCGAAATGTACCTACTACTTGAAGATTTGCCTCATATGCCCTAGATGCGGAGATCATATCTACCATTTCTGATACCACATTTACATTGGGATAACTTACATATCCATCTGGACCAGCATCAGGATGGTTAGGGTCATATACCTTTTTTAAAGGAGTACTCTTATCCTCCACAATACCTACAACTTTTACACCACCTTCAAGCTCATCAGATTTTATCTTTTCAAATACAGAGATGAAATCATCCTCTGGCTCCTTCTGAATCTCAGAAAAAAGGATAACTTTCCTCCTGTAAGGTCCACCTTTAGGAGTTCTTGTGGTATTTACATTGGCAATATTATCAGAAATAACATCCATCCTAAGTCTTTGCGCTGTAAGACCTGTGGCGCTTATATTAAGGATAGAAAAGGGATCTCCCATTCTCATTACCTCCCTTTAATAGCTCCTCTGAGCATAGAAAATTTCGTGGATACAAATCGTGTAAGACCTGTATAAAGGATATTATTTTTCGCAAGATCTACCAATTCTTTCTCAATATCCACATTGTTTCTATCTCTTCTAAAGACAATATCATCGACTACTTTTACCTTTGGATCTGGAAGTTTAGTATTTCCTATATTCTCTATATGTTTAGGGTTTGTCACCTTAAGTTTAAGTATTGGCTCTTTTTCATTAAGGGCCTTTTTCAATTCATCCTCGAACACAACCTCTTTCCTTTTATAAAAAGGGGTATCTACATTAGCAATGTTTTCAGCTATAACCTTTTGCCTAAGGACAGAGGCATCAAGTGCCCTCTGGAGGACATCAAGGGTAAAATCTCCCATAAAACCACCTCCCCCAAATTAGCTTGCAAGCAGAAGCTCTGTATCTGCAAAAGACTCTATAAGCTTATTTCCGATCTCATTGAGGTCATTCATAGTAATACCTGCCCGCTCAACGACCTCTTCCTCTATGGGATACATAAGACCATCTACCCCAAGACCAAAGCCCATCATAAGGACAATAGCATCAGATAAATGGGTAATATCAGAAAGATTCGCCTTTCCTGTCTTATTTTCAACAGCCAAGGGTTCATGGTGATAGCGAATAGCCTTTACTAATTCTTCCGGGAAATTCCACTTCTCAGCCACTTTAGCACCGATTTCTGCATGGTCAAACCCTATTATCTCTTTTTCTGCTACCATAAATGGAACCTGATTCTCCTCTACATATTTCAAAATCTCTTCAAACTCTTTTTTCATATAGGTATTTAAGACTACTTTACCAATATCATGGAGAAGTCCTGCAACAAAAGCTGTTTCAGGATTTCTAAATCTTATTTTCCGTGCAAGAAGTCTTGCGGTCATAGCACAACTTATAGAATGTTTCCAGAGCTCGCCTTGGGCAAGTCCATATCCTTCAACCTCTTTATTTAAAAGATTGTAAGTAGATGCAGCTATAATAAGACTCTTTAAAGTAGAAAAACCAAGGATTACAATAGCATCTGTAATAGTTGAGACTTTTCTTGGAAAACTGTAATATGCAGAGTTTGCAAGTCTTAAAATTTTAGCTGTAAGGGCTTGGTCAGATGCCAAGACTTCGGCCAACTGATTTACATGAGAACGAGGGTCATCTATAAGTTCCAATGCCCTCATAACAAGTGCAGGAATAGCAGGGAGTTCATCTATCTTTGCTATTATTTCATCCATACTTATTTTACCCATTAATATCCTCCTATTTGGTTTTATCTATGAACTTAGGAGATATTACTCCACTTTCAAAATACCCTTTAAAGGCCTTTTTCTTCTTTTCTATTTCTGATAGTGTAGCTTTCAATCCCTCTTTAAGTTGAGAAAGTAATTTTTGGTTTTCTTCCCTTTTTTTCATACATAGGGCTATAATTTTTGCAAAATCCTCTCTATCTTTACTACTTGTAATATATGTATCTTTCGGTATTTCTTCAATATTTATTATTATTTTATTTTCTTTTTCGAGAAGAGATGATACCCCTTCAATATCTCCTTTTTTGAGTAATTCATTCTCTTTGCTCAAAAGAATATTCAGTTTATTGTATAATGAAAAAACTTCTTCTTTTTTACCCATAGTTTTTAATGATTATAACATAAAAAATATATAAATACAAGGCAAATAAAAGAAAAATCCTAAAAAGCCTAAAAAATATTGATTAAATTAGATTAAGATGGTAAAATATAGAAAAAACAAAAAGGAGGATAGTATGAATTTTAAATGGTTACACAGAATAATAGTCATCTCCATATTGCTGCTTTTTATAATCAGCTTAGGAGGTTGCCTAAAACCTGTCAAGGTAAGTACTATAACTGGTAAAGTTGTAGACCTTTCAGGAAATCCTATAGAAGGGGCAACCATTACTATAACCACAAGTTCTTCAAATAGTTCTACGCTGACAGCTACAACGGATGAAGATGGAAAATATAATATTACTGATGTTCCAATGGGTTTTATAATAATAAAAGCAGAAAAGACAGGATTTCTAAGTCAAACGGAAACTGTCAAAATAGATACAGAAACATATACACAAAACTTTATGCTTATTCCGGAAAATAGTGGTGTAACAGGGACTTTCATCGTGTATGCTGGACAAGATCAAACAGTAAACACAGGGACACCGGTACAATTTTCGGCAACAGCTACCAATGCTGTAGGGATTGTAGTCTATAAGTGGGACTTTCAATCTGATGGTACTTATGATGCACAAGGACAAAATGTTACATATACCTATACAACCCCAGGTACATATACAGTTACCTTACAGGGTATCGACTCACAAGGGCATATTGCAACAGATACCCTCTTGGTAAATGTAGTGAGTTCCACTCCGACAAATCAGCCACCCACTGTGTGGATAGCCACAGATGGAAATATAAATTCTGGAACTGCCCCACTTACTGTAAAATTCCTATCCCATGCAGAAGACCCAGATGGTAATATTGTAGCATATATATGGAATTTTGGAGACGGAACCACTTCAAGTGAACAATTTCCTACACATACATATGCTCAAGCAGGCACCTATAATGTAACACTTATAGTAACAGACAATCAGGGGGCAACAGCCATGGGATCCCTTACGATTACAGTAACAGAGGCTCAATAGTTATATAAAGTGGAGGAGGAGGTTAGGGACGCTATTTTCCCATTACCTTCTCTTCCACTTTCTTTCGTATATTGCAAAAGGTACATCTGTGAGCTGTAGTAGGGTATCCACAGACTTCACACTCATGAAGCTCTACTTTTTCATCTTCCCTAAATAGATGTTTATTTTCTAAAAAGCCCTGGTAAAATCTAAGCTTAGACCCGGGAGATCTTTCTTCCAATTTATTTATAAGACCTTTATTGTATAAATATGTAGAGCCCTTCACATGGGGGCATTCCATTTCTATATAGTCTAGTCCATATGTAAGTGCAAAGGCCGCTATCTCCCTCTCTCCACACAATACCAAAGGTTTTGCCTTTTTTATAAGTTTCTTGTTAGAAGATGGTAAAAGGGGACTTTGTCTTGCAAGATATCCCATCTTCCAATTTACGATATTACCAAATAAGACACCCACCTCATCATCAAGGTTGTGTCCTGTAACAAGTACAGAAAAACCATGCTCATATCCAAATCTATTCATAAGATATCTTTTTATATGTCCACATATAGAACAGGCAGGTCTTCGTGTAATGTATGCAATTTCTGGGATAGAGAGTCCAAAAAATAAATCTTTTACCCTCTCTACATGGACTTTTATATTAAAATTCTTAGAAAATTGTTCTACCTTTTCAAAAGATTTCTGAGAATATATATCTATTCCCAAATCTATATAGTAACCTTCTATATTATAACCTAACTCTTTTAAAAGATATGCTACAGTAAGGCTATCTTTTCCTCCAGATAGTGCAACAAGGATCTTTTCCTCTTTTGTAAAAAGGGTATACCTCTTAATAGCCTTTTCGACTCTCTTTTTGCAAAATTCAAAAAAATGCTCCTCACAGAGTGCAAGGTTATGAGAAGGAAGATGTATTATTGCATCTTTTTTACAGATTTTACACTTCACATTATCCTCCTGAGACTACCTTTACTATTCTTATCTTATCATCTGGTTCAAGATACTTATCATGTGTAATAAGTTTTCCATCTTTAAGTATAAGATACTCTTCAGGACTCATACTCAATTTTTTATAAAGTTCTTTTACCTTTATCTTTGACGATAGCTCTATCGTTTTTGTTTTTCCTTGGAATTCTATCTCCATAAGTCCTACCTCCTAAAGTAACAGTTTACATTATATCATATCTCTCCAACTACTCCATCACTATATATATCTTCAATATAAACCGTATAAAATCTTCCAGGGGATATATCTTGACCATTCTTTATATATACCCTAAAGTAATAGGGGCTCATTCCATAGGGTATCTTTTCACTTCTTAGTCCTTCTACTAATACCTTAATTTTTTTTCCTATAAACCTCTTATGATATTCCAACATAAGCTCATCTCGTAATTTTTTTAATATATTTACCCTTTCTGTCTTCTCCTTCTTGGAAACATCATCACTCATATAATATGCAGGTGTATTCTCTCGCCTGGAATATGGGAATATATGAAATTTATATAGTTTAAGCCTCTCTAATAGTTCATAAGAATTCAAAAAATGTTCCCTTTCTTCTCCAGGAAAACCTACAATAATATCTGAGGTAATAGATATGTAAGGGGAGATTTTTCTTAAATCATTTACGAGTTCTGTGAAAAATTCCCTAGTATATCCCCTTCTCATCTTCTCTAAAATATCGTTATCTCCACTTTGAAGGGGGATATGGATATGAGGTACTAATTTTTTGGCATCTTCAATAATAGGAAAAAGAGCTCTTACATCCTCTGGCTCTATAGAGCTTAATCTTATCCAAAACTCCCCTTCTAACTCTTCAAGGTCTTTTAGA
>Ga0256833_1003470_pt1 | contig 10756 bp, 11 predicted proteins | sample 356284metaG_FD_190535 | JGI IMG/M metagenome (GOLD analysis project Ga0256833, IMG submission 190535) | Hydrothermal vent microbial communities from Mid Atlantic Ridge, Atlantic Ocean - 356-284 | ecosystem: Environmental > Aquatic > Marine > Hydrothermal vents | place: Atlantic Ocean: Mid...
CCGGCGCCAAGTTTCCCGCTGCTCAAAGCCCTCGTGGAGTCCGCCGGTGAGGGGGTACACGTGGGCCCGATCCTCACCGAGGACGCCTTTTACGCCACCACCCCCGAGGAGGCCCGGGAGTGGGCTTCATATGGAGCGCTCGCGGTCGAGATGGAGTCGGCGGCGATCTTCCTCCTGGCGGGGATGCGCGGGGTGGAGGCCGCCAGCATCCTGGCGGTATCGAACAACGTTGGGGATCCCGAGCTCGTTCCCGAGGAGGTCCTCACCCGCGCCGTGGACCGCATGATCGAGGTGGCGCTTTCCGCGCTTTTGCGATTGGAGGAGCGAGCATGAAGTTCGAGCTTGAGCATTCCCACGGGCCGGAGTTTGAGCACCTCGACTACCGGGTAGAAGAAGGCGTGGCGGTGATCACCATCCGCCGCCCCGAGGTCCTAAACGCACTTTCCACCGCGCTGCTTCGAGAGCTCGCCGAGGTTCCCGAGCTCGTGGCCGAGGACTCCTCGGTGCGGGCGGTGATCTTCACCGGCGAGGGGAAAGCCTTTGTAGCCGGTGCCGATATCCCCGAGATCGCCGGGCTTTCCGACGTTTTTGTGGCCCGTGAGTTTTCCCTCCTTGGCCAGGACGTGATGAACGCGATCGCAGCCATGCCCGTGCCTACCATCGCGGCGATCAACGGCTACGCCTTGGGAGGAGGGCTCGAGCTCGCCCTCGCCTGCGACCTACGGGTGGCCGCGAGAAAAGCGAAGCTCGGCCTTCCCGAGGTGGGCCTCGGCCTCATCCCGGGTTTCGGCGGCACCCAGCGCCTACCCCGGATCGTGGGTCTCGGTCGGGCTTTGGACCTGATCCTTACCGGCCGCCACGTGGAGGCTGAGGAGGCCTACCGGATGGGGCTTGTGAACCGCCTGGCCGAGGACGCGCTGGATGAGGCGAAGTCATTGGTGGCTTCTTTGGTGAAGAACGGGCCCGTGGCGATGGCGCTTGCGAAGGAAGCGGTTTTCCGGGGCTTGGATCTCCCGCTTCCCGAGGGGCTCGAGATCGAGGCCGACCTCTTTGGACTCGTCTCCCGCACCGCCGATTTCAAGGAGGGGACGAGCGCCTTCTTGGAAAAGCGGAAGCCCAACTTCAAGGGGGAGTGAGTGGACGACCGGGTGATCCATGTCGCAAGCCCCAAGGCCAAGCTCCATCAGGAGGCCGACCAGGCCATCCGGAAGGGGCTCTCCGGCTACCCCCGGGCGCTTCGTGCCTACGAGCTTTTGGTCGCCGACCCGGAGGCCCGGGCGAGCTGGGACATGGCCAACTACATCACCATGCACAAACTCGGCTATAACGACCACGGCCGGGTGCACGCGATCCTCACCGGGGCGGCGGCGGTGGCGATCCTTAGGCTTCTCGTCGAGGCTGGGGTCAAGACCGACACGGAAAAAAGCGGGGCGGGGGAGCTCGAGGATGCCTACGTCGTCACCCTGCTCGGCACCATGCTCCACGACATCGGAAACCAGGTCCACCGGGTGCATCACGAGGCCTTCGGGGTGACCCTGGCGGCGCCGATTTTGGACCGCGTGTTAGCCGAGGTCTACGACGATCCTGCCCAGCGGGTGCGGCTTCGGGGTCTTGCACTCCACTCGATCTTTAGCCACGATCTGGAGCCCGAACCCCTTACCGTCGAGGCTGGGGTGACAGCCGTCGCCGACGGTACCGACATCACCAAGGGACGGGGCCGAAAGGCGTTTGCCCTTGGTTCCATTGACATCCACTCGATCTCAGCCCTGGCAGTGGACGAGGTGATGATCCTCCGGGGTCGGGAGGTTCCGGTGGAGATCCGGGTCAAGATGAACAACGCCGCAGGCATCTTCCAGGTGGAGGAGACGCTCACCAAAAAGGTGATCAAAAGCCCCATCCGGGACTACGTCACCGTGGTGGCCACCACCCACACCGACGGCGACCACGACCAGCGGATCATCCACCGGGTTCGGTTGCACGAGCGGGAACCGCGCTTCGTCCTCGAAGAGTAAAGAGGGAAATGCCGCCCTGGCTTTTCAACTTCTTGGGTATCGTCCTCATTGATCTTGTGCTCTCTGGGGATAACGCCGTGGTGATCGGCATGGCGGTGCGTAGCCTTCCGGCCCCGATGCGGCGTCAGGCGATCCTGATCGGCACCCTGGGAGCGGTGGGGCTTCGGATCGCCTTCACCATCCTCGCCGCCTTCCTGTTGCAGATCCCCTATCTTCGGGCGCTCGGCGGGCTCACCCTCTTTTGGATTGCGGCCAAGCTCCTTCGCGAAGAGGAGGAGACCGGCCCCACACGGACCGCCAACGGGTTCTGGCAGGCGGTGGCGCTGATCGTGGTCGCGGACTTCACCCTTTCGCTCGATAACGTGCTGGCGGTGGCCGCCGCCAGCGAGGGGCACCTGTTGCTCCTCGTTTTCGGACTCGCCCTCTCGATCCCGATTTTGATGCTGGGGGCGAGTCTGGTTTCCCAGTGGCTGAACCGCTGGCCCTGGCTCACCTTGCTCGGGGCGCTAGTGATCGTCTGGGCCGGGGCACGGCTTTTGGTACACGATCCCCTACTTCACTCGGTTTGGCCGATGGGTGTGCTTCAGGCGTTTGCTCTCGGGCTGGTTCTGACCCTGATCTTCCTCCGCGGCGACTTGCGCGGCCTCCAGCGGGTGCTTGGGCGTTAAGCCGGGATGGGGTAAAAATCGCGGAAAAAACCAGCACCGGTGATTACAATGAGGACGTGCGGTTCAAGGATCGCCGGCATGCGGCGGAGCTCTTGGCCGAGGCGGTGCGCCCGCTCGGGCTCGTGACCCCGGTGGTACTGGGTATTCCCCGGGGCGGGGTGGTGATCGCCGACGTGCTTGCCGAACGCCTCGGCGGCACGATGGACGTGATCCTTGCCCGCAAGGTTGGGGCCCCTGGCAACCCCGAGTTCGCCCTCGGGGCAGTGGCGGAGACCGGGGAGGTGATTCTCCAACCCTACGCTTACCGCTACGCCGGCGAGGCCTACATTCGCAACGAGGTGGCGCGGCAGCTCCAGGTGATCGAGGAGCGAAGGGCGAAGTACCGCGCGGTCCGCCCCAAGGAGCCGCTCACCGGTCGGATGGTGGTGCTTACCGACGACGGCATGGCCACCGGGAGCACCATGGAGGCAGCGCTGGCGGCGGTGCGCGCCGAAGCCCCCGAGCGGGTGGTGGTGGCGGTACCGGTGGCGCCTCCAGAGGCGGTGGAGCGCATTCGGGACAAGGCCGAGGTGGTGGTGCTCTCCACCCCGCCCGACTTCACCGCCGTCGCCGCCTACTACGAGGTCTTTCCCCAGGTGGAGGACGACGAGGTCGTGGCCCTGTTGGCCAAGTGGGGAGGGGAGGTTTGAAGGCGAAGGTCATCCACGCGGACAAGGTGCGGCGGGTACCGGTAGACGACGCCGAAGGGGCGTTTATTCAGATCCTAATCGGCCCCGAAGAGGCACCGAACTTCGTCCTTCGGCGCTTTACCCTGCTTCCCGGTGGAAGGATCAAAAAACACCGCCACCCCGACGTCGAGCACGAGCAGTACGTGCTCGCGGGGAGGATGCGGATTGGGCTTGATGACGCAGTCTACGAGGTTGGGCCCGGGGATGTGGTCTTCATTCCCCCGGGCGTGGCCCACTGGTACGAAAACGTGGGGGAGGACCCGGTGCTCTTCCTTTGCGTGGTGCCGAAAACCGAGGAATATAAGACCGAGTGGCTAGAGTGAGGTCCTAAAGCAAAGGGCCCCGCCCCAAGGGCGGGGCCTCTTTTTCCCGTCCTTACGCCCGGATCTCCATCCGCTGGAAGACGACATAGGCCAGGGTGAAGAAGAGCACGCTGGCGGCGATCAATCCGGCGAACTGGGGCCAGACGAGGAGCACCGACTGGGAAAGGGGCAAGGGGGTGCCGAGCACCATTCCCTCGAGCTGGGCGGGGAGCACCGGTCCAAGCGCCCGGACCTCAGGCTGCAGGAGGGCCAGGGTGGCCTCGGCGTAAAGGGTATTGGGGGCGATGCGGGCAAGGGCGAGCTCGGTCTGGGCCTGCCGTAGCACCTCCTCGGGGAAGCCGTAGTGAACGGGGCTGATCACCGGGGCCAATAGCCCCGCGATCATGCCCCAGAAAACGGTGAAAAAGAGCCAGACGCCGATCGCGGCCAGGGCGCTGGTGGTGGGGCTTTTGAAGACCACCGAGAAGAAGAGCGCCACCGCCAGCCAGACCCCGCCGTAGGCCAGGGTGGCGGCGAGGTAGAGCAGGCTCCGCGCCACTTCCTCGCCCGAGGGGGCGAGCCCGGTGAAAAGGATGCCGAGCCCGGTGATGAGCAACCAGACCGCGAGCAAAACGAGTGCCAAGGTGGCGAGCCCCGCCAGGTACTTGCCAAAGAGCAGGGCGTCCCGGTAGATCGGCTGGGAGAGCACCCGGCCCAGGGTGCGGCGCTGGAACTCGCCGTTGACCGCGTCGAATCCGAGGGCAATCGCCAGCAGGGGCACGAGAAAGCCGGCGAAGGCAACGAAGGAGGGGAGCGGCTCCTTGGCGGTGGTGAAAAGGCGCAGAAAGAGGAAGACGTCTTCGCCGACCACGTTTTTGATCGTCTGGATGGCGGCGTAGATGGTAGCCATCGCGGTGAGGACGATCAGCGCTTCCAAAAGCCGCATCCGGGTGCCCGAAAGCTGGTCAGCGAACTCCTTCAGAAAAACCACGCCGAGGCCGGAGAACGCCGAACCCTCACGCCGCGTCACGGCTCACCTCCTCGAAATAGGCGCGGTAGATCTCATCCAGGCTGGGTTCTTCGAGCTCAAGCCCAAAAAGCCTTCCACCTTCCTGGACCACCGCCCGGGCCACGTCGGGCCTTAGGTCCCGCTCGGTCTCGAGCAAAAACGCCCCGTCCTCCCGGCGGACCCGGAGCACGCCAGGGATCGCGGCAAGGGCGGCCTCGAGCCCCTCGCCTTCGGCCCGGACCCGGATCCGGTAGGCGCCCCCGAGCACCCTTTTTGCGAGCTCGGGCACCGAGCCCACGAGCTCCATCCGCCCTTTGCGGAAAAGCCCCACCCGGTCGGTGATCGCCTGGACCTGGTGGAGGAGGTGGGAAGAAAGCAGCACGGTGAGGCCCCGTTCTTTGAGCGAGCGGACCAGGTGCAAAAACTCGTGGGCTGCCTGGGGGTCGAGGCCGAGGGTGGGCTCGTCGAGGATCACGAGCTCGGGCTCCTTGAGCAAAACGTCGGCGAGCCCAAGCCGTTGCTTCATGCCCCGGGAATAGGTGCGTACCGGCCGGTCGGCGGCGTCCAGGAGTCCCATCTGATCGAGGAGCTCCTCGATCCGCGCTTCCACCGCCGGTCCCCGCAGGCCGTTGAGCGCTGCGGTGTAGCGAAGGTTTTCCCGGCCCGAGAGCTCGTCGTAAAACCCCACGGTGTCCGGGAGATAGCCGACCTTGCGCTTGACCTTGAGGGGCTCGCGCACCGGGTCGCGCCCCAGCACCCGGACGCTGCCCTGGGTGGGTTCGGTGAGGCCGAGGAGCATGAGGATGGTGGTGGTCTTCCCGGAGCCGTTCGGCCCCAGGATGCCAAAGACCTCCCCCCGCTCGACCACGAGGTTGAGGTCCTCGACCGCCACCAGCCGGCCGTAGCGCTTGGTGAGGCCTTGGGTCTCGATCGCCGCCATCATCGCCGCCCGAAGCGCGCCACCGCGAGCGCCAGCACGCCGAGCGCCACCGCTACGAGCCCCACGCCGACGATGCCCCACATCGTCGAGGTCAGCACGGTGATGCGGAAGTCGGCGGACTCGGAGGTGCCGTTTTTGGGTTTGGCGGTGATCGTCACCATGTAGTCGCCGGCGATCGCCTTGGCCGAGGGCTTGATCTTGGCGGTCACCTCGGCCTTCTGGCCCGCGGGGATCGAGGGGATCGTCTTGGGGTCGAAGGTGACCTCCCAGCCCGAGGGTTCAAAGGAGGAGAGCTCGACGTTCTTCGCCTCGGCGCTGCCGCGGTTCTTGATCACCAGCTTCAAGGGGGACTCGCGGCCGGCGTAGGCGCGGCCCGAGAGCCGCCCGTCGGGGGTGGTGAGGGTGAGCTCGGGGCGGCCGGTGACGATCGCCTTGAGATCGAGGCTCGCTTTCGCCGCTCCGGCGCGGGCGGTCACCCGGATCGCGTACTCGCCGGCCTGCACCTTGGGCGGGGGGCTGACCTCGATGTCGAGGTTCTTGGTCTCGCCCGCCTTAATGGGAAGGGTGGTCACCTCCTGGCCGGAAAACTGCGGCTTGAAGACCACTTCAAACCCCTGGGGTGCGTCGGCCTCGAGGCCGACGAGGAGGTCCTGGTCGGACTCGTTTTTGAGCGTCGCCCGGTAGCGGAAAGTGGTGGTGGGGGTGCCTTTCAGGACCGGGAGCTCGACCTCGAGCTTCAACGAGGGCGGGAGGACCTTGCCCACGGTGAGGACGATGGGGAGCTCGCTTTTTGCCGTGCTCCCCTCGGCGAGGACGGTCATTGGGTAGCGGCCCTCTTTCACCCCTTCGGGCACCTCGACCCGGAGGGTCAGGTTCTCGCTAGCGCCCGGAGCGAGGAAGGCGGCCTCGACGACCCGGCCGTTGCCGAGGAAGGCCGCGGTCCAGCCCTTAGGAACGCCTTCAACACGGAGTCTTACGTATTGCGGGGGAAGGCCAAAGTTCTTGAGCTCGAGCGAAAGGTTGACCACTTCCCCCGCCTTGACCGTGAGAGCGGGATACGGGGTTCCAACGACGAGTCCTTTATAGTCCAGCTTGCCCTGCGCAAAGGCCACCGCGAACGCCAGCAAAAGGCCCGCGAGTCTCCGCATCGTTCACCTCCTCTAACGCACTAAAGTACCTCTAAGGCCGATTTAAAAATATGAACCGCGGGCACGCAAGTTCCCGCGGTTCCGGAAAGCGCTTGCTTGCTTACTCCGGCTCCCTCAGTACCGCACCTCGGGAGGCGTTCGTCACCAGCGCCCGGTAGCGCTTCAGCCAGGAGCCGTTCACGGGCTTTTTAAGGGGTTTAAAGCGCGCCCGTCGCTTTTCGAGTTCCGCCTCGTCGACGAGCAGGTCCACCTTGCCCTCGACTAGGTCGATGGCGATGAGGTCGCCCTCCTTGACCAGGCCGATCGGCCCTCCCTCGGCGGCCTCGGGGGAGACGTGGCCGATCGCCGCGCCCCGGGTGCCGCCGGAGAAGCGCCCGTCGGTGATAAGGGCCACCGAGTCCCCGAGCCCCATGCCTACGAGCGCTGAGGTGGGGGCGAGCATCTCCCGCATCCCGGGGCCGCCCTTCGGTCCCTCGTAGCGGATCACGACCACGTCGCCGGGCTGGATCTTTCCGCCGTTGATCGCGGCCTGGGCTTCCTCTTCGGAGTCGAAGACCCGCGCCGGGCCGGTGTGGCGCATCATCTTGGGATCGACCCCGGCGGTCTTTACCACCGCCCCTTCCGGCGCAAGGCTTCCAAAGAGAATGCGTAGGCCACCCTTTTCGTCGTAGGGGTTTTCGAGCCGGCGGATCACCCGCTCGTCCTTGATGGCGAACCCGCCTTCCTCGAGCACCTCCCCGAGCGTCTTGCCCTGTACGGTCATGGCCTCGAGGTTCAGGTAGCCTCCGCGGGCGAGCTCTTTCAGGATCGCGTGGATGCCCCCCGCGCGATCGAGGTCTTCCATGTGGTAGGCGGAGCTCGGGGCGATCTTGGAGAGGGTGGGGGTGGTGCGGCCGATCTCGTCGAGACGTTTTAAGGGGAAGGGGATGCCCGCCTCCTCGGCGGCGGCCAGGGTGTGGAGCACGGTGTTGGTCGAGCCCCCCATGGCCACGTCGAGCCGGAAGGCGTTTTCGAAGGAAGCGAGGGAGACGATGTCGCGGGGCTTTAAGTCCTCGAAAGCGAGCTCGACGACTCGGTAGGCGGCTTTCCTCTTAAGCTCCTCGCGACGCGGATCCTCGGCCAGGATGGTGCCATTCCCTGGAAGGGCAAGGCCCAGGGCTTCGAGCAGCGAGTTCATGCTGTTGGCGGTAAAGAGCCCGGAGCACGAACCGCAGCCGGGGCAGGCGTAGGTCTCGATTTCCTTGAGTTCTGCCTCCGTGATCTCCCCTTTTTTCAGCTGTCCCAGGGCTTCGAACACGCTAACCAGATCCACCACCCGGCCCGAGGAGGGAAGCACCCCCGCCCGCATCGGCCCGCCGGAGACGAAGATCGAGGGGATGTTGACCCGGAGCGCGGCCATCAGCATCCCGGGCACGATCTTGTCGCAGTTGGGGATGAAGATCGCGGCGTCGAAGGCGTGGGCGATGAGCATGGTTTCGACGCTGTCGGCGATCAGTTCGCGGGAGGGAAGGCTCCAGCGCATTCCCTCGTGGCCCATGGCGATGCCGTCGTCCACCCCGATGGTGTTGAACTCAAAGGGCACCCCGCCGGCCTCGCGGATGTAGCGCTTGATGCTCTCGACGAACTCGCGCAAGTGGGCGTGGCCGGGGACGATGTCCACGTAGGAGTTCACCACCGCGATGAAGGGTTTTTCGAAGTCGGACTCGCGCTCGATCACCCCGGTGGCCCGCAGCAGCGAGCGGTGGGGTGCGCGGTCGGCGCCTTTCTTGATGCGGTCGCTCCTCATGCTCCGTCCTCCCAGGTCGCGACCTTGCCGGAAAAGCGCCGGGGATCGCCCGCGAGGATGCGGACGAGCGCCCTCGCGCTCTGTTCAGGGGTGAGCAGGATGCCCTGCTCCTTGTAGCCGCGAAAGACCCGGTGCAAGACCTCGGCGGCCCCGCCCTCGGCGGTGCGAGCCTCCTCTTGCATCCGGGTCTCCACCACCCCGGGGCGGTAGACGAAGCTCGTGATCTCCGGGGCCTCGGCGGCGAGCTGCCGGGCGAGGTGCTCCTCGGCGGCCTTGGCCACCGCGTAGGCGCCGATGCCGGGGAGGTTTGACTCGGCCGCGCCGGAGCCGAAGAAGACCGCCACCCCACCTCCCGCCTGGATGAGCTCGGGGACGGCGTAGCGGACGAGCTGGTAGCTGGCCTTGACGTTTGCCTCCATCACCTCGTCCCAGTGGGGCTCGGGGAGCTCCCAGAGCAGAGGTCCGGCATGCAGAACCCCGGCGTTGTGGATGAAGCCGGTGAAGTTCCCGAGTTTTTTCGCCGCCCGCACCAGCCGGTCGGCGACCTCGGGTTGGCCCGCCGAGCCCTCGACCGGGATCGCCTCGCTGCCCTTTTCCCGCACCAAGGCAGCGACCTCGGCGAGGGGGGCGGCGTGGCGGGCGGAGAGCACGAGCCGGGCACCCTCTTCGGCAAGGAGAAGGGCGAGCGCCCTTCCGATCCCCCGGGAGGCGCCGGTCAGGATCCAGGTGGTGTTCCTTAGCCTCATGCCCCGAGTCTATCCGTTGTAGGCTCGGGGCGTGAACGCCCCCGTCGTGCTCGTGCCCCTCGATGGCATGGACGCAAGGCTTTTGCATCCGGTGGCGGCGAACGTGCTCGAGGTCTTCGGGCTGGTGGCCGCGGTCGGCGACCCGGCGGAGAGCCCGGCCGAGGCCTTTGACCCCGTGAGGGGCCAGTACCGGGCGGCGGCGGTGCTTTCCTTTTTGGGGCCTTGCTGCCCGGAGGCGAAAAGGGTGGTGGGGGTGACCGCGGCGGATCTCTTTGAACCTGGGCTCAACTTCGTCTTTGGTCTTGCCGAGCGGCCCGGTCGGGCGGCGGTGGTGAGTGCCCACCGCCTTTTGACCCCCGCTGGGCGTCGCTTCCTCGCCCGTCTGATGAAGGAAGTAAACCACGAGCTCGGGCATACCTTCGGCCTTGGTCACTGCTCCGAGCCCACCTGCGTGATGCGCTTTTCGAACTCGGTGGTCGAGGTGGACGAGAAGGGGCGGTTTTTCTGCCCCCGCTGCCGGGCCCTCTTGGAGGAGGCCTTAAAGCGCCTTTAGGACCGCCTCGGTGAAGGCCTCGGTGCCGGCCGTGCCGCCGAGGTCGGGGGTGGGAGCGGTCTTCAGGGCCGTTTCCACCGCTTGCTCAACGCGCTGGCCGAGTTCGGGGAGCTCGAGCGCGTAGGTGAGAAGCATCCCCGCGGAGAGGATGGCGGCGGCGGGGTTTGCCTGACCCTTCCCGGCGATATCCGGCGCCGAGCCGTGAACCGGCTCGAAGACTGGGGTCTTGTCCCCCAAAGAGGCCGAGGGCAAGAGCCCGAGCGAGCCCGGGAGCACCGAGGCCAGGTCGGAGAGGATATCACCGAAGAGGTTCCCGGTGAGCACCACGTCGAAGCGCTGGGGTCGGGTGACCAGGTGCATCGCCATCGCGTCCACGTATTGGTGTTCGGTCTCGACCTCGGGGTAGTCCCGGGCTACCTCTCCCACCACCTTGCGCCAGAACTCGCTGACCTCGAGCACATTTGCCTTGTCCACGCTCACAAGGCGCTTTTTCCGCTTCATGGCGGCGTCGAAGGCGACCCGCGCGACCCGTTCCACCTCGGGGCGCGTATAGCGCATGGTGTTGTAGGCCTCGTCGTCGGTGATGCCCCGGGGGGTACCGAAGTAGATCCCCCCGGTGAGCTCGCGCACGATCAGGAGGTCCACCCCCCGGGCGAGCTCGGGGCGAAGGGGGGAGAGTGCTTCAAGGCCAGGCATCACCTTGGCTGGGCGCAGGTTGGCAAAAAGGCCAAGGGTTCTCCGGAGAGCCAAAAGGCCGGTCTCGGGGCGCTTTTCCCGGGGAAGCGCGTCCCACTTGGGGCCGCCGATCGCGCCGAGAAGCACCGCGTCGGCTGCGAGTACGCCCCTTTTCGTCTCCTCGGGGAA
>Ga0256833_1003471_pt1 | contig 10756 bp, 10 predicted proteins | sample 356284metaG_FD_190535 | JGI IMG/M metagenome (GOLD analysis project Ga0256833, IMG submission 190535) | Hydrothermal vent microbial communities from Mid Atlantic Ridge, Atlantic Ocean - 356-284 | ecosystem: Environmental > Aquatic > Marine > Hydrothermal vents | place: Atlantic Ocean: Mid...
GGGTGCAGCAGCTCGACTCACGGTTGCAGCTCTCGGTTAGCTCCTCGTCGGACCAGAACTTCATCATCGCGCCCACGACGTCGTAGCCCTGCTCCACCAGCAGGGCCGCGGCGACGGAGGAGTCCACCCCTCCGCTCATGGCGACGAGGACGCGCGGTCTCTTCACGAAGCTCTATTCTAGCGGCTCGCTCGGGTTTGGGCCAGCGCCGGATTCAGGCCACCAGCTCGCTTTCCCGCGGCTCGCCGGCGGCGGCCGCGGCCTGGGTGGAGGCGATGGCCACCTCGATCATCGAATCGTCGGGCTCGCGTACGGTGAGCATCTGGAAGCGGAAACCCAGCCAGCGCAGGAGGCGCGATACGGGGTCGTCGTGGCTCGAGGAGAAGCGCAGCAGCTCGAAGGCCAGCGCCGCGACCAGCGGCAAGAGCGCCACCCGCCCGAGGAGCAGCCACCAGATCACGTCGGGCCGGGGCAGGAAGCTGTAGACGACGATGCTGGTCACGATCACGAAAGCGATGAAGGTGGTGCCGCAGCGGGGGTGGAACTTGGGCTGGGCGCGCACGTTTTCGACGGTGAGCTCGAGCCCCTTCTCGTAGGCGGCGATGGCCTTGTGCTCGGCGCCGTGGTACATGAAGTAGCGCTGGATGTCGGGGAAGCGGCCGATGAAGGCCAGGTAGCCCACCAGCAGCCCCGCCTTGAAGAGACCGGCCAGCGCGTTGTAGAGCACCGGGTACGCGGCGGCGTCGATGAAGAGGCGCGAAATCGCGGCCGGAAGCACGATGAACAGCCCGATCCCGATCAGGGTGCTGAGGGCGATCGTGCCGTAGAGGGCCGCACCCGAGAGCTCCTCCTCGTCCTCCTCGCCCGCCAGCTGGGCGCTGCGCGAGAGCGCCCGGTAGGAGACCGAGAGGGCGTCGATGAGCGCCACCACGCCACGCAAAAGCGGCAGCCGGGTCCAGGGGTACCTGCGGTAGAGGGAAGGTTCTTCGTGGCGCTCCACGTGGATCGCGCCGCTGGGGAGCCGCACGGCCAGCGCCCAGGCGTCGGGCGCCTTCATCATCACGCCTTCCATTGCGGCCGAGCCGCCGATCTGCTTCATGGGCCGTATTCTGCCACAGACGGGTGAGGGTTTGGTGGAAGGGCGCGTGGTAAGCTCGGGGTGTTATGGCGATTCGTGTCAAAACCACCCGAAGAAAAGTATTCGAACACGAGGCCCCCATGCGTGTCGTCGGCGTGCTGGGCGGCGAACTCACCGAAGAAGGGCGCTGGCTGGATTCCGAGCTGGGCGGCGCGCTCACGCGCATTCTCAAGGAAACGCGGTTCAAGGGCGAATTTGGAACCACCCTGTACGTACCGTTGGCAGGGGTTCAGGTCCTGCTCGTCGGTCTGGGGAAGCGGCGGGGCCACCGCCTGGGCGACGTGCGGCGCGCCGGCGTCAAGGTGGCCGAGGTCGCGGTCGAGCGCGGCGTGCGTGAGGTTGCGGTCGAGAACTTCCTCGCAGAGCGCTTCGGCAAACGCGAGACCAGCCGGGTTCTCGCCGAGGGGTTGTTGCTCGGAGCCTACCGCTTTACCAAGTACCAAAGCGAGGCCAAGCCGCCCAGGGCACGTTTCGTGATCGCGCAGGGTTACGGCCCCGTCGTGGAGGCGGCGGCGGCCGTCGCCGAAGGGGTCTGGCTCGCCCGCGACCTGGTCAACGAGCCGCCCAACGTGCTGAACCCGGTGGAGCTGGCGCGGCGCGCCGAGAAGGTGGCCGCCGAGGCGGGCCTCGAGGTGCGCGTGCTCGGTCCCGAGGAGATCCAGGAGCTGGGCATGGGCGCTTACTGGGCGGTGGCCAAGGGCTCGGCCAACGAGCCGCGCTTCATCGAGCTCGTCTACCGGCCCGAGGACGAACCGGTGCGCAAGCTGGCCCTCGTGGGCAAGGGGCTGACCTTCGATACCGGGGGTTACTCGCTCAAGCCGCCCGAGTCGATGAAGACGATGAAGGGCGACATGGCCGGCGCGGCCGCGGTGATCGGGGCCATGAAGGCCATCGCCGCCCTGAAGCCGCCCGTCGAGGTGCGCGCCTACGTGGCCGCGGCCGAGAACATGATCAGCGGGCACGCCTACCGCGTGGACGACGTGATCCGGGCGATGAACGGCAAGACGATCGAGGTGCTCAACACCGACGCCGAGGGCCGGCTCACCCTGGCCGACGCCCTGGCCTACGCCTCGCGTGCCGAGCCCGACGCGATCGTCGAGCTCTCCACCCTCACGGGGTCGTGTGTGGTGGCGCTGGGCCGCGAGGTGGCGGGCCTCTTCGCCGCCGACGAGGCGCTGGGCCGCGAGGTGCAGCGGGCCGCCGAGGCGGCCGGGGAGAAGGTCTGGCCGATGCCGATGGAGGAGGCTTACAAGCGCAAACTGAAGAGCAAGGTCGCCGACCTGGCCAACGTGGGCGACCGCGCCGGCGGAGCGATCCAGGCGGCCCTCTTCCTGGCCGAGTTCGCGGACGCGCCCTTCGTGCACCTCGACATCGCCGGCCCCGGCTTCGCGCCCGCGGCCGAGGACCACGCCTTCGGCCCCGCCGGGGGCACCGGCTTCGGGGTGCGCACCCTGGTCGAGTGGGTGAGGCGGCAGGGGTAGGGTTCGTCATGAAGGACGCGGCAGGACCTGGAGCGAGGATCCGCGTCGTGCTGGTGGAGCCGCGCGAGCCCCGCAACGTCGGGGCGGCGGCGCGGGCGATGAAGAACTTCGGGCTCGAGGAGTTGGTGCTGGTGAATCCGGAGCGGCCGCTGGACGAGGCGGCTTACCGGCTGGCCACCCGGGGCGCGAGCGACGTGCTCGAGCGGGCGCGCACGGTGGCCACGCTGGACGAGGCCCTCTCGGGCGCGGTCTACGTGGTGGCCACCAGCGCCCGCGCCCGAGAGGGCTACGCCGGTGAGGTCTGCACCCCCCGCGAGGGGGCGCCGCGGGTGCGCGCGATGACCGCCGAGGGGCCGGTCGCCCTGCTCTTCGGCCGCGAGAACTTCGGGCTTTCCAACGAGGAGATGGACCGGGCGCACGCGGTGTGGCGCATTCCCACCGGGGGCTACGCCAGCCTCAACCTGGCCCAGGCGGTGCTGCTCGTGGCCTACGAGGTCTTCCTGGCGCGGGGCGAGCTCCTGGAAACGGCCCGCCCTCGGCCCGCCGCGGCCGAGGAGCTCGAGCGCCTCTTCGCCGACCTGGAGACCTACCTGACCCAGATCCACTACACCGACGAGCACCGCCTGGAAGGGGCGATGCGCGCCTTCCGGCGCATGGCCCACCGGGCGCTGCTCAGTTCCAACGAGGTGCAACGGCTGCGCGGCCTCCTGCGCCAGAGCCGCTGGGCGATCGCCCATGGAGGGGAGCGGGTTGACTAGGTCACGGACCCGCCCCGGCGTCTACAGCGAGCTTTACGCCCGCATCCGCTGGGCGCGCAAGGTGCTGCCGCCGCTGGTGGGCGGCATCGTGGTGGCGCTCGAGTGGTGGCTGCACCTGCTGCCGCCCGATCCTTGGCTCTTTTACCTGCAGATCGTCTTCTACGGCGTCGTGGGGCCGCTGGTGATCTGGCTCACCCTCGACTGGGTCTCCGAAGAGGTGCGCGAGCGCGCCGAGGCCGAGGCCAAGCTGCTCGAGGCCAACCAGCGCCTGCGGGCGTTGCGCGAGGTGCTCAGCCGTTCGCTGGCGACCGAGAACCTGGAAGAGGTGATCCGCGGGGTCGTCAATGCCCTCGCCGACGTGCTCGGGGCCGACGCCTCGCTCGAGCTCGAGGGTTACCACTGGTCGACCCCCTCGTTCTACACCCGTCGGGGCCTGCCGGTGCAGCGCCTCGAGCTGGTGCGCAGCGGCGGGCGGCTCGAGCTGATCCTGCCCGACGGCGAGAGCGACGCCGAGTTCCTCGACCTGCTGGCCGCCGAGGTGGACAGTCTGCTCGAGGCCGCCAAGGCGCGCACCCGCGACTTCCTCACCCTCTTCGAGGTGGACGAGGCCATGGGGGCCGAGGCCAACCTGGAGAAGCTGCTCGCCGGCCTGCTCTCCAAGATCATCGACTGGGCCGGGGCCAAGGGGGGCGTCGTCTACCTGCTCGACGCCGACGGCATCCTCCACCCCTGGGCCGAGGTGCACCTTCCCGAGGCGCGCCACTCCTTCGCCCCCAGCGGCCGCTGGGAGGAGGCCAAGCGCGCCCCCACTTTCGTCGAGCCCAACCTGCTCGCCATCCCGCTCTACGACAAGGACCCGGTGGGGGTGCTGGTGCTGCGCGGCAACGCCCGCCACCTCAAAGAGGAGATGCCCTTCCTGCGGCTGCTCGCCCGCCAGGTGGCCCTGGCGGTGCGCAACGCCCAGGCTTACCTGCGCGCCGAGGAGCTGGCCATCAACGAGGAGCGCAACCGCATCGCCCGCGAGATCCACGACGGCATCGCCCAGGCGCTGGCCTTTATGGCCCTCAAGCTGGACCTGGCCACCCGCCTGCTTGACCGCGACCCGGGGCGCGCCAAGCAGGAGATCGGCCAGGTCAAGGAGACCCTGCGCGGCCAGATCCGCGAGGTGCGGCGCAGCATCTTCGCCCTGCGCCCCATCGATCTGGAGCGGTACGGGCTGGTGCAGTCGATCGAGCGCTACGCCCGCGCCTTCGCCGAGCAGGTGGGGCTCTCGATCGGGCTCGAGCTCGCCGACGACGTGGGGCTCACGCCCGCTTCCGAGGTCGTCCTCTTCCGGGTGCTGCAGGAAGCCCTCAACAACGTGGCCAAGCACGCCCGCGCCGGCGGTGTGCGCGTGCGCCTGAAGGCCTTGGGCGAGAAGGGCGCGCGGCTGGAGATCTGCGACGACGGCGTCGGCTTCGACCCCGACCAGCCGCTGAGCGCGGGGTTGGGCGGCTTCGGCATGGCGCAGATGCGCGAGCGCGTCGAGGCCCGCGGCGGACGCTTCGAGGTGCGGAGCACCCCCGGCGAGGGCACCTGCGTCAACGCCGAGCTTCCTTACTGAAGATCGCGCCGTTCAGACTTCGAACCGCTGCCCCAGGCGGGCGCGGGTCACCTTGGCGCCGCGGGCGCGCAAGGCGCGCGCCAAGCGGACGCGCGCCGGATCCTCACCGTGCACCAGTACGATGCGCCGCTCGGCGGCAAGCCAGTCGAGGAGCTCGTCGCGGCCGGCGTGCCCGGAGAAGCCGCCCAGAGAGTAGACCTTGGCCCGCACCCGCACATCGTGGCCGTGGATCCGCACCTCGTCCGCGCCCTCGATGATGCGGTGCCCCAGACCGCCGCGCGGTTGGTAGCCGACGAAGACGAGGGCGTTCTTGGCGTCGGGCAGCTGGTGGCGCAGGTGGTGCAGGATGCGCCCGCCCGAGAGCATGCCGCTGCCGGCGATGATGATCGCAGGCCCCTCCAGGAAGTTCAGCCGTTTCGACTCGTCCACGCTCTGGGTGTAGCGCAGCTTCTGCGGTGCGAAGGGGTCGAGGCCGCGGCGGTAGAACGACTGGACCAGGGGGCTGAAGGCCTCCTGGATCTGGCCGTAGATCTCGCTGATGCGGGTGGTCAGGGGGCTGTCGACGTAGACCGGAACGCTGGGGATGGTGCCCTCGGCCTCGAAGCGGCGGATGTAGAAGAGAATCTCCTGAGCGCGCTCGAGCGCGAAGGAGGGGACGATCACCTTCCCGCCGGAGTCCAGGGTCTGGGCCAGCACCTCGGCGAACTCGACCAACGTGGCCTGGAAGGGGCGGTGGGGACGGTCGCCGTAGGTGGATTCGCTGAGGACCAGGTCGGCCACCCGCGGGTAGTCCGGGTCGGGCAGGGTTTCCTTGCGGCGGTTGCCGAGGTCGCCCGAGAAGACGAGGGTGCGCCCCCCCGCCTGCACCTCTACGAAGGCGCTTCCGGGCAGGTGGCCGGCGTTTTTGAGGGTGACGCGGAAGGGCCCGACCTTGCGCGGGCTGTAGTAGGGTACGGGCTTGCTCCGCCCCAGCAGCGCGTGCACGTCGGCCTCGTCCCAGAGCAGCTCGGGCACCGGCAACCCTTTGCGCCGCGCGCGCTTGATGTCCTCCTTCATGAGCTTCAGCGCGTCCTCGAGGATCGGTCGGATCAGCTTCAGCGTGGGCGCGGTGGCGTAGACCCGGCCCTCGAAACCCAGGCGGTAGAGCCGGGGAATCCGCCCCACGTGGTCGAGGTGGGCGTGGCTCAGCACCAGGGCGTCGACCGCGCGCGGATCGAAGCCGAAGGGGTCGTAGTTGTCGCTCCTGGGTTCCCCCTGGTACATGCCGCAGTCGAGCAGCAGCTTGAAACCCTGGTGTTCGATCAGGTGGCAGCTTCCAGTGACCGTGCCGCAGGCGCCCCAGGTCGTGAGTTTCATACTTTAGTCTACGCGCACCCCCCGAACGGGGGTGTCCCAGGCCAAAAGTCCCTAGGTATACTTATAGTAATGAGCCCCCCGTGCTGACCGCGAGCGCCTGCCCCCACGACACCGCCAAGAACCTGCCCACCTGGATCGAGTTCTTCCTGGTCCTGGGGCAGACGAGCGGCCTGGAGATCGGTTACGCCCACGCGGCCGACTTCCCCGAGTTCTACGAACGCTTCCGCGAGGTCAACCTCGTTTACGCCAACCCGCTCGACGCGTTGCGCATCGAGGACGAGCGCGGTTTTCTCCCCGTGGCCATGCCCGACAACTACGACGAGGTCGTCTTCGTCGTCCGGGAGGGCGCGGGGAGCACGCTCGAAAGTTTCGCCGGTCAGCCCTTCGCGGCGGTGGAGAACCAGTTCGCCACCCTGCTGGCCTGCCTGATCTTCAAGGAAGAGGGGGTGCGCACGGGCGAGGTGCGCTTCTACCCTTCCTGGGGCGAGGTCCTGGCTGCGGTGCGCGGCGGCGAAATCGGACACGGCGTCCTCTACAAGGACTTTTACGCTCAGCTGAGCGACCTTTCCCTCGAGGGCGTGCGCACGGTTAAGGTTTCCCAGGCCCGCCGCTTTGCCCACGTCGTGATGCTCGACCCCGAGCACGCCGAACGGCGGGAGGCGCTGGTGCAGGGTTTGGCGCGCATGGCCGAACACCCGCTGGGTCGGCTCATCCTCGACGACCTGGGCATCGGCGGCTTTGCCCCGTTCGCTTCCACCGAGCCCATCCGCGAGCTGCTCGCTTGCTGACCCGGTCCTGACACGTGCCCGTAAACTGGAACCATGGCCCGGGTCTTGCTGGTCGAGGACGAGCCCAGCCTGCGCTTCGCCGTGGCGCACGGGCTGCGCCAGGCGGGGTTCAGCGTCCTCGACGCCGCCGACGCCCGCGAGGGCTGGGCACGGCTCGACGAGGTCGACGTGGTGGTCCTCGATCGGATGCTGCCCGACGAGGACGGCTTGAACTTCCTGGCGCGCCTCCGGCGCACGCCCCGGTACGAGCGGATGCCGGTGCTGATGCTGACGGCGCGCGCCAGCGAACGCGACCGTGTCGAGGGGTTGCTCGGGGGCGCCGACGACTACCTGACCAAGCCCTTCTCCACCGCCGAGCTGGCGGCCCGGTTGGTGGCGTTGCTGCGCCGCAGCCGCGGCGCGGAGGTCCTGCGGCGCGGGGAGCTGGTCGTGGACACGGAACGCGGCCGGGTGACGCTGGAGGGGAGGGAGGTGGGCCTGACGCGGCGCGAGTTCGATCTGCTCGCCTTCCTGGCGCGGGAGCCGGGGCGGGTCTACGACCGGGAGACGCTGCTCGAGCAGGTCTGGGGCCCCGACTTCCTGGGCACCCTGCGCACGGTCGACCAGCACGTGGCCCAGCTGCGGGAGAAGCTGGGAGGGCACTGGATCGAGACGGTGCGCGGCAAGGGGTACCGCTTTACGGAGGCCCCATGAATCCGTGGCGGGCGGCCTGGGAGGCGAGCGAGGAGGGGGTGGTCCTCTTTGAGGGGGAACGGGTGCGTTACCTGAACCCCGCAGCGGCGCGGCTGCTCGACACCGACGCCGAGCGTGCCGCCGGCCGCCCCGCCGCCTTTGTGCTGCGGCACCACCGGTTGCTCGAGCTGGTGCGTCGTGGCGGGGCGGCCTCCCTGACCCTGTACGGCCGCCGGGTGGCGGCGCGCGCCCAGGGGCAGGCGCTCTTCCTGCACGACGAAACCGAGGCGGTGCGGGCGCGCGAGGCCCTGGAGCAGGAGCGGCGCCTCCTCGCCCACGAGTTCCGCACTCCGGTGGCGGGGCTGCTGGCGCTGCTGGAGGTGCTGGAGTCCGGGCCCGAGCCCGGCGAGCGCGAGCGGGCGCTGTCGCTAATGCGCGAAGAGGCGGCCCGCCTGCTGCGCCTTGCCCAGGGGCAAGGGCAGGGGCGCACGCCCCCGTGGCGCCTCGACGAGCTGCGGCCGCGGCTCGAGCGCCTGCTGCCCGGGGCGCGTACGCTGCGTTGGTCCACGCCCCACCCGGTCACCGCCGGCCGCGACCCGATCTTTCAGGTGCTGCTCAACCTCGTCGAGAACGCGCTCCGTTACGGGAAGCCGCCCGTCGAGGTGCGCACCCGGGTCCAAACCCCGGGGGTGGTGGCCGTCGAGGTCGTGGACGCCGGGGAACCGCTCGCCGACTACGAACGCCTCTTCGTACCGGGCGGGCGGGGCATGCACGCCGCGGGCGTGCGCGGCAGCGGTCTGGGCCTGGCCCTGGTGCGCCGCATCGCACGCGGCTGGGGCGGCGAGGCCTACGGCCGTAGGCTGGAGGAGGGCAACGCCTTCGGGGTGACCGTGCCCGAAGGGGAAGGGGTGGAGGATGCGTGAAGCGTTGGACCGTGACCTGAACCGGATTACCGAACACTTCCTGCGCATGGTTAGCCTGGTGCGCGAGCAGCTGCAGCTGGCCACCGCCGGCCTGGTGGAGCAGGACGTAGAACGGGCCAAGGCGGCCGTGCGGCTCGACCGCGAGGTGGACGCACTCGAGCTCGAGATCGAGAACGAGGTGCTGGCGGCGATCGCCCGTCACCAACCCGTGGCCCGCGACCTGCGCTTCCTGGCCACCGTGCTCAAGGCGCTGACCGACCTGGAGCGCGCCGGGGACTACGCCGCCCACGTGGCCGAAGACGCGCTGGCGCTCGCAGGCGAGCCGCCGCTGAAGAAGTACATCGTCCTCGGCGAGATGGCCGAGCGCATCGAGACGATGCTCGACCTGATCGCCAAGGCGATCGCCGAACGCGACCTGCACGCTGCGCAGCGGGTGCTCAAGATCGACGACGACGTGGACGACCTCTACGAGCAGATCGTGCGCGAGCTGCTCACCTACATGATGGAGGACCCGCGCACGCTCTCCAAGGCGCTCGCGCTCATGCGCGTGGCCCGCAGCTACGAGCGCCTGGGCGACCACCTGGAGAACATCGCCGAGCGCGTCTTCTTCTGGCTGACGGGGCGGCTCGAAGGGGCTGGAGACGAGGGCTGACCGGCTCCTGACAAACCCCCTTCATCCTGTGGGTGGAGGACGATGCGTATGAAGAAACCCATCCTAACGGCTCTCGCACTCACCCTCGGGCTGGCCCTGGCCCAAAGCGTGACCCTAAACGGCGCCGGCGCCACCTTTCCCTTCCCGCTCTACGCCAAGTACTTCAGCGTCTACCACGAGCTCACCGGGGTTCGCGTCAACTACCAGTCCATCGGCTCCGGCGGCGGGGTCCGCCAGCTCTTCTCGGGGACGGTGCACTTCGGGGCCAGCGACGCCCCCCTCTCGGACGCCAAACTGGTCGAGTTCGAGAAGAAGTTCGGCACCCCGGCGATCCACGTACCCACGGCGCTCGGGGCCGTGGTGCCCACCTACTACCTGCCGGGCGTAACCCAGCCGATCCGCTTCTCCGGTCCCGTGCTCGCCGACATCTTCCTGGGCAAGATCAAGAAGTGGAACGACCCCGCCCTCGCCGCGCTCAACCCCGGCGTCAGGCTGCCGCCGCTGCCCATCACCGTGGTGCGCCGCTCCGACGGTTCGGGCACCACCTACATCTGGACCGAGTACCTGGCCAAGGTTTCGCCCGAGTGGAGGGCCAAGGTGGGGGTGGGCAAGAGCGTGGCCTGGCCCACCGGCCTCGGGGGCAAGGGCAACGAGGGCGTGGCCGGCCTGGTGCGCCAGACCCCGGGCGCGATCGGTTACAACGAGCTGATCTACGCACTGCAGAACCAGATCGCCTACGGTGCGGTGCAGAACCGTGCGGGCAAGTTCGTTCTCGCCAATCTAGCGTCGGTGCGGGCGGCGGCCGACCTTGCGGACTTCCCGGCCGACACCCGGGTATCGATTACCGACACCCCCGCCCCTGAGGGCTACCCCATCGCCAGCTTCACCTGGATCCTGGTCCACCGCGACCTCGACAAGAACCGTGCGGTCAAGTCCGCCGCCGAGGCGCAGGCGCTCGCGGCCCTGCTCGACTGGATCGTCCACGACGGCCAGCGTTACAACGAGGCCCTGCACTACGCGGCGCTGCCCGAGGTGGCGGTACGCGCAACCGAGGCCAACCTAAACAGCCTGCGCTACCGTGGCCAACCCGTGCTGCCGAAGTAGAATCGTAGCCGAACGCGCACCCGCCGCACGCGCGTGCGGCGGGTGCGCCCGAGGAGGAGCGCGTGCGCAGCAGGATCTACGGAAAACTGGGTGACCGGGCCTTCACCGCCCTGCTCGTGGTGCTGGGGCTCGCGGTGATGCTCGTCGCCGTGTTGCTGGCCTGGGAGCTGGCCTCGGGCGGGGCCGAGGCCTTCCGCACCTTCGGGTTCTGGGGGTTCGCCAGCGGCAGCGCCTGGAATGCGGTCGCGGAGCAGTTCGGCGCCTGGCCCTTTTTGCTGGGCAC
>Ga0256833_1003472_pt1 | contig 10755 bp, 10 predicted proteins | sample 356284metaG_FD_190535 | JGI IMG/M metagenome (GOLD analysis project Ga0256833, IMG submission 190535) | Hydrothermal vent microbial communities from Mid Atlantic Ridge, Atlantic Ocean - 356-284 | ecosystem: Environmental > Aquatic > Marine > Hydrothermal vents | place: Atlantic Ocean: Mid...
AGCCGTCCCACCAGCTTCAGCAGCTCGGGATGCAGCCCCTGGAAGCCGGTCTGGTACGCGGCTTCTTCACCCGCTTCGCGGATGATGCGATCCACTTCATCCTGGGCCTTTTTGACTTCTTTTTCCACCCGGGCGGGATGGATGCGCCCATCCTGCACCAGTTTGGTCAGGGCGCGGCGGGCCACCTCGCGGCGCACCGGGTCGTGGCTGGAGATGATGATGGTCTCGGGCGTGTCATCCACCACCAGGTCCACGCCGGTCACGGCCTCGATGGCGCGGATGTTGCGGCCCTGGCGGCCGATGATGCGGCCTTTCATGTCATCCGAAGGCAGGGGCACGGCGGTGACCACGCTCTCGGCTACGATTTCGGAGGCCAGGCGTTCGATGGAGAGGGTGACGATCTCCCGGGCGCGGCGGTCGGCGGATTCGGCGATCTCGGCCTCGACCTGGCGGATGATGCGGGCCATGTCGCTGCGGGCCTGGGCCTCGGTGCGGCGCAGCAATTCTTCGCGGGCCTCGTCCTGGGTCATGCTGGCGATGCGCTCCAGCTCCGCCTGATATTCCGCTTCCGCTTTTTCCAATTGCGCCATGCGCCGGTCCAGGCTGCTCTGACGCTGATTCAGACGCTGCTCGCGTTTTTCCAGGTTCTCGGAGCGTATTTCCAATTGGTCCATGCGCCGTTGCGCCCGTTCTTCCAGTCGGGTTAATTCCCGGCGGCGGCGGGTCATTTCCGCTTCGACCTCGTTGCGCATGGCGATAGCTTTGTCTTTTGCTTCCAGTTCGTATTTCAGCGCTTGGTCTTTCGCTTCGCTGATGATGCGTTCGGCCTGTTGCCGGGCGGAGGCCATCTTTTCGGCGTCCTGGCGTTGTTTGTTCCAGACGCCGAGGAAGTAGCCCCCCGCCACGCCAATGATCAAACCGATGACGACGGCGAAGATAATGAAAATCGGTTGCATAGGTTTCGTTTCCTGAGGGGAGAAATTATTATGGGATGAGTGCGGAGCAGCGTTCAGTCGGAGGCGTCGATGTTGTTTTCGCTTTCGTCTTCCTGCTGAAGCTGTTCCCGGAGATGGTCGGTTGCAAAACGGGCGGTGGGATAGGAAAATCCCCGACGCTGGAGAAATCCCAGCATCTTTTTGTCGAAATCCGCCCGGGCGAGATGTCGCCAGCGATGCGATCGTTGCTGGCCCGCGGCGATGGCTAACGGCTCATCGTCCAGTTGGGCCAGCGTTTCGGCAATGATGGCTGCCGAGACGCCTTTTTGATAAAGTTCCTGTTGCAGCGCCCGGATGCTACGGGGGTTGAATTGGCTGCGGTTGCTCACCCACCAGCGGGCGAATTCCCGATCATCCAGGTAAGCCATCTCGATGAGCCGGGCGATGACCTGTTTCCGGATGTCGGCGGCGTAGTCCGCCTGTTTCAGGGCCTGGTCGATTTCATGCTGAGATCGGGGACGGCGGGCTATCAGTCGCAACGCCTTGTCCATGGCCCGCTGTCGGTCGTCTTGCGCCCGCAGTCGGGCGATCTCATCATCGTCAAGATGCTGGCCGATCTGAAGCGCGGAGGCCAGGACGTCGGGCAGGGAAAAAGCGTAGGCGTCATCGAGAAAGATGCTGACCCGGTTTTTGTTGCGTTTCTGGTAGACCAGCCGTGTGATGATGCCTGACATGGGGAATAAAAAAGCGCTGCGATCCTGAGGTCGCAACGCCTGGCAAAGTGATGGTGCGGAAAAGCGTCGGGAACGCCGCCATTGGCGCCGACGCTAATCTGATCGCTCTCCCGGAGGGAGCCAGCGACAGGTTATGGTAAAAGCAATTCAGAATTGAAAGGACTGAATTCCACAGATCACTTGCCACGCGCGTTGCGCATGGAATGCCATCCTGCAAGGGATAGCGGGCCGATGAGAACCGGATTACGCTTCGGATGTGGGGCGGGGATGGGGAGGCAGCCCCATCAACGCCCGCAATTGGTCCTCGATGGCAGCGAGAAGATCTGGATTCGCCCTCAGGAATGTTTTGGCGTTTTCACGTCCCTGGCCCAACCGGGTTCCTTCGTAGCTGTAGAAGGAGCCTCGTTTCGTGATAATGTCGTTTTCGACCGCCAGGTCCAGCACTTCGCCGGACCGGGAGATGCCTTCATTGAACATGATGTCGAATTCGGCTTTCTTGAAGGGGGGAGCCACCTTGTTCTTTTTCACGGTCACGCGAGTGCGATTGCCGATGGCTTCGCCGCTGGCCTTCAGACTTTGGATGCGGCGGATATCGAGCCGGACCGATGTGTAGAACTTCAGCGCCATGCCGCCGGGCGTGGTTTCCGGATTTCCAAACATCACGCCGATTTTCTGGCGCAACTGATTGGTGAAAATCAGGACCGTGTTGGTTTGCTTGACGACGCCGCTGAGCTTGCGCATGGCCTGGCTCATCAACCTGGCTTGCAAACCCATGTGGCTGTCGCCCATCTCACCTTCGATCTCGGCCCGGGGCACCAGCGCTGCAACGGAGTCTACCACGACCACGTCCACCGCACCGGATCTCACCAACGCCTCTGCGATTTCCAGCGCCTGCTCGCCGGTGTCGGGCTGCGAGATGTAGAGCGCATCCACATCCACGCCGATCTTGCGGGCGTAGGCCGGGTCCAACGCGTGTTCGACATCCACAAAGGCGCAGATGCCGCCCAGTTTTTGGGCCTCGGCGATGGTGTGCAGGCAAAGCGTTGTCTTGCCGGAGGATTCGGGGCCGAAGATTTCGATGATGCGACCGCGCGGCATCCCTCCCACGCCAATGGCAGCATCCAACGATAGCGATCCGGTGGGGATCGCCTCGATTTCCAGGGCGGTGGCGTCGCCGAGTTTCATGATGGCGCCTTCGCCGAATCGTTTGTTGATGGTTGCCAGGGTGCTTTCGAGGACTTTGTTGCGGTCGCTCTTCGCCATAAGATTTCCTGAATGATGAATAGAGGGTCGGGCGCAACTTCCGGGCGAAAATGAATTCAATAAAATGAGAAAATAACGCCAGAAAGTTACCAGATCTTCATCTTCTTCTCAAGTATAATGCATCCTTTCCAATGTGACCAATCGCTTGCGGGGATTTAGAACAGGGTGTAAATGAAAGGCCCCACCGCTGTCGTCTGTCCCAGCAGGCTGATAGCGATGACCAGCACGATGATCACGATCATGGGGATCATCCAATACAGCTTCTGATCCCACAAAAATCGGAAAAGTTCGCCGACGATGCCTAGTCGTTTAATCATGAGGATTGCTCACTTGTTTCTTCTTCCGAACGAGAAATTTATCCAGCGCCAGCAGATCGATGCCGCTGTTGCTGAAGGTTTTATAGGCGTTGGCCGGAGAATTGACGATGGGCTCGCCGCGCAGATTGAAACTGGTGTTCAGCACCACAGGCACGCCGGTGGCCTCGCCAAAGTTCTTGACGATGTTGTAATAGCGGGGATTCCATTCCTCGCGGATGGTTTGCAGGCGTCCGCTGCCGCCGGTGTGGGTGGTGGCGGGAATCACATCCCACTTATCCCGTTTCACCGGCGCCACCATCAACATAAAACGGGGCATGAACTGCTTCTCGGGCGCTTCGATCTCGAAATACTCGCTGGCCGCCTCCTCCAGCACCACCGGCGCGAAGGGGCGGAAAGGCTCGCGGAATTTGATCTTGGTGTTGACGATCTCTTTCATCTCCGCCCGCCGCGGATCCGCCAGGATGGAACGATTGCCCAGCGCCCGCGGGCCCCATTCCGTCCGGCCCTGATACAGGCTGACCACCTGGCCCGCCACCAGGGCGTCGGCCACCCGTTTCGTCAGCTCCGCTTCATCCTCGACGTACTCATAGGGGATGTCCGCGCGCGCCAGAAAATCCCGGATTTCTCCTTCGGAGAAGGCCTGTCCCCAATAAGCGTGCTCCATGACGAACTTGCGGGGTTGATTCAGCAGCACATGATACGCATACAGGGCCGCGCCCAGCGCGCCGCCGTTATCGCCCGCGGCCGGCTGGATGTAGACGTTCTCGAAGGGGCCTTCGCGCTGGATGCGGCCATTGGCCACTGAATTCAGCGCCACCCCTCCGGCCATAGCCAGGTTTTTGCTGCCGGAAAGCTCATGGGCGTGACGAACGATCTTGAGAATGGTTTCTTCGGTCACCCGCTGGATGCTGGCGGCGATGTCTGCGTAATGCTGATTTTGTTCAGCCGCGGCGTCGCTCCAGCCGGGATAGTCTTTGTCGGGGTTGGTGGTGAGGGTGAAAAACTCCGACTCGGGCTGACGCGGCGGCCCGAACAGCTCGATGAATTTATCGCTGAAGGTGCGGGTGGCGGAGTGATGGAAGTCAAAGTAGGACATGTCCAGCCAGAAGGAGCCGTCATCCCGCACATCGATGACTTTCTCCACCAGATCGATGTAGCGGGGCGTTCCATAAGGCGTCATGCCCATGACTTTGTATTCGCCGTTATTGACGCGGAATCCCAGAAACGCGGTGAAGGCCGAATAAAGCAGGCCCAGCGAATGCGGAAACCGGGTTTCTTCCAGCAGATCGATGCGATTCTCGCCCTGGCCCGTCCAATCGGCGGTGGCCTTGCCGATGGTGGTGGTGGTCCATTCGCCCACGCCGTCCAGCGTCACGATGGCCGCCTCCTCGAAGGGCGAGGTGAACATGGCGCTGGCCGCGTGAGAAAGATGATGTTCCACAAACAGGAAGCGGTCTTTGGGCACGTCGGGCAGCGCTTCCTGCAAGAGCGCCCTGATCCACAGCTTCTCGTTCATCCAGGTGATGAGCGCTTCGCGAAAGGCCAGCCACGATTTGGGAAAGGTGGCCAGGCCCGAGCGCAGAATGCGATCGAATTTCAATAGCGGCTTTTCATAAAAAACTACATAATCCAGATCGCCGGGTTGGATGCCCGCCTGATTCAGACAAAACTGAATGGCGTGGTGCGGAAAACCATTATCGTGTTTGATGCGGCTGAAGCGCTCTTCGTCCGAGGCGGCGATGAGATCGCCATCCTGGATCAACGCCACCGCGCTATCGTGGTAAAAGCAAGAAATGCCGAGTATGTACATGTGCGTTATTTTTTCAGGGTTCATCTAGCCCTGACGTTGCGCTGAGTCGATATCGAGATCACGCGTGGCGCGTTGCAGCCAGGCGCTTTCTCCGGGCCGTTTTTTCATGCTCAGGGGATCGGAGAAAAGACGGGCGGGGATGCCAAAGATGGCCAGTAACGTAAAGTAAATGAGGGTGATCAGAGCCCGCGCATTGAAACTGCCGATGTGTTTGGAAATGCGCAGCCACTCTTGCCAGAGTTTTCGTAGCATAGTTGGATACTTTGAGGAGCGTAAAAAGGCGCCGGGTATGCGAACTCTGATAATACGAGAAGTCCCCCGGATTGTCAAAGACCGGAGGACTTCTGAAATGGTGATGTGTTGGCTGTTTGCTGGTCAGAGAGATGGAAAAGAGTGCGTCCTAAACGAGTTGGAAGCATTCATGCGTCTTCGCCCGGAGGTAAACCTCTGGGCTACTATTGCCAAGCCCGTTGGGCCAGGCCCGAAGGGCCTTCGCACCGGTAGCCCGTGGCTTCTAGCCTCGGGCGATGGCAGCAAATGATAACCTCCAACTCAAATAGGACACACCCGATGGAAAAAAGGGGACACGCCCCTGTCATTCCGCTGTATCCCCCTCCTCTTTCACTTGCCGACGTTGTTGCCAGCGGTGGATGAGCCAGATGATCAGCGCCAGGGGCAGCAGCAGGATGAGTAAAACAGGCACAATTACGATGACGAACTGGATCAGAAGCGTGGCCAGGCCCGTGAGCACATTCATCAGGCTCTCGAAGCTGCTGTGGACGATCTCCGCCGGCCGCCATTCCGGGTTTTCGATGGGTTTAGACAGGATATGTGGCTGGAGATGGATGCTGATGGTGGAGAAAGCAGTCAGCTTGTCCAGCCGGTTCAACTGCCCTTGCAGCGATTCAATCTGGCTGCGAATCTGGATCAGGCGGTCGTAGATCTTCATGATGTCATCGACTTTTCCGCCACGCTCCCTGGTTTCTTTCAGCAACTGGGTCAACTCTTCTTCGGTGGCTTTCAGTGTGCGCAGCCGGGCGTCGATATCGTAATACTGATCTGTGACGTCATCGGTGTTCACCTGCTCATTCTCCACCCGCACCGCCATATCGTGCAGGGCGTTGCGCCCGGCCTCGAACTTGTCGGCGGGAATGCGGATGGTGACGTCGTAAACCATGCTGTCGCCGTTGCGGTAGCCGTTCATGCTGGCCACATAGCCGCCCATGCCCGCGGCCATATCCGCGATGTCCTGCGCCGCCGATTCCGTATCCTCCACCACCAGCGTCATATTGGCGTTGTAGATGATCTTGCGCGTTTCCTGGAGCATTTCGCTGGCGGGCGCGCCGTTGGCGACGCCCATCGCTACGTCCTTGCTTACGGCTGCGGGAGCCCTGGTCGCCGCCGGGGCTTCGACAGGCGATTGCATCACGACTTTTTCTACGACCTGGGGCGCGGGGGCGCTGGCGCCGCAGGCCGTCAGCAGCAGCGCCGCCAGGAACAAGATGACGATGGCGATTTGTGGGCGTTTCATGGTCTCCTCCTCGGGAAAATTATGCGGAAATGCAGCTTGAAGGCGTTTCATTGTTCTATCACCTTAACGGCGGCGGGAGATGAATGGTTCCGTGGCGCTGCCGCCGCATTGGAGACGTTATTTTTCCCTATCCTGACAGATTCCGAGCACATTTCAATGCTCAAGTGTGTAACATTCCCTGCAACGAGGACCGTCCTTCGCGTCATTCGCCCCGCGAACGCCCGTCACCACCCCAGATATAGCCGCCGCCCCAGCATCTCGGGCAGGCCCGCGGCTACAATCGCCCGTTCCACCGCCTCGATATCATATTCAACCCGATGCCAGGTCCATTGCCATGTCTCCGTATCCAGCAGGGCGAAAGAGGCCCGCGAATCATGATCTCGCGGCTGCCCTACGCTGCCCGGATTCAGCAGCCATTTATCGCTCAGGGCCAGCGTCAGGGCCGCGCCCGGCGCTTCCGTCACCCAGGTGACATCGATGCGGCCGCCTTGCCTGACCATGCGCCAGCCCATGGCCTGGTGGCTGTGCCCGATGAGGCAGATGGGCGTGTCGAAAGCGGCGTAATTCTCCGCTGCCGTCTCCGCATCGCTGACATATTCCCACACCGGGTGTCGGGGGCTGCCGTGGGCCAGGGTGATTCCCGCCGTCACGGTCTTCTCGGGCAGGCCCGCCAGCCATTGCAGACTGTCGTCATCCAGATGTCTTCGATGCCAAAGCGCCGCTTCGCGGGCCACCGGATTGAAACGCGCCAGATCGATCTTGCCAACGATGACCAGATCATGATTGCCGGCCAGGCACACATCCGTCCGCGCACGAATGATCTCCACGCAGGCCTGAGGATGCGGGCCATAGCCCACGATGTCTCCCAGACACCACAGCGCGTGCGGCCGCAACGCATCGATTGCTTGCAAAACGCGTTGCAACGCCATCAGATTGGCGTGGATGTCGGAAAGAACGGCAATACGCATGAGATTATTTTACACGCCGCCCTCCCTTCTTTGCGAATTGAAAACCCAGGCAAAGTCCCCCGGTGCGGCATTTGTTTTGTTAGCTGTTTTACTATCAGGTGTCTTATAATACTGCCGTGATTCATTCTGCATCTCGCCCGACCATCGGCTTGCTGGCCACGCTGCTTTCTACGGCCCCCAATTATCGTGGCGCCGGCATTCATCAGTACAGCTCGCGGCTACTGGCGCACCTGCCGCAACAAGCGCCCCAATACGATTATCACGCCTTTGTGATGGACCGCGCCTATTCGCCCCCGGCAGGCGTTTCTGTGCAGCGCCCGGCCTGGCTGCCCGCCAATCCTCCGGGCCGCATCCTGTGGGAGCAGACCGGAGCGGCCTGGGCCAGCCGCAAGCTGGATTTGCTGCACGGTTTCGCCTACGCCCTGCCTCTGGCCTCCCGCACCCCAGCGGTGGTCACCGTCCACGATCTGACATTCATCCTCTTTCCTCAGGCGTTTCCCAAAAGCAAACAACGCTATCTTTCCGCTATCACCGCCCGCAGTTGCCGCCGGGCCCGGATCGTCATTGCCGATTCGCAGGCCACCGCCCGCGACTTGCAGCGGCATATCGATATCCCCGCCGCCAAAATCCGGGTCATCTACACGGGCGTGGATGAACGTTATCAGCCGCTGCCCGCGGAGCAGGTCGAAGCTTATCGGCGGCAAAAAGGCTGGCCGCAGCGCTTCATGCTCATGGTCGGCACTTTGGAGCCGCGCAAGAATCATCTGACCCTCATCGAAGCCTACGCCCGCTATCGTCGCAGCGCCCGGCGTCCGCTGCCACTGCTTATCGGCGGCGGCAAAGGCTGGCATTTTCAGCAGATCTTTCGGCGCGTGCAGGCGTTGGGCCTGGAAAATGCTGTTCATTTTCTGGGATTCGTCCCCTGGGAAGATCTCCCCTGGCTCTACAACGCCGCCATGCTTTTCGTCTATCCCTCCCGGTATGAAGGCTTTGGGCTGCCCGTGGCCGAGGCCATGCGCTGCGGCCTGCCCGTCATCACCTCGGATGTCAGCAGCCTGCCCGAGGTGGCGGGCGCCGCCGCCCTGACGCTGTCCCCCGACGATCCTGACGCCCTGGCCGCGGCCATGCTGCATCTGCTGGAAGAAGCGCCCGAGCGCCTGGAAACCATGCGGGCGCTGGGATTGACGCAGGCCGCCCGTTTCACCTGGGAGCGCACCGCTGCCCAAACCGCCGATGTTTACACCCGTGTTCTTAATCAGACGGACGCGCCCTAAATCGGTTGAGGAAAGCGCCTTTGCCATGCACTCGGGAACACGGAATTGATAGATGAGCAGATAAGTAGACCAGGATTCAGCACGAGCTTGCCGAAAAATCCCCCCATTCCCCCATTTCACTATTCCCCCATCCCCTCATTTCCTCATCCCCTCATTTCCTCATCCCCTCATCCCCTCATTCCCTCACCCCCTCGTTTCCTCGTTTCCTCATTTCCTCATTTCCTCATTTCCTCATCCCCGCTCCCTCCATCCCCGCTCCCCCTGCTGGTTGGCGCTTCTTTGAGCTTTCGACTTATTCAGGACGCCCCTTAATCAGACTCATGGCAAAACGATTGCTCCGACATCAAAAAGTAATACTGGCGTTGGTGGACGCGCTGCTGGTGGTCGCCGCCTTTTATGTGGCCTGGTGGCTGCGCTACGAGCGGCAATGGTATCATACCGTCGATCCTGCCTCCTACACCGATTTCAGTTTTTATTTCGGCGTGGCGATCATCGCCAGTCTTTTCACCCTGCTGACGTTTTATCTGCAAGGGGTCTACGCCCTGCCGCGGGGAACCGGATTTTTTGCTGAATTCTCCAAATTATTCACCTCCAGCGCCATCGTCACCATTGTGCTGATGGTGGGCAATTACATGTTTCAGCCGCTCTACCATTCGCGCCTGGTGTATGGCATGGCCGGGGGGCTGATCTTGCTGTTCACCACCATGGCCCATCTGGTCAATCGGCTGATTCTCACCCGGATGCGGCGTCGGGGCGTCGGCATTCGCCGCATTTTGCTGGTGGGCGCAGGCGAGATGAGCCGCACCATCATGCGCACCCTGCTGGCGGAGCCGGGCCTGGGCTACCATGTCGTCGGTTTTCTGGATGACAATCCCCAGAAAGGCGAACGTAATCTGGGGCCATTCACCGGATTGGGCTCTATCGACGATTTGCCGAGGATGCTGGTGGAAAATCGGGTGGATGAGGTCATCGTCACCCTGCCCTGGCAGTATCACAGCCGCATCATGAGCGTGCTCAGGCAATGTCAGCAGGCCCGCGTCAAGGTGCGGGTGGCGCCCGATGTGCTGCAACTCAGTCTGGATCGGGTGGATATCGAAGTGCTCAATGGCATCCCCCTGATCAGCGTCAAGCCCGCCGCCATCGCCGGCCCGCAGTTCGCCATCAAGCGGGCCATGGATCTGACGATAGGCGGACTGGGGCTGCTGATTGCGCTGCCGGTGATGGGGGCGCTGGCCCTGGCTGTCAAGCTGGATTCTCCTGGCCCGGTGTTTTTCATCCAGAAACGGGTGGGGCGCGATGGTAAACGTTTTCGGGCCTATAAATTTCGTTCCATGGTGGTCGACGCCGAGCGCATGAAGGCGGAACTGGAACAGCTCAACGAAGCTGACGGGCCTCTTTTCAAGATCAAGGATGACCCGCGCCTGACCCGGGTGGGGCGTTTCTTGCGCCGCACCAGCCTGGATGAACTGCCACAGATATTCAATGTTCTCAAGGGGGAGATGAGCCTGGTGGGCCCTCGCCCGGCCCTGCCCGAAGAAGTGGACGCGTATGAGCCCTGGCATCGCAAGCGGCTGGCCGCGCTGCCCGGCATGACCGGCCTGTGGCAGGTGTCGGGCCGCTCCAATCTCGGCTTCGACGAGATGGTGATGCTGGATATCTACTACGTAGAAAACTGGTCGCCGGGCCTCGATATTGCCATTCTTTTCCGCACCATCCCCAAAGTCCTCATCGGCGAAGGCGCTTATTGACTCATGTTACGCACTCGCCCGCTGCAACGAGAATTTGCTGGACAAGGACGGTTTTCGCCCCAGCAATGACGAAAATGGACGAATGTAGACGAAAATAGACGATTCTTTTTCGTCAATCTTCGTCCTTTGGTCTATTTTCGTCAGATCATTGGATATGATGCGTACGAATCCATGC
>Ga0256833_1003473_pt1 | contig 10754 bp, 13 predicted proteins | sample 356284metaG_FD_190535 | JGI IMG/M metagenome (GOLD analysis project Ga0256833, IMG submission 190535) | Hydrothermal vent microbial communities from Mid Atlantic Ridge, Atlantic Ocean - 356-284 | ecosystem: Environmental > Aquatic > Marine > Hydrothermal vents | place: Atlantic Ocean: Mid...
AGCCACTGTATAAAAGCGCCTTTGACACCCTCCATCTGCACAGGATCGGCCTTTATCTGACTGATATGGGTGACCTTTTCTTTCATTGTACCTCTTGTTTTTCTTTCTTTTTCAGCGTGGAGATGTGAAAAAGCTCATAGAGACAGCAGTGGCTAATGATAGAGGTTGCCAGGAAAGTGATTGCCAGAAATAGAACAATGTATTTCCAGAATCCGGGAACCAGTCCGGCAAAGAAAAAGTAACCAAGGATGATAGACAAAATAAAGCGTATGATACGGTCAATCAGACCGATATTTTTTCCCATTTTAGCCATAATACGTGTTTTTTGGTTTTCATAAAGATAAGAATTTTTTATTTTTAGCAAGATGATAAATGTTTTTTGTTATGCGTGAGGAGTTTTTACTGGATAGGGATGTTGTTTTTCTTAATCACGGATCTTTTGGTGCGTGTCCACGCCAGGTAATGGAGGAATACTGGCGCTGGCAGAGGGAGCTGGAACGTGAGCCAGTACGTTTTATGACAGAGCATTGGGTTGATAAATGGGACAGGGCGCGCCGTGTGCTTGCGGATTTTGTTGGTGCGGCTACTTACAATATTGCTTTCATAGAAAATAGCACTTATGGCGCTAATACTGCTGCTAATTCCTTGCCTTTGGGTGAGGGCGATGTGGTGCTGGCAACAGATATGGAATACGGTGCCTGCAAAAAAGCCTGGATGTATCATTCTCAGCGCAAAGGATTTGAATACAGGGAATTTCCTTTGCCATTGCAGTTTACCTCGGCTGATGAGTTAATTAGAGCTGTGGAACAGGCTATTACTCCGGAGGTAAAAGTGTTGTTTATCAGTCATATTGTCTCGGCAACAGCGGTGATATTGCCTTTGAAGGATATAGTGGAGTTAGTACGTAGCCATGGAATAATCACTGTTGTGGATGGTGCACACGCTCCCGGACAAATAAACCTAAATCTGGACGAGCTGGGCGCGGATATTTATTTCGGGAACTGTCATAAATGGCTGCTCACGCCTAAGGGTACTGCTTTTATATATGTTCGTCCGGAGTATCAAGATGTTATACAGCCACCTATTATCAGCTGGGGCACGGATTGGGATGATCCGCATCCGGTGCGGTTCATTGCTGATCTGGAATATCAAGGAACACGTGATATTTCTGCTTTTCTGACCATTCCGGCTGCAATAGAGTTTATAAAACGGCACAATTGGAAGGAAGTTCGTGCTACAGCACACAGACGGATAGCCTGGATGAGCCGTGAACTGGAAAAATTGCTTGGCACTGAGCCTATTACCCGTGATTTGAGCTTTTTCGGACAAATGTATGCTCATCCACTTCCGCCAGGAGTTAATCCTGGCCAGTTGCGTAGTTTTTTGTGGGATCAATACCGCATTGAAGTGCCTGTTAATTGTGTAAAAGGCACCTGTTTTATCAGGCTATCGTTCCAGGCATATAATACAGATGAGGAATATGAGATTTTCCTTAAGGCCGTAGAAACATTTTTACAGCAATCAAATTAGAACTTTAGCACGTTCGTATAAAGGAAAGAGGACGTTTTCTTCCTCATAGATGCGGTTACGCAGAGTTGCCATTATTTTTGCCGAATCCGTGATGAATTCTTCTTTGGAATAATTACGTCCGGAAAAATATTTATCGTAATATTCTTGGATTTGTTTGTAGATTTTATCAAAGTCCTGAATAAAAATATCTGTCATAGTTCTGATGTAGTCATCTTTCTTTGCTGCTTTGTATAGCACAGGGTAGAATTGTTCATCTTCTGTTTTTATGTGATCCAATAGTAGGTCTTTCAGAGATTTAGCCACTTCTTCAATACTTAAACTGTGGGCACTATCGTTGAAGATTCCTTCAAAACCTTCTAATAATTTTTCGTGTTGCTTTTTAAGTTCCTCAATAAGTCTATCCATTGTTTTAGTGGATTAAAATTTTTTATTATGAGAATGCAAGATAGTCAAAAAAAATTTTTTGAGTAATTATGTTTGATGAAATTTGTGAAAAGTTAGATAAGATACCGGAAAATTTAGTGTAGGAGATTTTTGGCAAGGATGCGATAATAATTTTGCTTTCGTGGTTTTTTAATTAATTTTGATAAAAAATTTTCTTACGGTGAAAAAAATCAGGATATTAACAATTGTTTTTGAACCTGAGATAAAGGGAAATGAGGTACAGCTGTTCCGTGGAGCTGTGATAGCCAAAGCTGGGCGGGATTGTATTTTGTTCCACAATCATAAGGATGATAAGGTTTATAATTATCGCTATCCTTTGATACAATATAAACGCATCCGGCGTCATGCAACAATAGTTTGTATTGAGAAGGGAGTTGACGAGATACACCGTCTTTTCAGCGCACCGGACTGGAAGGTGCGTATTGGCAGAGAGGAGAAGGAGTTAAAAATACTGAAGCTTGATGTTAAGCAGTACACAATGAATGTATGGGATAAAATGTTTAATTACCGTATATTCAATTGGTTAGCTCTTAATGAGGAGAATTATAAGCGTTATATGCAAATAGAAAGTTTGAGTGAGAGGATAGAGTTTCTGGAAAAGATATTAACCGCTAATATATTGTCATTTGCAAAGGGAGTGGGCTGGACTGTTCCGGAGGATAAGGAGATAAAGGTTAAGATAATGGAGATACAAAAAAAGAAAATTGTGAAGTTCCGCAGAGCTTATCTTACTGCTTTTGATGTTGATTTCCAGACTAATGTTTTTCTTCCGGAAAATATTAGTCTTGGAAAAGCTGCCAGCCATGGTTTCGGTATGGTCAGAAAATTAATAAATGATAGGCAAAAACAAATAAAACACAGACAGGTAAAATGATTTTGTCTCTGTCAAGTATATTAAAAGATGGACATTATAGGGGGAGAACTGTGAGAGAAATCCTTATTGAACATCCGGATTACATTTACCACAGGTATGTTTCGGATATAGACTTTGATATTAATCTGGATATAATTTTAGCACTGGAAATCAAAAGGTTTAACATGCGTAAGGCTTATATCAAGCGTCTTAATTTATTATATGTCAATTATTAATAACTTCCTTTAGTTTTATCATTCCACCGCTGTATTTGCTAAACCGTCCTATCCCTATATACTCCGGAAGGAATATATTTGTTTTAATTATAACGTCAAAAGATTTAACCATGGCACCATAAAGAATTCTTGTTTTTTTCTCTTGATAATCAATGAGGTCCATCCACGAATGATTGTTTATGGTTTCTCTGTCAAAACCAATGAAACGGAAGAAATGGTGTAAGTGCCGTTTTATGAATTTAGTCAGATAATCCTTTTTTTTATCTTTTTCCAGATTTGTAAAAGTCAAGTAAGATATAGAATGAAAAGGAATATAATTTTTTATTTCATAGACAAAACTTTTGTTTTTATAGAAGTCTAAGTCAAGTTTTTTACAGCTTACTCTATTAATTACCAGATTGCAGTTTATTTCTTCAATGGAAATGTTTGAAATATCAGAATTAATTATTTTGTCTATGAATTTAAGCCCTATATTTTTGTAAGATACAGTCCATAATTTCTCATCAATAATTTTATACTGGATATAAGGAAAGTTTTCATATTTTTTTAAATTAATTTCATCAAGTAAATCAATAAGCTTTTGGTCCAGGAGATGTAGTTTGTTAGGGTTAAGCTTATTGTCAAACTTTATGTACGAAACTAAAAACTGCATAAATAATCTTTCACCTTTTGGGTTAGTATATCCAAAAGAATACAAAAACTGCAATATTTAAGATTCTTTTTGACGAAGTTAATATTTTCTTTGATAAAATAAAAAAAGTCGGCGGCTGAAGCCGCCGACTTTTTTAAAGTTTTTTGTGCATCAATTTATTTATTGAAGTATTGTGGATATTTAGCTTTGAGGTATTTATGCATACCAGCAGCGGCACGGCGTCCATCTCCCATGGCCAGGATTACAGTAGCACCTCCGCGGATAATATCGCCGCCGGCGAACATATCTTCTACTGATGTCTGCATATCATCGTTGACCACGAGTGTTCCCCATTTGGTTGTTTCCAGCTCAGGTACGACCGAAGCAATGAGAGGATTGGGCGAGAGGCCGATAGCAACTATTACTACATCCACATCCAGTTCAAATGTTTCTCCAGTAGGGATAGGACGACGGCGTCCGCTGGCGTCGGGCTCACCCAGCTGCATTTTTTCCACAATCATTTTCTTTACATGGCCTTTTTCGTCAGCAATGTATTCCTTAGGATTGCTCAGGAACAAGAATTCTACACCTTCCTCTTCGGCATGCTTGATTTCCTCTACACGTGCAGGCATCTCAGCCTTGGAACGGCGGTAAATAATATAAGCATGCTCAGCACCCAGACGCTTGGCTGTACGCACTGCGTCCATTGCTGTATTACCACCACCAATCACTGCAACGTTCTTTCCGTGCGGTACTGGAGTATCGTAATCATCACGGAAGCCTTTCATCAGGTTTACGCGAGTGAGATATTCGTTACAAGAAAGAATGTTAATACTATTCTCGCCCGGAATGCCCATGAAACGCGGCAGACCAGCTCCGGATCCAATGAAGAAAGCTTTGTAGCCCTGCTTGCGTAAGTCGTCAAAAGAGGCTGTTTTACCAACGATGAAGTTTGTAACGAATTTTACCCCCATTTTGCGGAGGTTCTCAATTTCAAAATCAATTATTTCATTAGGAAGACGGAATTCTGGAATACCGTATTTAAGCACACCGCCAATTTCGTGAAGAGCCTCAAAAACAGTGACATCGTATCCCAGACGTGCCATATCTGCAGCCCAGGACAGGGAAGCAGGACCAGAACCCACACCTGCTACCTTTATGCCGTTATGATCAGATATTTCCGGGATAGCAGCTTTGCCTGAGTTGCGTTCATAGTCAGCAGCAAAGCGCTCCAGATAACCAATAGCAATAGGCGGCTTTTTGAGCTGTTGATTGTAGAAACAGTTTTGTTCGCACTGTTCTTCCTGAGGGCATACACGTCCGCATACCGCTGGAAGTGTGTTAGATTCTTTGATAACCTGAATAGCTCCAACAAAGTCCTGAGCTTCAATCTTTTTGATAAATTTTGGTATGTTGATATGGACAGGGCATCCGTCAACACATGTTGGATCAGGACAGTCCAGACAACGTTGAGCTTCGGCAACAGCCATTTCTGGAGTAAGCCCCAGGTTTACTTCAAGGAAATTAGTTATACGCTCCTGTGGTTCTTGTTCCAGCATGTGGGTACGCGGACGCATTGTCCTTTCCTTGGCTTTGAGAGACTTGCGCAGTTCCACGCGCCAGGGTGCGCTTCTTTCTTTTTTGTAATATTCTAAATCTTTCATGGTTTTCTGATTTTTTAGGAATTAGGATTAAGCGTTAACGGTTTTTTTGCGGTTACGTAAGAATTCTTCGTAAGCTTTTACCTCAAACTCTTTATAGTGAGTAAGACGTGTGAGCAACTCGTCAAAGTCAACCTGATGAGCATCAAATTCAGGACCATCAACACAGGTGAAAAGTGTGCGTCCTCCTACAGTAACACGGCAGGCGCCACACATACCTGTTCCGTCCACCATCAAAGAGTTCAAACTGGCAATAGTATGAACATTGTATTCTTTGGTAAGCAAAGAAGCAAATTTCATCATAATAGCCGGACCAATAACCACGGCTTCGTCAACTTTTTCCCTTTTGAGTACTTCCTCCATTCCGTGGGTGACAAGGCCTTTTTTACCATACGAACCGTCATCTGTGTAAATGACGAGTTCATCAGAAACTTCGCGCATCTCATCTTCCAGAATAAGTAAATCTTTTGTTCTTGCAGCAAGGATGGAGATGACTCTATTACCTGCTTCTTTGAAGCCTTTAACAATAGGTAATAGAGGAGCAATACCCACTCCGCCTCCGGCTGCCAGTACTGTTCCTACTTTTTTGATGTCAGTAGCTTTGCCCAGGGGCCCTACTATGTCCAGGAGAGCATCGCCCGGTTCCAAATCCATTAATTTTCCGGAAGTAACACCTACTTCCTGTACAATCAGAGTGATGGTCCCCTTTTCAATGTCGGAGTCCACAATGGTCAAAGGAATACGTTCTCCTTTGGCATCTACTCTGATAATAACAAAATGCCCGGGCTTACGTGATTTGGCAATTTCTGGTGCTTCCACAACAAACTTGCCTACTTTGGGCGCAAGAATTTGTTTCTCTACAATTTTGTACATGTCGCTTTTCTTTTCATATTAGTTTGGCAACGCAAAATAAAAAAAATCAGAATTATCAAATATGATTTTGACCATAAAAATTTATTTTTATAAAACATTTAATTATAGAATTTTTATTTTTGGAAAAACTAAATTTTTATTTAATGTATGGGTATCCTCGTAAAATTTTAGTATTTACGTTGGTCTCTTTTTTCTTTTTGGGTTGTTTTAATCCTAAGGAAAATAGAGATAAAGTATTGCCTGCCAATACTATCCCTTCCTCAAAAGCTAAACACAAATACACCAATTCATATAATATCCTGGAGTATTTGAAAAAAATAAATAAACAGTTTTTACCCCCAGTAGTTAAGCAATATTTTGATGAGAAGGGGAATATTAAGGCCGAGTTAGTTGATAACAGAACGGTGAAGTTTTTTACAGCAGAGGAGAAATATGCCCGTCTAGTACAAATAAAACTACTAAAAACAGGTGATAATAAAGATGTTTTGTTTATCTCCGGCATAAAAAAAGATTCGCTAAATTATCAGAGTTACTTTTATGCACTGGGCAGGCAGGGTAATCAGTTCCCCAATATTACTTTGCTGATTATTCCAGATAAAGTTATACAGATATTCAAGCTGGAGCTTAACACTGCTTTTCATTATCATCATTTATATAATTTTTGGGCATATATCAGCGATGCTTCTAATTATGCTCTGGATTTTGATTTTCACGGAGATAACGCTTATGTGTCCAGTTGTTTCCTGAGCATGGGGGGGACACCGGAGCAGTGCAAGGTGATAATGCAATTGATATGGACAGGAAGTAAGTTCATTTTTAAATTGATTACACCCAAATCCGATGATAATGGCCTGCTTTCCAGTCAGGAACTTGAAAAAGTCAGACGTTATATTTCTTTGGAAGAGGCTTTTAAAGAACCGGAAAATGTTTATATATTGGACCTTCAGGACAATGGGTTGACAAAACTACCAGATAATATTTCTGTTTTCTCTCACCTCCAGATACTAATTTTATCAAATAATTATCTGGATTCTTTGCCTACGGCTATTGGTAGTCTCCCTAATTTGCAGGTGCTAAGAGCTGATGGAAATCATTTAAAAGCTTTACCCAGGGAGATGGGCAATCTGAGGAATCTTACTGAACTTACCCTGGCTAATAATCGCCTGACATGGATACCATACGAATTTGCACGCCTGGAAAAATTGCAGAAATTAGATTTATCCTATAATCGGCTTCATGTACTTGCTTTTGATATGTCCGGATTGCAAAAATTATACAGTTTGGAGCTACAGGGAAATAGATTGGAGAAAGTTCCGTCTCAGATTTTTAAATTAAAAAATTTGATATATCTGGATTTATCGGAAAATCCCATTAAGGTAATCCCTCGGGAATTTATTTTTATGAAAAAATTGCAATACCTGGTGATTTCTAAAACTCTTATAGATTCGTCACAAGTAAATTATTTGCGTCTAAAACGACCTGATTTACAGATTGTTTATTGATTTGTTTTGATATAATGACTAAATAAATTATTTTTTTTTAATAATTTTTTTACTTTGGGATGGAATTTTAAAGCCTGGTATATGGAGTGCGAGGTTATAAATCAATACGGTACGGTTAGGGAAGTTAATGACAAAATAAAAGTAGATGTTATTGTTAGCGAGGCTTGTGGTAAATGTGCTATGAATGGTGTTTGTCCGGTGCCTAAAACCCGTAGGGTGGATGCTGTAGCTGAGGGTAATTATACATTCCAGCCTGGTGATAAAGTCCGAGTAGAAATGGAGGAACGTATGGGGCGTAAAGCTTTATTTTTCGGATATATTTTACCCTTCTTTGTCCTTTTGGCGGTGATGATTATTGTAAAAATAATCACAGGTGATGATGGGAAAGCCGGATTGGCTGCCATTGGTAGCCTTATTCCTTATTATTTTATTTTATTTTTGTTCCGCAAACGTTTTGAAAAAGAAATCACGTTCAAAATCAAACCTCTATAAATAGACAGATATGAATCCGATAATTTTAGCTATCATTGTTTTGGCGATTGTTGGAGTTTCAGCCGGACTTATTCTGTACTATGTTGCTGAAAAATTTAAGGTGGAGGAAGACCCTCGTATTGACGAGGTGGAGGAAGTTTTGCCAGGGGCTAACTGCGGTGGATGCGGTTATCCCGGATGCCGTCAGTTTGCCGAGGCTTTGACAAAGACTGATACCCTGGAAGGTTATTTTTGTCCTGTGGGCGGAAATGATGTAATGGCTCGAGTAGCTCAAATCCTTGGTTTGCAGGCTGTTGAAAAGGAAAAGGAACTGGCTGTGGTCAGATGTGCCGGTTCGTCCGAGTTCCGTCCTGTCACCAATGAGTATGACGGACCTTCCAATTGTGCCATGGAGCATGCCCTTTATTCCGGACATACCGAGTGTCAGTATGGATGTTTGGGACACGGTGACTGTGTGGCAGCCTGCGAGTTTGACGCTATCTACATGGACCCTATTACCAATCTGCCGGTTGTTGTTGAGGAAAAATGTACTGCCTGTGGTGCATGCGTGGAAGCTTGCCCAAGAGATATTATTGAGCTGCGTCCAGTAGGTAAAAAGAGCCGCAGGGTTTATGTGGCATGTATCAACGAGGATAAGGGTGGTATCACTTCCAAGGCTTGTAAAGTCGGCTGTATAGGCTGTGGTCTGTGCGAAAAAGCCTGTGAGTTTGACGCTATTACCATAGCTAATAACCTTTCCTATATTGACCCGGCTAAATGCCGTCTCTGCCGGGCTTGCGCTCCGGTTTGTCCGACCGAATCTATCTGGGAACTGAACTTCCCGGCTCGCAGAGCTATCCCGAGTAATAAACCCAAGCCAAAGAAAAAGCCTACTGCTTAATTCTATTGTCTCAAATCAAACAGAAAAAACTTGAACAATGCCAGAATATAAGTTATTGACTTTTCCAAAAGGTGGTGTGCATCCGCCGGAGAATAAATTGACTGCAGATTTGCCCATTGAGAATTTTCCTATTCCGGCAAAAGTATATATCCATGTACAACAGCACATCGGCGCTCCTGCAAAAATCCTTGTCAAGCCCAAGGACAGGGTGAAAACCGGGCAGCTGATTGCCGAGGCTCAAGGCTTTGTTTCCGCTAATATTCATTCCAGCGTCACAGGTACGGTTTTCAAGATTGAGCCAATTTATGATGCTTCCGGATACCGCAAAGATGCTATTATCATTACGCCTGAACCTGAGGATGAGTGGGCAGAGGGTATTGATACCTCAGATGAATTGAAAACAGATATAAGTGGTTTTTCTGCAAAAGACATTGTTGAAAAAGTAAAAGCTGCCGGTATTGTCGGATTGGGTGGCGCTACCTTCCCCACTCACGTAAAAATCTCTCCGCCTCCGGGCAAGGAAGCAGATTTACTCATCATTAACGGTGTGGAATGTGAGCCCTATCTGACAGCTGACCATCGCCTGATGCTGGAAAAAACCGAAGAAATCCTTGTGGGCGCACGTTTGCTGATGAAAGCTCTGGGCGTGGAAAAAGCTGTTATTGGCATTGAGGCTAACAAGCCAGATGCTATTGAGAAAATGATGCAGGCTGCGGAAAAATATCCGGAAATCACTGTGCAGCCTCTGAAAGTTAAATATCCTCAGGGCGGTGAAAAACAGCTTATTAAGGCTGTGACCGGACGGGAAGTTCCTTCCGGAGCTTTGCCTATTGAGGTGGGTGTTGTAGTACAGAACGTCGGTACTACCTTTGCCGTATATGAGGCAGTGATGAAAAACAAGCCGCTGATTGAACGTGTGCTTACCATTACCGGAAAAGACCTTGAACGCAGGGCTAATTTCCGTGTGCGTATCGGTACCATGGTCAAGGATATTGTTGACTATGTTGGCGGAATGCCAGAAAGCACAGGCAAGGTCGTGCTTGGCGGACCAATGATGGGTAAAGCCATTAAAACACTTGAAACCCCGGTTGGAAAAGGCACTTCTGGAATCCTGTTCCTGCGGCGTAAGGAAACAAAACGTAAACCTGTGCAGCCCTGTATCCATTGTGCCAGATGTGTGGTTGCCTGTCCGCAAGGTCTTGAACCCTACTTGATTATGGCGTATGCCGAGCGTGGTATGTGGGACAAAGCCGAGGAGGTACACGCACAGGATTGTATTATGTGCGGATCTTGTAGCTTTGTTTGCCCGTCTAACCGTCCGCTCCAGGATTATACGCAGTTTGCCCGTAATACTGTTATTAGCATTATGAAAGCCCGTGCAAGGAAAAAATAATTTTAAACCTCTGAGAAAATGGAAAACAAGTTATTGATTTCATATTCGCCACATATTCATAATGATAAAGCCAGCGTGCAACGGATTATGCTGGACGTGATACTGGCACTATCCCCGGCAGTGTTATTCTCGTTTTATCTATTTGGAATAGGTGCTTTGATAGTGACAGTAGTTTCAGTGGCTTCCGCAGTGCTGTGGGAATGGCTGATTTCCAAATATCTGCTCAAGCGTCAGCCAAGCATTTATGACCTCTCGGCAG
>Ga0256833_1003474_pt1 | contig 10753 bp, 6 predicted proteins | sample 356284metaG_FD_190535 | JGI IMG/M metagenome (GOLD analysis project Ga0256833, IMG submission 190535) | Hydrothermal vent microbial communities from Mid Atlantic Ridge, Atlantic Ocean - 356-284 | ecosystem: Environmental > Aquatic > Marine > Hydrothermal vents | place: Atlantic Ocean: Mid...
ATGCCAAAGCTCCTACAACTCCCGAACCTAATATAGCAATTGTTTCGCCTAAGTTTAATTCATCGGTTGTTTTTTTTGTTAATTTAAGTGCTAAATAAGTTATACTCCAAAACATAAACAATATAGTAAACGCACTAGCTAATGCCGACATAGAGTTCATCATTATAGGCACTTTTGTAGGATCGCTTGCAAATAACGAGACAAACCTTCCCATAATCATAAATAATGGTGCTCCGGGAGGGTGACCAACCTCTAATTTAAAAGCTGTAGCTATAAATTCTCCACAATCCCAAAAACTGGCTGTAGGTTCAATAGTCGATAAATAAGTAAATGCTGCAATTAAGAAGATTACCCATCCTGTTACATTGTTTAATAATTTAAATTTCTTCATTAGAATAATATTTGTATATTTATTTAGATAAAAAAACGATTTTAAATAATTAGCAAAAATATAATTTTAGCGAAAATAATAACTTTATTTAATATTATTTTTTTTTACAGGTTAAAAAAACAAAAAAAAAGTTTGTGAAAGTTAATTTTTTTATATTTTTGCAAAACCAAAATTTATTGACCTATGGTGTAATTGGCAACACGTCTGATTTTGGTTCAGAAGAGTCCAGGTTCGAGCCCTGGTAGGTCAACAAAAAAAGCTATCAATTGATGGCTTTTTTTGTTTTTAATAAACTCCACCAATTTTTTTTAAATCTCCTTTTTTTAGAATTTTTATTTTTCGGCCTTTTAATTCTATAACTTTTTCGTTTTTTAATTCCGACATTAATCTTATAACCGACTCGGTAGCAGTTCCTACAATATTTGCAATATCCTCGCGTGTTAAGGGTATATTTAAATATCCATCATCAGTTTCGCCAAAATCTTTATGCAAATTATATAAAACCTCGGCAAGTCTTTCTTTTACTGTTTTTTGTGCTATATCGGCAATATATGCATTTGCTTTTCCCAGCTCTCTACATGCCATTTGCATAATTTCAATTGTAAAATTATTATTTTGTTTAACTAAATTCTTTAATAAATAAGATGGCACAAAACATATAACCGCATCGTCTATAACTTTTGCAGTTGTGCAAGAATTTTCGTTACTTAATACCGATCTATAACCTATAATATCTCCTCTTTTAGCAAAAAAAACTATTTGTTCTTTTCCCTCTATGCCTGTTTTATAAAGCTTTACGATACCTTTATTTACACAATAAAAACCTGAAGGTCTTGAGTTTTCGTGATAAATTATTTCTCCTTTTTTATATATTTTACACGATTTTTCAAAAAGCAATTTTTCTTGTTCGTCTTTTGTTAAGCTACCAAAAATAGAATCAATTTTATTAAAACAATCATCACACGAAGGCATCTCAAATTTCATATCTACTAACAATATTTTTATACAAAAAAGTTATTATTTATTTTTTTTTGCAATATACAATTAAAAATTATCTTTGTAAAAATGGTAATATATTTTTTTAATAAATTTAAAATACAGACTAAATAAAATTAATTATGAAAGAAAAACTATCTGTAAATTGGGTTGACGGAATGGCTTTCGAAACCGAGGTAAACGGACATAAATTTATGATTGATGCAGTAGCCAATGTCGGAGGAAAAGACAGAGGACCACGCCCAAAACCACTAATGGCTGTAGCTCTAATAGGTTGCACAGCAATGGATGTAATATCCATATTAAAAAAAATGCGTGTTGATGTTAAAAATTTCTCGGTTTCGGTCGATAGCATTTTAACAGAGGAACATCCTAAACATTACGAAAAAATGCATGTAATTTATGAATTTTGGGGCAATAATCTACCTATGGATAAATTAAAAAAAGCAGTATCACTATCCGAAGAAAGATATTGCGGAGTAAGTTATATATATAAACAAGTTATTAAAATGAGTTCGGAAATTATTGTTCACGAACAAAAATAAATTAAAATATTATGGCAACAACATCTGATATAAAAAACGGATTATGTATTGAGTATAACGGAAAATTATATTCGGTAGTTCAGTTTCAACATGTAAAACCCGGAAAAGGTCCTGCGTTTATACGAACAAAACTAAAAAATCTTGAAACAGGAAAAGTAATAGACAATACTTTTTCCTCGGGAGCCAAAATTAATACAATACGCATAGAACGTCGCCCATATCAATTTTTATACAGCGACGACATGGGTTTTAACTTTATGCACATGGAAACTTTTGAACAAGTTAATATTCCTAAAGAATTAATAGACGAACCTCTACTATTAAAAGAAGGAACCGAGGTTGAAATAGTTTTTCATGCCGACGAAGAACGTCCTCTTACAATAGAAATGCCCCCATTTGTTACAATGGAAGTTGTTTATACCGAACCCGGATTAAAAGGAGATACATCGTCGAGTACAGCCCTTAAACCAGCAAAATTAGATTCAGGATTAGAAATAAACGTTCCTCTTTTTGTAAACCAAGGCGATATTATTAAAGTAGATACAAGAAATTGTTCATACTCCGAGAGAGTAAAAAAATAATTTAAATCATTACTGCCTATTTCTTGTATAGGCAGTTTTTTTTTATGAAATCAAAAAAATCAATAGATAAATTACGACTATCTCGTTACAAACTTAGAGTTTTACTTGATATAACAATAGCCATAAACAAAAATAAATCAGCTAATTTCCTACTAACACTCTTTGTTCATGTCTTAAACAAAGAATTAGAAATAAATAACATTGTAATTTTTTTACATAACAATAATAAATGGAAACTTTTTCCACAATCTACAATTAAGCGAAAAGACATTAACATTAATGTAAAAAAAGACCTTTTAAAATACAAAAAAATTAGTGGACTTATAGACAATAACAAACTAAACAAATTCGATTTTGTTATACCTGTATATCACAAAAAACTACCACTTGCTTTTTTCTTAATATCCGACGACGACAATAACATAGGCAACAGCAACATTATAAAACACCTTAATTTTATACAAACACTAGCAAACATAATAGTTGTTTCAATAGAAAACAAACGTCTTTTTAAACAAACAATTAATCAAGAAATTTTAAAAAAACAATTAGAAATTGCAGCAAACATTCAAAAAAAATTAATACCAAGCAAAGAAAACTTTCCAAAAAACAATTTTATAAAAATAGATAGCTTTTACAAACCACATTTCGATATAGGTGGCGATTATTACGACATTATAAAACTAAACAAATTCGAATACGGCTTTTGCATTGCCGACGTATCAGGCAAAGGAATATCAGCTGCACTTTTAATGTCAAACTTTCAAGCAACATTAAGAGCCTTATTTACCGACAAAATTTACTTACGCAACCTAATTATACGTCTTAATAAATATGTTTTTGACTTAAATAACGGCGAACAATTTATTACAATATTTCTTGCAAAATACAATACCAAAACAAAAAAACTTTTATACACAAATTCAGCACACACAACAGCACTATTATACAACAAAACAACATCAGAAATTAAACATCTTAAATCTACAAATACAGGATTAGGAATGTTAAAAAAAATTCCCGAAATAACAATAAAATCACTAAATATTAATCAACCTCACAGATTAATATCCTATACCGACGGACTATCGGAACTCGAAAACCCAAAAGGAAAAACCTTTGAAATAACCAAAATAGAAAAAACACTAAAACAAAATTACGATATAAACAACTTTATACCCAATCTAAATAAAAAAATACTAAATTTTAAAGAAAAAAACAATTTCTTTGACGATGTATCGATACTATGCATCGACTTATATTAAATAAATATACACTTTTACCATAAAACAAAACCATACATATAAAAATATAAAAAAATTCGGGTTAATTAAATAAATTCTATACTTTTGTAAGTTTATCAAAATAGCATAAAAAATGAGTTTAATAAATAATATTTTAGGAAAATTTTTAGGAAACAAATCCGATAGAGATATAAAAGAAATATCTCCAATTATTGAAAAAATAAAATCAGAATATCAAATAATTAAAAGTCTGTCAAACGACGATTTGCGTGCAAAAACCAACGAAATTAGAAACAAAATAACCGAACACATTAAACCCGAGAACGAAAAAATTCAAGAGCTAAAAAACAAAATCGAAAACGAAAACATTCCTATAGACAAACGCGAAATTATATACAACGAAATTGATAAAATAAATACCACAATTGACAAAAAAATCGAAGATATTTTAAACCAAATACTACCAACAGCATTTGCAATAGTTAAAGATACAGCACGACGATTTACCGAAAACAAAACAATAGAAGTTACAGCAACCGACTTCGACCGCAATCTGGCAGCACACAAAGACAACGTAGAAATTAACGGAGACAAAGCAATATATTATAACTCGTGGATAGCAGGAGGAAACGAAATAACATGGGATATGATACACTACGACGTCCAACTAATAGGAGGAGTAGTATTACACCAAGGCAAAATAGCCGAAATGGCAACAGGCGAAGGAAAAACACTTGTAGCAACACTGCCAATATTTTTAAACGCCCTACCCGGCAGAGGAGTTCACGTAGTTACAGTTAACGACTATCTTGCAAAACGCGACTCCGAATGGATGGGACCAATATTTGAGTTCCACGGACTATCAATTGATTGCATAGACTACCACCAGCCAAACTCCGAAGAACGACGACAAGCATATTTAGCCGACATTACATACGGAACAAACAACGAATTTGGATTCGACTACCTTAGAGACAATATGGCTATAAACCCCGAAGATTTAGTGCAACGCAAACACAATTATTCTATTGTCGACGAAGTAGACTCGGTATTAATTGACGATGCAAGAACACCATTAATAATATCAGGACCAACACCAAAAGGCGACAAACAACTTTTTGACGAACTAAAACCAAAAGTCGAAAAATTATATGCAGCACAAAAACATCTGGTAAACAAAATATTTACCGAAGCAAAAAAATTAATAACCGAAGGCAAAACCGAAGAAGGAGGAAAACTACTTTTACGTTCGTATAAAGGCTTACCTAAAGAAAAACCAATAATAAAATTTCTTAGCGAACAAGGCGTAAAATCACTATTATTAAAAACCGAAAACACATTCTTAGCCAATAACGGCAAAGAAATGCACAAAATTACCGATGAGTTGTTTTTTGTAATCGACGAAAAAAACAATTCAATTGATTTAACAGATAAAGGAATAGATTTAATTACAGATAATACCGAAGACCCATCATTTTTTATACTACCAAATATAGGCGAAGAAATTGCAAACATCGAAAAAGACAATATACCCGAAAACGAGAAATTAGCAAAAAAAGACAAACTACTAAGCGATTATGCAATAAAATCGGAACGTGTACACACAATAAATCAATTACTAAAAGCATACACCCTTTTCGAACGCGAAAACGAATACGTTGTAATAAACAATATGGTTAAAATCGTTGACGAACAAACAGGACGTATAATGGAGGGACGTAGATATTCCGACGGTTTACACCAAGCAATAGAAGCTAAAGAAAACGTTAAAGTCGAAGCAGCAACACAAACATTTGCAACAATAACTCTGCAAAACTACTTTAGAATGTATAACAAACTTGCCGGTATGACAGGTACCGCCGAAACCGAAGCCGGCGAACTATGGGATATATACAAACTTGACGTTGTTGTTATTCCAACAAATAAACCCGTTATACGTAAAGACATGCAAGACCTTATATACAAAACAAAACGCGAAAAATATAACGCAGTAATAAAACAAATTGTAGAACTTACACAAAACGGACGCCCTGTACTTGTAGGAACAACAACAGTAGAAGTATCGGAGCTCTTAAGCCGTATGCTAAAACTACAACACATAAAACACAATGTTTTAAACGCAAAACTACACCAACGCGAAGCCGATATAGTTGCCGAAGCAGGAAAATCAAGCGTTGTAACAATAGCAACAAACATGGCAGGACGTGGAACCGATATAAAACTTAGCGACGAAGTAAAAAAAGCAGGAGGTTTAGCAATAATAGGAACCGAAAGACACGAATCGCGAAGAGTTGACCGACAACTGCGAGGACGTGCCGGACGACAAGGAGACCCGGGCTCATCACAATTCTACGTATCACTCGAAGACGACCTAATGAGATTATTCGGCTCTGAACGAATTGCCAAAATGATGGATAGATTAGGACTTAAAGAAGGCGAAGTCATACAACACTCTATGATTACAAAATCAATAGAACGAGCACAAAAAAAAGTAGAAGAAAACAACTTTGGAATCCGTAAACGTCTGTTAGAATACGACGACGTTATGAACACTCAACGCGAAGTAATATACAAAAAACGACGCCATGCTCTAATAGGCGAACGTATAGGTGTTGATATTGCAAATACAATATACGACGTTTGCTCATATCTTGTTAACGACAACTACGGATACTCTGACTTTGAAACATTTAAACTCGAACTTTTTCGTATTTTAACAATAGAATCACCTATAGACGAAAAAGAATACCTTAGCTTAAACCCCGACAATATAATAGAAAAAATTTACGAAAACGCAATTAATGCATTTAACCGAAAAATAGAAACAATACAACAGCAAGCATTCCCTGTAATTAAAAACGTTTACGAAAAACAATCACATACATACGAAAACATTGTAGTTCCTGTTTCCGATGGAAGTAAAATATATCAAATAGTTGTTAACCTCGAAAAAGCATATAAAACCAAAGTAAAAGAACTAATAACATCTTTCGAAAAAACAATTGTTTTAATGAATATCGACGAAGCATGGAAAGAACACCTTCGCGAGTTAGACGACCTTAAACAATCAGTACAAAACGCATCATACGAACAAAAAGACCCATTGTTAATATATAAATTCGAATCGTTTGAACTTTTTAAAACAATGATAATTAAATTAAACAAAGACATAGTTTCGGCAATTACAAAAGCCCATATACCATTACAAACAAACGAAGTTAAACAAGCTCAAACTCCAAAAAAATTAGACCTTAGCAAATACGATACAAGCCGAAACGACGAAACACTACAAAGTATGAATCCCGAAGAAAAAAATAAAAAAAATAAACCCGTAAAAGTCGAAAAAAAAGTTGGACGAAACGACCCATGTCCTTGCGGTAGCGGTAAAAAATACAAAAACTGTCACGGAAAAATTCAATAAATATTTTTTTTAGATTATGGAAAATACAGAAACATCAATAACAAATATAAATCAAAATACAACAAACATTAACGAAAAAAACGATAATAATACAAATGTTAATTACAACGAGTTATCAAAAAAACAACTTGTAAACGAATTGCAAAATATTTTAAAAGCAAAAACAGATATTATAAAACAAAAAACATCTGTAGAAATTATAAAAGCTGTATTTTATAAAAAACAACACGATGATATCGCTAAATTATCTGAAGAATTTGCCAAAGACGAAAAAAATAAAGACAAAGAATTTAATTACGAACTCGACGAATACGACAAAAAAATAAAAGAACTACTAAACAAATACAAAACATTACGTAGCGAACAAATAAAAAAACTCGAAGAACTAAAAGAAATTAATTACAAACAAAAATTAATTATAATAGACGAAATAAACAAACTAATAAACTCTCCCGAAGTTTTAAACGTTACTTTCGAAAAATTTCACGAACTGCAAAACCGTTGGAAAGAAATAAAACTAATACCACAAAATAAAATAAACCAATTACAAAGTGCATACCACCTAACCATCGAAAAATTCTACGACTACATAAAAATAAACAACGAGCTTAGAAACTACGACCTTAAAAAAAATCTCGAAGCAAAACAAAAAATTATAGAAAAAACAAAAAAAATTATCGACTCAAAAGATATAATAAAAGCATTTAAAACACTACAAACATATCACGAACAATGGAAAGAAATAGGACCGGTACCAAAAGACTTACGCGAAAAAATATGGGACGAGTTTAAAGATCTTACCATAATAATAAATAAAAAACATACACAATATTTTATAGATTTAAAAAAACAACTACAAGAAAATCTGGAACAAAAAACTTTAATATGCGAAAAAATCGAAAAAATAAATACAATCGAAAACCCAACCCAAAAAGAATGGACAAAAAACACAAACGAAATTAAATTATTGCAAGAAAAATGGAAAACCATAGGTATAGTTCCCAAAAAAGATAATGACAGTATATACGAACGATTTAAAACAGCAACAAACATATTTTTCGAAAAACGCAAAGAATTTTTAAAAAATATTAAAGAACAACAAAAACAAAATTTAAACAAAAAAATAGAACTCTGCGAACAAGTCGAAGAACTATCAAAAAACACTGACTGGAAAGAAACAACAAAAAAAATAATAAATATTCAAAAAAAATGGAAAAACATTGGACCCGTTCCTCACAAAGACTCCGATAAAATATGGAAACGTTTTAGAGCAGCTTGCGATACATTTTTTGCTAACAAAGAAGAAAACTTTAAACAAGAAATAATAAAACAAGAACAAAACCTTATAAAAAAACAAGAAATAATAAAACAAGCCGAAAACTTTAAAAAAACAGAAAATACAAAAGACGACATAGATAAACTAAAAGAATTACAAAAAAAATGGAACGAAACAGGACCTGTACCTATAAAAGAAAAACTAGAAATAAACAAAAAATTTTACTCAATACTAAATAAAGCTTTTAACGATATTAACCTCGACAACGAAAAAGCCGAACTAATAAAATTCGAACTTAAAATAGAATCAATTTTAAACAACTCAAAAACCAAACTCGACGACGAAAAAATAAAACTACAAAATCAAATATCAAAAACAAAAAACGATATACTACAACTCGAAAACAATATAGGATTTTTTGCAAACACCGATAAAAAAAACAAATTTATAATCGACGTCAAAAACAAAATAGAAAAAACCAAACAAACCCTTAATTTATTAAACAAAAAACTAAAAATATTAAAAACATCGGAAAATAAATTTAACAAAAAAAATTCTTAAGAAACACCCATAACATTATGAAAAAACACATATACACATTATGCATATTAATATTTATAAGTTTATTTAACCTTGCAAAAGCACAAACAGGCTCAGTTAGAGGTTTTATTTACGACAAAGAAACCGGCGAACCTGTTATATTTACAAATGTTATGCTAAAAGGAACAAAATACGGAGGAGCAACCGACGTAAACGGATTTTTTAACCTTACACGAATAAAACCCGGAAACTACACAATACAAGTAAGCTTTATAGGTTACGAACAATTAGAAAAACCTATAACTATTACAAAAAACAAAATACTAAACCTAAAACTATACCTAAAACAAAAAGCTGTTAAACTACAAGAAGCCGTTATATCAGGCGAACGCCAAGAGATGAAAACCCAAATACACACATCTATAGTAAAAATTACTCCAAAACAAATAAACAAACTTCCGGCTATAGGAGCAGAACCCGATTTGGCACAATACCTGCAAGTAGTACCCGGCGTTATATTTACAGGCGACCAAGGCGGCCAACTATACATACGCGGAGGCTCACCTATTCAAAACAAAGTATTACTCGATAATATGGTTGTTTACAACCCTTTTCATTCAATAGGATTATTCTCGGTTTTCGATGCCGATATAATTCGCAATGCCGATATATATACAGGCGGATTTAACGCCGAATACGGAGGACGCATATCATCAATTATGGATATAACAATGCGCGACGGAAACAAAAATAAATTTCATGGCAAATTCTCGACAAACACTTTCGGCTCAAAACTAATGTTAGAAGGACCAATAAAAAAAGAAACCGAAAACTCAAAAACAACAATATCATACATACTATCAGGAAAAACATCTTACCTCGAACAATCGTCAAAACTATTATACACATACATCGACACCGGAGGACTACCTTTTAATTTCGACGACTTTTACGGAAAAATATCAATAAACGGAGGAAACGGAAGTAAAGTAAACGTATTTGGTTATAACTTTTCAGATAAAGTTCATTACCAAGCCGTACACGACCTGCATTGGAACTCATACGGAATAGGTTCAAACGTAATTGTAGTACCATCAAGCTCATCGGTATTAATAAAAGCAAATATGTCGTATTCAAACTACGAAATAACATTGCAAGAAGAAGACCAACTACCCAGATACAGCATGATAAACGGATTTAATTTTGGATTAACATTCGTATATTTTCTTGGAAAAGACGAATTCGATTACGGAATAGAAACTCTTGGACACAAAACCGACTTTCAATTTTACAACTCAATAGGACGAAGTATGTCATATCAACAATACACAACAGAACTAAACGGATTTTTTAAATACAAAATGACACTAAACAAACTACTTATAGAACCCGGTTTAAGACTACAATACTACGCATCGCTTGGCGAAATGTCACCCGAACCACGATTAGGAATTAAATACAATGTAAACGACAAATTCCGCATTAAATTCTCAGGAGGACTATACTCACAAAACCTCATCGCAGCAAACTCCGATAGAGACGTTGTAAACCTTTTTTACGGATTCCTTTCAGGCCCCGAAAATCTACAATTAGAATTTAAAGGCGAAGAACTAAAAACAAAATTACAAAAATCAAGACACGCAATACTAGGATTCGAATACGACCTAACATCAAAACTAAACCTTAACGTAGAAGGATACTACAAACAAAACACCCAACTAACAAACATAAACCGAAATAAAATTTACGACGATACTCC
>Ga0256833_1003475_pt1 | contig 10749 bp, 11 predicted proteins | sample 356284metaG_FD_190535 | JGI IMG/M metagenome (GOLD analysis project Ga0256833, IMG submission 190535) | Hydrothermal vent microbial communities from Mid Atlantic Ridge, Atlantic Ocean - 356-284 | ecosystem: Environmental > Aquatic > Marine > Hydrothermal vents | place: Atlantic Ocean: Mid...
CCTTTAATACCCATATATACTTGGGCCTTTTGTATCCGCATTTATAGGCGTTCTGTAAGGCGGTTGATAATACCTGAATTGGAAACAATAGCGGATGATGTGATTTCTGCAACTGGATGCAAATCCTTGTGCCAGCCACCTATAATATCGAGCTCATCAAAGGGAATGGTGCAAATTTCATTTTGAAAGGCCGCAAAACAAGGATGTGACCTTGACTTTCACCGCTTTGCAAGGTGTATCGGCTGGAAACCTGAATTTGCCCACAAGGGGACGACTATGCACGCCTATCGCAGCCACACTTGCGCCGAACTGAACAAATCCAACGTCGGGGACAATGTCCGCTTGTCGGGCTGGGTGCATCGGGTGCGTGATCACGGCGGATTGCTTTTTATTGATCTTCGTGATCATTATGGCATCACTCAGGTGATGGCCGATCCGGACAGCCCCGTGTTTGCCGAAATCGAAAAGGTGCGTTCGGAATGGTGCATCCGGATTGACGGCAACGTGATGGCGCGGGACGAAAGCCTGATCAATCCGAAAATCCCAACCGGCGAAATCGAGGTGTTCATCCGCGATATCGAGGTGTTGGGGCACGCTGACGAATTGCCGCTGATGGTGTTCGGTGATCAGGAATACCCCGAGGAAACCCGCCTGAAATACCGCTATCTGGACCTGCGCCGCGAGAAGCTGCAAAACAACATGAAGCTGCGCAGCGATGTGGTGGCCAGCATGCGCAAACGGATGTGGGACAAGGGGTTCCGCGAATTCCAGACGCCGATTATCACCTCTTCCAGCCCTGAAGGCGCGCGCGATTTCCTGATCCCGTCGCGCTTGCACCCCGGCAAGTTTTACGCGCTGCCACAGGCCCCTCAGCAGTTCAAACAGTTGATCATGGTCTCGGGCTATGACAAATATTTCCAGATCGCCCCGTGTTTTCGCGACGAAGACCCGCGCGCCGATCGCTCGCCGACCGATTTTTACCAGCTTGATCTGGAGATGTCCTTTGTCACCCAGCAGGATGTGTTCGACACCATCCAGCCAGTGATTCAGGGTGTGTTCGAGGAATTCGGGGGTGGCCGCAAGGTCGATACCGAGTGGGAGCAGATTTCCTATCGTGATGCCGCCCTCTGGTATGGCACCGACAAGCCCGATCTGCGAAACCCGATCAGGATGCAGGTGGTTTCTGAACATTTCCGCGGCTCGGGTTTTGCGATTTTTGCGAAATTGCTGGAGCAGGAAGGCACCGAAATCCGCGCCATTCCGGCGCCCGGTGGTGGCTCGCGCAAATTTTGCGACCGTATGAACGCCTTTGCGCAAAAAGAGGGCCTGCCGGGGATGGGGTATATTTTCTGGCGCGATCAGGGCAACGGGATGGAAGCCGCTGGCCCGCTGGCCAAAAATATCGGCCCCGAACGCACAGAAGCGATCCGTCAGCAATTGGGCCTCGAGGTTGGGGATGCGGCGTTCTTCCTTGCCGGCAAGCCCAAGGCATTCGAGGCTGTGGCCGGTCGGGCCCGCGACGAAATCGGTCGCGAGCTGAAACTGGTCGACGAGGACCGCTTTGCCTTTGCCTGGATCGTCGATTTCCCGATCTACGAGCGGGACGAGGAAACCGGCAAGGTCGATTTTGAACACAACCCGTTTTCGATGCCCCAGGGCGGCATGGAAGCGCTGGAAGGGGATCCGCTCGAGGTTCTGGGCTATCAGTATGACCTGTCATGCAACGGCTATGAACTGGTGTCGGGCGCGATCCGGAACCACAAACCCGAAATCATGTTCAAGGCGTTTGAAATTGCCGGTTACGGCAGGGACGAAGTTGAAAAACGCTTTGGCGGTATGGTGAATGCGTTCAAATACGGCGCGCCGCCCCACGGTGGTTGTGCCGCCGGAATTGATCGCATTGTGATGCTGCTGGCGGATGAGGCCAACATCCGCGAAGTGATCATGTTCCCGATGAACCAGCGCGCCGAAGATCTGATGATGGGCGCGCCGAATGAGCCGATGAATGAACAGCTGCGCGAATTGCACTTGCGGGTGATCCCGCAGGAATAATTCAAAGCAGATTACAAAAACACAAAACCCCGCGGCTGAACCTGCGGGGTTTTCTTTTTCGGGCTTGATTGTAACAGCCGTGACAGGCCGGATTTAATCGTTGGCCGTGATAACGGTTTCTGGCTGGCTGGACCCGGCATTCGCATTGCCGGTTGCGGTCAGGACGATGGCCATGACCAGTGATAGAACGCCGGTAGCCAGCACCAGCCAGTCCACAGTGGTGCTGCCATCATCGTCATGGGCAAAGCGGAACATGGATTTCAACATACTGGCAACTCCTGCAAATACAGATAAATTATCACTTACATGGGCAATCATGGGCGGCAAATGCGGCGAAAATTGGGTGAGAGTGGTGCGATTTCGGGGTTTCCGGGGCAGGTCGGGCGCAGTAGTGTCCCTATAAAACAGGAGCATTGGCATGGGTCAGGACGCAAAAATGGGCCGCAAACTAACGAACTGGACGCCTCGGCCGCGCCCCTCGGCGCCTGTTCTGAAAGGGCGCTATGCACGGCTGGAACGGCTGGATGCGGACCGCCATGCTGACGAATTGTACCAAGCCAACCAACTGGATACGTCCATTTGGGATTACATGTCGCACGGGCCGTTTTCGAGCGCGGCCGCTTATTCCGAATGGGTGCGCAGTGCTGCGGCTTTGGATGATCCGTTCTATTACGCCATTCGGAACCTTGAAACCGGACGGGTTGAAGGGGTTGCCAGTTATTTGCGCATCAAACCGGAAATGGGGGTCATCGAGGTGGGAAGCATTGTTTTCACCCCGCCCCTGCAACGCACCCGCGCCGCGACCGAGGCGATGTTTTTGATGATGCAATGGGCCTTTGAGGCGGGTTACCGGCGGTACGAATGGAAATGCGACACCCTGAACGCGCCGTCACGACGGGCGGCCCTGCGGTTCGGCTTTGGCTTTGAGGGAATTTTCCGCCAGCATATGGTGATCAAAGGTCGCAATCGCGATACAGCGTGGTTCGCGGTGATCGACAGCGAATGGCCTGTGTTGAAAACTGCCTATCAAACCTGGCTGGATCCCGAAAATTTTGACGCAAACGGCCAGCAGCACAACAGCCTGTCCGCACTGACAAGTGACCTGCGCAACGTCTAAACCACTTCACCACCGGCCAGCCGTTCCCGAAATATACCGCTCAACCGCTGCACATCCCCGTGTATCGGCCGCCCTTTGGCGCGGTCTTTGGCCAGTGCAACGGCGGCGGCCTCAAGCTGTGTATCATGGGCACTGCGGGCAATGCCGCTGGTGAACTGGGCAACATAATCCAGCGCGTGCCCGTCGGGCCTGTCCTGCAAGACATCCGCCGCGCGGGCAATATCCTCGCGAAAGGTAAACGGGTCAGGCTGAATGGCCTCGTCCGGTATCTGGCGCGGGGCAGGGGGTTGTGCCGTTTCCGGCAAAAGTGACAGGATTGCCTGCTGGAATGCGCCAAGGGTTTCAACCGGTTTTGGCAGGAAACCGTCCGCGCCTGCCGCCATCGCCTCGCCCTCGCGAGCCGGATCGCCACTGATCCCCAGCAATACGTCGATACGCGGACTGGCCTTGTCCAGTTCGGCAATCAGGTCGGTGCCGGACCCGTCCGGCAACCCCAGATCGACCACCACCACCGAGGGACGGTAAACCCGCAAATGTTTGCGCGCCGAGGTCAGACAATCTGCCCGCCGGATCCGCGCGCCGGATCGCAGGCACAACAGGCGCATCGCTTCGCTGGCAAAGCGGCTGTCCTCGACCACCAGCACGGTCAGGCCCAAGAGAGGCCGCGCGGCGGTGGGTGTGCGGGCCAGCATTATGTCGTCAAAATCATCCATCATGTTCCCCTTTGCAGTGTTGCGAGCGACTCGGAGTAAGCCCGATATTGGCTAAGACGAGGTTAACGACGCGCAATAATGCGCAGGGAATGCTTGCACCGGTGCCGCGCGCGCTTCATAACTTGGGCAAAGCGAACACAAGGAACCAATTATGATCGGACGTCTGAACCACGTTGCCATCGCCGTGCCGGATCTGGATGCCGCCGCCGCCCTGTACCGCGATACACTGGGGGCCAAGGTGGGCGCGCCGCAGGATGAACCGGACCACGGGGTCACGGTGATCTTTATCGAACTGCCCAACACCAAAATCGAACTTCTGCACCCGCTGGGCAAAGACAGCCCGATCAACGGCTTTCTGGCCAAGAACCCCTCAGGCGGCATCCACCACATCTGTTATGAGGTCGATGACATCATCGCTGCCCGCGACAAGCTGAAAGCATCCGGCGCGCGCGTTCTGGGCACAGGCGAGCCGAAGATTGGCGCCCACGGCAAGCCGGTTCTGTTCCTGCACCCCAAGGATTTCACCGGTACGCTGGTCGAACTGGAACAGGTGTAGACATGGCCATAACTTCCGCCCTTGTCCTGTTCGCCGTGATCTGGTTCATGACCCTGTTCATCGTATTGCCCCTGCGCCTGAAAACCCAGGCCGATGTCGGCAAGGTGGCCCGTGGCACGCCATCCTCGGCCCCTGTTGATCCGCAGCTAAAGAAGCGGGCGCTGATTGTGACCGCAGTGACAGTGGTTTTGTGGTCCATCCTGATGGTCGTGATCCTGAGCGGCGTGATCGAGGTCGAGGATTTCGACTGGTTCGATCATTTCACCCCGCCTTCTGCAAACGGTGGAACAGGTGGGTAAAGGTTGCCGCCCCCAGAATGGGCACGAACAGATTGACGACGGGAATCGTTAACGGCACCACCATCAGCAACCCTGCCATCCAGATGGTGCCGGAATGTTGTTTGCGCAGCGCCTTGGCCCCGTCGCGCCCCAACCGGCGCATCGCGGCCAGCTGGAAATATTCCCGCCCCAGCAAAAAACCGTTCAGCGCCCAGAACACCAGCGGGCTGGCGACATTGGTGACAGCATAGACCAGTATCGCCAGAATATTGGCACCGATCAGCACGCCCAGAAAATTCAGCGTATCAATGATGTTTTCCCGAAACGGGATGCGCGGGGCAGGGGGCAGGTCGGGATAATACCGGCGTTCGACCGCTTTGGCGATGTCCTCCAGAAACAGACCGGTAAAGGCCGAGGCCACGGGGATCATCAGGAAAAATGACAGGATCAGCATGAACCCGACCGATCCCCAGCTTAACAAATCCTTCAGCCATGTGACCTCGCCGACAAAGGGGATGGTCAGGGTGTCAGGGGCAAGATTGTCGATCAGCCACAGGAAACCGGCGTAGAACCCGAACAACAAGGCAATGGTCATGGCCAGCCCGAACAGCAACACCCGCAGGAAACGCGGGTCGGTCAACTGGCTGACGGCTTTGGCAAAATCGCTGAAAATCATTCCTCGATCCAGTCTGTGATGGCACTCATATCAGGGCGCGGCCGGTCGGGCGGGGTGCAGGTTTCACTGCCGATATGGATAAAACCGGCCACAGTTTCGCTGCCGGACAGGTCCAATCCCCGCGTCAGGAATTCGCGATCATGGGCGGGCCAGCCGGACAACCAGTTCGCCCCCAGCCGGACGCTAAAGCCGCGTTCAGCAGTGACAGACAGGCCGCGCCGGCGGAATAGCATTGCTCGACCGGCGGGATCTTATCCGAAGGCTTGGGCGCGGCAATCACAGCCACGATCAGCGGCGTATTGGCGAAACTGTCGGCGGTCTTGGAAATCCTGTCGGGATCGAACCCCAAAGCCGCCCCACGGGTCCGGGCAAGGGCGGCAAGACGTTGCAGCGCCTGTCCTTGCAGAACGACAAACCGCCACGGCTCCAGCTTGCCATGATCCGGCACACGGGCGGCCGCGGTTAACAATGGTTCCAGCGCCGCACGATCCGGCGCGGGCTTTGTCAGGGTTCTGTAGGGGCGGGATCTGCGGGTCAGGAGGAACTCCATCACGGCAGCATTGTCGGCAAGGCTCATTATAGCGGTTTCTCCTGTTGGCCCGATATATGTCGGCGATTTCACGCGGCGGTTCAAGGGGCGGGCAAAAACGGCCCCTTGTTTCTTTTTCGCCCAAATATCCCCGCCGGAGGCACCGCGCCGTCAGGCGCAAAACAAAAGAGTGCCCCGCAGGGGCTCCATTCATTCAAACCTGCCGCCATTCCCCGCTATCCAGCCCGTCAATCGTCCACGACCCGATCCGGTAACGGATCAGCCGCAAGGTGGGATGCCCCACCGCCGCCGTCATCCGCCGCACCTGCCGGTTGCGCCCTTCGGTGATGGTGATCATTAGCCAGCTATCTGGTACGGTTTTGCGAAACCGCACCGGCGGATCACGCGGCCACAGGGCCTCGGGTTCCTCCATCCGCTCCACCTTGGCAGGCCGCGTTTTGCCGTCTTTCAGCATCACGCCATCCCGCAGGGATTGCAGCGCCGCATCCTCCGGCACCCCTTCGACCTGCACCCAATAGGTCTTGGCCATTTTATGTTTCGGATGGCTGATTCTGGCCTGAAGCCGCCCGTCATTGGTCAGCACCAGCAACCCTTCGCTGTCCTTGTCCAGCCGGCCGGCGGCATAGACACCTTTGATGTCGATAAACTCGGACAGGGTTTTGCGCGAACTGCCCACTGACCCCGCATCCGTAAACTGCGACAGCACGTTGAACGGCTTGTTGAACAGGATTACCTTGGCATTCAAAAGAACTGCCCTTCCAGATCACCGATCACCTTGGAAAACACCGCCTGCATATCGGCGTTGGGCTGGCGGATCACATAGGCTTCGGCCAGCGGATCAGGCGCAGTGATATTGCTGCCCGACATCTGTTCCAGCACCGCATGGCCACAGAAGGGCACATAGGATTCCGAATAGCCGCCCTCGTGCACTACAACCAGTTTCCCGCCGCATAATTCATCCGCCGCCGCCATCATCTGCGCGGTCATCCGGCGGAAGGTATCGGCGGTGCACAGCATCCGGCCCAGCGGATCGTCGATTGCGGGATCATAGCCGCAGGCAACGATGATCACATCGGGGTTGAACGTGCGCAGGGCAGGGGTGACCAGACGCTCCATCGCTTCCAGATAGGTGGCGTGGCCCGCACCGGCAGGCAGCGGGATGTTCATGTTGAACCCGTCCCCAGCCCCTTCACCGCAATCCGTGGCCGCACCGGTATCCAGCGGATAGTTGCGGTCCTGATGTACACTGATGGTCAGCACATCGGCGCGGTCGTAAAAGATCGCCTCGGTGCCGTTGCCGTGGTGCACGTCCCAATCCACCACCGCAACCCGTTTGCACAACCCGTCGGCCAAAGCGGCTTCAATGGCGATGGCGATATTGGCCAGCAGGCAAAACCCGTTGGGGAAATCCGGCAGGCAGTGATGGCCGGGCGGGCGCGACAGGGAATAGGCGTTCTGCATTTCCCCTTTCAGCACCGCCTGCAAAGCCCCCTTGGCAAGCCCCGCAGACAGGGCCGCAATGTCATATCCATCCTGCGCAAAGGGCGCGCGCAGGCCGATTTCGCCGCCGCCGTTCTGTGACATTTCCCTGAACTTGCGCAGGTAATCTTCCGTATGCACCCGCGCCAGATCCTCCTCCGTGGCAGCAGGGGCGGATCGGGCGTCCAACTCGTGAATGATGCCGGTCACCTCCAGCAGGTTTTTCAGCCGCCGTTTGCTTTCGGGGGTTTCGGGCAGTCCACCGGCCACCATCGGCTGCACCAGCCCGCCAGTGGGAAAACGCGCGGCATAATTGCCGCCTGTGTGCCAGAAACATTTCTCGTCCCGGAAAAAACCTGTGGTCATCGTTTGCCCTTCCCCTGTGTATTTTCAGCAAAACTAGGGCAATGCGGACAAGTGGACCAGAGTAAATCGGAAAAAGGGCAAGGGGGAACCCGAAGGCCCCCCCTTTCAAGGATCAGAAGCTTATGATGTAGCTGACTTTCAGCGTTGTGGCCTCATAGTCGGGTTCATACTCGGTTATACCATTAGTGGGTTTCGTCAGGGAGGTATCAAACCTGTCATAGATCACTTCCCCGCGGAGCATCCCGCGCCCAAGGGTTTTTTGCAGGCCCAGACCAAGGGTAAAGCCAGCGTTCACCCCCCTGTCTGAAACCCCCGAGGGGGCGACAGCGCCATCCCCGACCATAAAGCCGACACCGCCGGAACCGAACCATTCCAGCCCGTTATTCAGGCTTTGGCCATAGATGCCGCGCAGGCGGATAACCGCATCGCGCGTGCAGTAATAGGGGCCGACAGCACCTGCGGCACAAGTGAACCCCGAGAAATCAAGTTCACTTCCGAAAAACAGATCGATATCCGCTTCCGGCCCGAAAAATGCATTGCCGTTTTCAAAACGGTAGCCAAATGTCAGGCCAAGTGCGGGACTTGAGTCGGAACTTTCGCCGCCAAATGTAGCCACGGATGTTGCCCGCCCAAAAGACAGCCCGCCGCCATAATAATAGCCGGGATCGGCTATTGCCGTGGTTCCGGTAATGATGAATGCGGTTGCGAGTAAGTGTGAACGCCAAGATACAGGCATGTTGATTATCCTTCAAATGCGATTGCAGTGTAAAACAGTAACTTGAGCACTAAAAACTGCAGGCAGCCTATCCGCAGGCCGGTGTCCAATCAAAGCAATAGGTTACCCCTGCTTTCGGACGTGATCTATTTGCAACATTGCGCCTGTCGTCGCCAGTGGTGCAGGGTTTATAGGTCTACGCCCTACCGATTGCATGGCGATACTCTTGAATTTCAGGCACGCCGGCTGGACAGATCGGCAATACCCAGAACATCCAGCACCTTTGCCTCGATGTCCGGCGCGTTCATCGCGGCGGCGGCATACATCGCGGCGGGGCTGGCGTGGTCGATGAAAGTATCGGGGAACACCATGCTGCGGAATTTCAGACCCACATCAAACACGCCTTCATCGGCCAGAAGTTGGGCCACATGGCTGCCGAAACCACCGATGGCACCTTCCTCGATGGTGATCAGGGCCTCGTGACCGGCGGCCAGTTGCAGGATCATTTCACGGTCCAGCGGCTTGGCGAAACGGGCGTCGGCAATGGTCGGGGTAATCCCCTTGGCGGCCAGCGATTCAGCGGCCTTCTGCACCTCGGACAACCGGGTGCCGAAGGACAGGATCGCAATGCGAGTCCCTTCGGAAATAATCCGCCCCTTGCCGATTTCCAGCGGCACGCCGCGTTCGGGCAGTTCCACCCCCACCCCTTCTCCCCGCGGAAAGCGAAAGGCACTGGGGCCATCGTCAATTGCGGCGGCGGTGGCGACCATATGCACCAGCTCGGCCTCGTCCGCGGCGGCCATCACTACGAAACCGGGCAGGTTGGCCAGATAGGCAATGTCGTAAACGCCCGCATGGGTCGGGCCATCGGCGCCCACCAGTCCGGCGCGGTCGATGGCAAAGCGCACGGGCAGGCGTTGTACCGCCACGTCATGTACCACCTGATCATAGCCCCGTTGCAGGAATGTCGAATACATCGTGCAAAACGGTTTCATTCCGCCTGCGGCCAAGGCCGCTGAAAAGGTCACCCCGTGCTGTTCGGCAATCCCTACATCAAAGCAGCGACTGGGATAGCGTTCGGCAAACAGGTTCAGCCCCGTGCCGTCGGGCATCGCGGCGGTCACAGCGCAAATCTTGTCATCTTCGGCGGCCTGCTGCAACAAAGCGTCGGCAAACACGCGGGTATAGCTGGGGGCGTTGCCGGGGGCCTTTTTCTGCTCGCCGGTGACCACGTTGAACCGGGCGGTTGCGTGGCCCTTGTCACGCGCGGTTTCGGCGGGGGCGTAACCCTTGCCTTTTTTGGTCAGCACATGGATCAGCATCGGCCCCGTGGCGCGTTCCTTTACGGTGCGCAGCAGCGGCAGCAACTGGTCCATATCGTGCCCGTCGATCGGGCCAACATAGGAAAAGCCCAGCTCCTCGAACAGGGTGCCGCCGACGGTCATGGATTTCAGCATTTCCTTGGCCCGCTTGGCCCCTTCCTTGAATGGCGGGGGCAACAGGCTGACCGCGCCCTTTGCTGCGGATTTCAATTCCTGAAACGGCTCGCCTGCATAAAGGCGCGAAAGGTAAGCCGACATGGCACCAACCGGCGGGGCAATCGACATTTCGTTATCGTTCAGGATCACGAACATGCGTTTCTTCAGATGACCCGCGTTGTTCATCGCCTCATAGGCCATGCCGGCAGACATCGCTCCGTCGCCAATTACCGCTATTGCATCGCCAATGCCGTGTTCCGGCGCGCCGCCCAGATCCCGCGCCACGGCAAAGCCAAGGGCGGCGGAAATCGAGGTCGAACTGTGGCCCGCGCCAAACGGGTCATAAGGGGATTCTGCGCGTTTGGTGAAACCCGACAGCCCGCTTTCCTGTCGCAGGGTGCGGATGCGGTCACGCCGCCCTGTCAGCACCTTGTGCGGGTAACACTGGTGGCCCACGTCCCAGATCAGCCGGTCACGCGGGGTGTCGAACACCGCATGCAGTGCCACGGTCAGTTCCACCACGCCCAGCCCAGCCCCCAGATGGCCGCCGGTGACAGACACGGCAGAAATCACTTCGGCCCGCAATTCGTCGGCCAGTTGCGCCAGCTCGCGGTCGGACAGGGTTTTCAGGTCTGCGGGAACCGTAACACGGTCAAGCATCGGGGTATCGGGGCGGTCGCTCATCGGGTTATACTCACTTATCGCGCGCAATGACGAACCGCGCGGCCTGACGCAGAGTATCTGCCTTTGCGCCAAAAGGTGCAAGAGC
>Ga0256833_1003476_pt1 | contig 10748 bp, 8 predicted proteins | sample 356284metaG_FD_190535 | JGI IMG/M metagenome (GOLD analysis project Ga0256833, IMG submission 190535) | Hydrothermal vent microbial communities from Mid Atlantic Ridge, Atlantic Ocean - 356-284 | ecosystem: Environmental > Aquatic > Marine > Hydrothermal vents | place: Atlantic Ocean: Mid...
AAGTATATCTTTGACTATAAAAATATATGGTGAAAAAATGACAAATGAGGATATAAACAAAGTGATGGATAAAGCTATAAAAGCAGTAGAAAAAGTTGGTTGAAAATTAAGATAATTTATTATTTATTTACAAAAATGAATAATTCCTTTGAAAAATGATACTTAACACTACTTAATGAATGAATAGATAAAAAAACAACTGATCATAAGTTGTATAACATATTATCTTTATGAATAGTAAGTATAGAAAAATATCTAAAAAAACCAATTGATTTGAAACCATTGCTTGAAAATATAGAAAAATTTGGAATTCAAAAAATTAAATCTATCTTAAAACAAGAAATTAAATATTTTGATAAGCTTCCAAAAGATATACAAAGTTTTTTAAATAGTTAATAATAATCATGAATTTAGAACAAATTATAGAACATATAAATAGTGTAAAAACACTTGAAGAACTTGAAGAAGTAAAAAAACAATATATTTGAAAAAAATGAACTATAAGTGCAGAATTTAAGAAAATGAAAGACTTATCACCAGAAGAGAAAAAAATAAAATGACAAGAACTTGCTAGATTAAAAGAGGGAGTAGAAAATGCAGTAAAACAAAAATATGAAGAACTTTTTAAAGCACAAATAAATAAAATCTTAGAAAATGATATAGTAGATATCACACTTGATGGAGTAAAAAAAGATTATGGTACTTATGGTCTTTTACTTTGATTTAGAAGATATTTGGAACATATATTACAATGAATGTGATTTAATATAGAAATGTGAAATGAAATAGTTACAAAATATCAAAACTTTGAAGCTGTAAATATACCAAAAGATCATCCAGCAGTAGAAATGCAAGATACATTTTATCTAGAACAAAAAGATGAAACAGGAGAAAATCTTGTATTAAGAACTCATACAAGTTCTTGGCAAAATAATGTAATGAAACAATATGGTGCTCCTTGTAAAGTAATGCTACCTTGAAAAGTATTTAGATATGAAAATACTGATGCAAGCCATGATACTACTTTTTGGCAAGTAGAATGAATAGTAATAGATGAAAATATTTCTCTTGCAAATTTGATATGATTTTTGGAACAATTTTTTTCAACAGTTTATGGACAAAGTGTAAAAGTAAGACTTAGACCTGCATATTTTCCATTTGTAGAGCCAGGTTTTGAATGAGATGTATCTTGCCCTATATGTAATGGAAAATGATGTTCTTTGTGTAAATGAACTTGATGGATAGAAACTTTTGGTGCTGGTATGATACATCCAAATGTTTTAAAAGAATGATGAATAGATAGTTCAAAATATAGATGATTTGCTTTTGGTTTGGGTATTACAAGAATTATTGCTATTAAATATGGAATCAAGGATATAAGATTGTTCAATAGTGGTGATTTAAGATTTTTAAAAAGTAAATAAAATATAATAGCTTCTAGTATTATCTAGAAGTTTTTTTTAAAAAAAATCCCCAAAAATGGAGATTAAATAAATGATGATTATTATTGAGTTATAGTCTCTCAATCTTGTTCTCATTCACTTCACCCTTGAATAGAATCAACAAATGCAGACAATAATATACCAATTACATCAGCATCCTCTTTTATTTCTTGACCTGTTATTTCTGTAAATATTTGTTTAAGTTCTTGGATACTAGCATATAATTCTTCTGGTAATTGAATAGTTTTTGTGTTATCAGTCATAATTTTTCATTATTAATAAAAAGTGTAACCCTATAACGGATTACACTTATTGTAGTGTTTATTATTTAAAAGTCAAATCTAATTTATATCAACTTGAACAGAAGGACCCATAGTTGGTGCAATATTTACCTTTTTAATAAGTTTACCCTTTACACCAGCTGGTTTATTTGAATTCAATGCATCTATAAGTGCTTTTAAATTTTCTTCTAATTTTTCATTATCAAAAGAAACTTTACCAATACCAACATGTACTACACCACCTTTATCAAGTTTAAATTCTACTCTACCTTTTTTAATTTCACTGATAGTATCTGTAAGTTTTGGAGTTACAGTACCTGCTTTTGGAGAAGGCATCAAACCTTTTGGTCAAAGAATTCTTGCAACTTTTGCTAAATCTCTCATCATTTCAGGTGTTGTAACCAAAACATCAAAATTTATATTACCTTTTTCAATTTCTTGAATAAGTTCTACATTACCTACTATATCAGCACCAGCAGCTTTTGCTTCTTCTATTTTATCATCAGAAACAAATGCAGCAACCTTCACTGTTTTACCAGTACCATGAGGCAATACAACAGTTCATCTTAAATTTTGATCATTATATTTTGGATTAGCATTTGTTTGAATATGTGCTTCAACTGTACCATCAAACTTTGTATATGAAGCTTTTTTAACTAATTCTACTGCCTCTTGTAAAGAATATTTTTTTGTATTATCTATAAGTTCCTTTACAGAATTATATTTTTTTCAATGTTTCATTTAATTTAAATTTAATTGAATAAAATGGTACAAACGGTTTTTTCAACCTCCCAGCTTATTCACTATTAAATATGAGGAAATATATATTTTCTAAAATTATTTAACTTCTAATCATAAACTTTTTGCAGTTCAAATCAATGACCTAACAATAGCATCTATATCATCTGTATTCATATCAGCTTTTTTAATTTCTGCAATTTCTCTTAAATCATCCATAGTAATTGTTCAAACTTTTTTTGTATTTGGTTCAGCAGAACCTTTTTTAATTTTTGCTTTCCATTTAATCAAATCTGAACTTACAGGAGATTTAAGTTCCATATCAAAACTTCTATCTATATATACAGTAACATTTACAGGAATTCTTACATCTTGTCATCCAAACTTTTGCATATACTCTCTTGTTTTATCGTTGAAATCTTTTGTAAATGCACCAATATTGATACCATGTTGTCAAAGCATAGGACCAACAGGAGGAGCTGGTGTTGCTTTTCAAGCTATCAAATGGATAGTAAACTTAGTTTGTACTTTTTTTGCCATTTGTTCTACTTATAAAATAAAAATTTTTTTATAGTTTTTTCATATTCATAGTACTTATCATATGGTAATATCATAAAATACAAACTACCATCATACTCTACTAATGAAATAGAAATTTTCTTATAATAAGGTTCAAGATTTACAAATAATTGTTTATCTCAAAACCAATTCACTTCTGCTATATTTCCTCATATTTTCTGAACAAGCTGTTTTATATTAACTTTTTCAGCCTCATAATCAATAGAATTTATTTTTTTTATATATATTTTTTTACCATCTATTTTATATTTTGGTAAATCTGGATATCAAAGTAAATCAAAAATATCATCATAAGTATCATCATCCACTACATTTAAAATAATATTTCAAATAACTAATTTATTATTTGCTTTATCTAAACTGGTAGTTATTACATTTTCAATATTTCAAGTTAAAACACTATTTTCATTTTTAATTTCAACATTTCCACTTTCTACTGTATTTCAAGTTTCTATTACATTTGTTTTTTTTACAATATTTATATTTGAATTTTTTTTAATTGTTGGTTTTTTAAATGAAAAATAAAACATATATGCTAAAAAAATAGCACAAACAAGAACTAATGTAAGTCATATATATTTTTTTCTATTCATCTAATATATTTATTTTTTAAAATCCCGATATTAAAACCGGGATACATTTATTAACTAACTATTTTTTTTATTTTATCAAAACCAACATTTACAATAGTTTCTCTTCACATTAAAGAAGATTTTACTTTTATTTCTCATTTTTCTTTATCAATAGAAATTATTTCACCTTCTATACCACCAAGCTCATCAGATTTTAATTTTACAATATCTCAAACCTTATATGGAATATCCATATCAAGCCTTTCTTCTGATTCTTTTACTTCTTTTATTATTTTATTCATTTCTTCATCTGAAACAGGAGTTGGATATATATCAGAACCTATAATAAGTCTTACACCAGGAGTATTTCTCAAAACATACCAAATCTTATCATTCATCATACTTTTAACATATACATAACCAGGATGTAATTTCTTTTTTGTTACTTTTTTTTCACCATTTTTTGTCAATGAAATACTAGTTATCTCTGGAAAAAATATTTCTTCTACTTGATTTGTAAGATTGTTTTTTTTAATAGTTTCATGTAAATTTTGAACCACAACTGGCTCTTGTCATGAAACAACTGACAAAACATACCATTTATAATTTGTATCCTCTATTTGTTTATTACTCATATCTTTACCTATATTCTTTTTAAGTTTTATCATATTTTTATTTAAATAATTTAGCTAAAAAACTATAAATTATATCATATTTACTAGTTAAAATTTATCAGTTAAAATATTGTAAATTATATCATTTTGCAAATGCAAAAAAAGATAATCCAATACTGCAAATATTACAGCCGCAATAAAAACTATTACCAATACAGCCACTGTCATTTTTATAACTTCATCTTTTGAAGGCTTTTTTACTTCACTTAATGTATCCAAACTCTCGTAAAAGAACTTTAACATATTCAAAAAAATAACAAACTAAAACTCTTATAATATAAACAAAAGATTTACAATTTCAAACTAAAATTTATAAATTTTATAATAAAAAAACCTAGAATAATTCTAGGTATTATTTAGTAATAAATGATTTAGCTTTAAATATATAATGTAAGATTTTCTTATCATTTGTAAGTAGTGATTTATCAGGAACAGAAACATCATACAAAGTAGTTGAAATATTTCCTAATTCATTTGGTTCATAATCCCATACAAACTTATTTTCATAATCTTTATCTACATATACTCATCATTTATCTGTAAAATAAACTGCACAAATATTATGTTCTGTATCATAAAGACAATATCCATTATTAAAAGATCACATATTTGGGTTTTTTATATTTTTAAGAATATACTTTCAACTATTTATCATTTCTGGTTTATATACATATTCCTTGCTTGGTATATAAATTTTAAATATTTTTTCTCATTTTTCATTATATATAGCATAATACAGTGTTTTATTTTCTGCAATACCAAGTATATAATATGGAGGATCTACTTTTATAACACCTGTTTCTAAATTCAAATATCAAATTTCCTTTTGTTCTTTATTATAAAGTTTAACTTTCTTTTCTGTATCAAATATAGATCAAGTAAACACTTTTTTTCATACACCACCAGTAAATAAAGTTTTTCAATCAATAGTACTCAATATTTTTACTTCATTTCAATTTATCATAGCATACTTAACAGCAGTTTTATCCATATCATTTCATATATTTGAAACAATTTCTCAAGCTTTTTCATTTATAGAAGTTATCTTTATATTTGGAACAGTAAAGTTTACTCTTACCTGTTCACTTGTAATATTTCCATTATAATCTTCTCATACAAGGAAATAGTCTTTTATTCCTACTTTATCAGTAGGAGCAATTTTTAACTCATTACCATTTGCAAGAACATTATTTTGAAGATCTGTAATATAAACTTTTTTAACAGCTACATTATCTTTCCATACAGCTTTTAAAGTGTAAGAAGTATTAACATATGCTATAAGATTTTTTCAAGTTCAAACTACTTTTTTTGTTTTATCTCTTATAAGTACAGGTTCTACTATTGGAGCAGAATCATCTCAAATAAGTTGTTCTCATCATACATCTTGATTTGAATATGAAGATTTTACAGTAAGTACATTATTTTTTATATTTGCACCATATATTCTATAATATTTCCACTTTCAATGTAAGAACAAATCTTTTTTATTCAAATAAATAGTAAACCATTTTCTATCTTTAAAGTTTTTTGGTATAATTTTTTTAGCAACTACATTTTGTCATTCTAATGTAGAAGTTTTCAATACATTTATATCTAAATTTTTGATATTTTTATCATAAACTATAACTGCATATTTTTTATAACTATCAAAACTTGCTGCATAAGAATATTTTTTCTCAATTTCATTTAGCACATCCACTCTTGAACTATATATAATCAAATATGCATTTACATTATCTGTTTTTTTCCATATAAGTTTTACAAAATCAAAACTATTTCAAACATTTTTTAATGTGTTTACTGGCAATATATCTGACCAAATTTTAAATTTTTCTCATTGTAGATCTACATATCAATCATTATCTACTATATTTTTAAAGTTCTTTACAATAGAAGGATAAATATATTGTTTTGTTATTACTTTTCAATTATCTAATTTTTTATCATTTGAATACTTTATATACACAGAATAATTATCATACCAAATAAGATCTTTTTTATTATCTTTATTTATATCATCTGTAAAATATCTTCATTTTATCCTAATTTTATTAGCTTTTTCTTTATCAGCTAAAACATTATAGTAAATATCATTTTTTCATTCCATATAAAGTCATCTTATACTTTGACTTGGATCTGCTATCAATGGAGGATTTGAAGTAACTGCATCTGCATATGATAATCTATCTTTATCATAAATTATAGCTTTTGTAGCATTTATAGTATTTTTTATACTATGATATTCTGGATATACTTTTTCATATTTTGATATTTTTTCATCAGCTTTTTTCAATAGTTTTGAATACATTCAAATATAATACTGTTCTGGAGATTTTGACTTTTCTATAATAGATTTTGTAGTTTTATCTACATCAAATAATGAAGCTTTAAATACTATTGTTTTATCCTCCTCTATTTTTGAAGCTAAATTATTTTGTTTTACAAATAAATCAGAATTTGTATCTACTTTTTCTCATCTTTCCATCTTTTTAATAAGATTTCTAATTTTATCTATTTGTAAATGTTGCTTATTTATAAGTTCTTTTACTTTATTTCAAATTTCTCATACACTAGTAACATTTGCAACTACTACTGGTTTTTTTTCTACATTTTTCAAAATATTTTTTGCTCTGTTAAAATAACTATTATTTAAAGATGAAAGATAAGGTTTTCACTGCTCTTTTATAAAGACTTTTAACTCATTTGCCAATAGTTCATTAGCTAAACTAACTTTAATATCTTTTTTATTCAAAATATAGTCATTTGGAACAAAACTATCTAATTTTTTAGCTGCATCATCAACTTTTTTCTGCCATTTTTGTTCTGTTTTTCTAAATTTATCATCTATTTTTTTCAATTTATCTCATTTATATTCTAAGTTTTGGTGTAATTTATCATTTATTTTTCAAGCTCATTCATGTATTTTATTGTTTATTTCAGAAGATTTTTCATTTACTTTCAAATTAAATTTAAGCATTTCTCATATCATAGGTTTTGTTTTCTTATTTATTCTATCTGCAATCTTTTTAACAGCTTCATAAAGTTGCTTCATTTCTACTCTATATCTTAAATAACCATCTACTTTTACATCAAAACCTTTAAATGGCAATTCTGGAAAATCTATATTTATAAAATCAAAAGGTCTTAATCTATTATGCCTTGCTGTAAGTTGTTCTATTCTAGTTTTTACATTCCACTCTGCTACAAGTCATATACCATTTTTTATAATACACCGGAAATAACCTGCTATTTTAAATATATCCAATGCTATATGCAAAGCAGGTAAAAGCTTTGGAATCTTTGGTGGAGGTGGAAGATTTGGTAATTCAATAGTAGGAACTGGTGGAATACCTGGCAAAGGAGGTAATTTTGGAGGTGCAGGCAAAATAGGAAGTTTTGGTAATTTAACAGTCAAACCTGCACTTAGCACAGGTAAATCTGGCAAAGTAAATAATCATACTGGAACAGGCTGTATTTTTATTCTTGGTAATACAATATTTATTCACAAATCTATATGTGTAAAATCTACAAATATATCTGGTATTTTAAAAGGAGGTATAGGTAATACTGGTAAACTAGGACAAAGACCAACTAATGTACAATCATATAAATCTCATGTATCTTGTCTACACTTTCCACAACTACTTTTCCAATCCACAGAAACATCTATAAGTAATTGCCAAGTTCTAAATATATTTATCAAAGCTATAATTGCATCCACCCATTTTTCAAATATTTTACTTTGAGTATTTAACCAACCAACAATAGTTTTTATATAAAGTTTTATTATACACAAAACTTGATCCAAATAAAAATCAAGTGCATGCAAGTATTTATAAAGTTTTAATGGGAATTTTTTATATTGTTCCAAAATATATATATTTTTCTTTACAGAATTTATAAAAGCTCTTGCTTTTAAAGCAAATTTTGGGTTTTTTAGATTATTTATATTTTCATTTAAATATTGTTGATTTTTATCAACCCGATTTTTCAAATAAGCTATTTGTCTTTCCAATTCATCTTTTCAAATCCAAGGAACTTTTATAACTACTGTCTTATAATTTACATTTACAAGTGGGATTTTATTTATATAGTCTCACAAAGCTTTAAATGGATTTGATAACTCTTTTGAAAGGGTCTTTAATCATTTTTTAGCAGGTAAATACTTAGAAACAATATTTCATATTCAATCCTGTTGTCAATTTCATCATATAGCAAAATCTTTTATAGCTTTTCATAAATCTACTCATCATTTTCCAAAACTTAACCAATCATTACGATCAAATCATTCCATCAAACCACTCATATCTGGATATGTAACATATACAGTCATATGAGTAAGTTGAGATATAGTAAATTGTATTTGATGGTTAAGCCATTTTTTAATAATACAAGAAATAATTCATTTAAAAGTTCACATTCTTATGTGCAAATTTAAAGGAATTCATCATTCCATAAAATGTTTTGCATCTGCCAAAGAATTTATTTTATGTGCAGTAGCTGAAAAACTTATCAAAGTTTTACCATTTACAGAAAGTCAAGCATGTATATTTGAAGAAAAAGGTGCAGCTTCAAAACTTTTAAATCATTTACTAGATATAGAAGTAGTAGGAAAAATACCAGTATCCACTGGAAGAGAATTACATACACCATTTGCTCATAAATCATTCATCCATTCATCAAGACTATCATCTGCATTCTTTTTTTTACATTTTGCTGACAATTCCCCTGCTACTACTACACAGTTTCACATTATAGCTCATAATGGAGCTGATGGTGAACTCATTCACTTTGCATAAGAACCAAAACATACAGCAAGTCAAAGACCCATACTTAAAGTAGGAGCTATATAAAGTCTTATAGTAGAAGGAAATACTCATGCTTTTGGTCAAAGTGGATCAGTAGGCAATGGAGTTAAAAGTCCATTTGGAATTGGATGAGGTCAATAATGATAGATAGTTCAAGGGTTCCAAAACACTGGTCTACCTGGATCCACTCAACCTGGACAACCACAATAATTTATAATTCAAGGAGCCAAAAATGCATAATTACAAGGTATTGGAGAACCAGAACAAGAACTTTTACCAAAACTATATCATTTACAAAGTCATTTTAATATTCCATTTACTCTTGCTTTTATACTTGATAAATCAGGACTTGATATATTTATATCTACACTTTCTCATTTTAAAAGGCTTCAAAATATATCATCAGTAGAAGGCTTTACATATTTTTTTATCAATGATAAATAATCTCCATTTTGAACTTTTTTTTGTATCTCATCAATTTTTTTAGGTCATTTAGCATTATTATTGAACTCCCTAAGTTTTTTTGCCAAATCCACATAAGAATATTTGAAATTTGTTCATCATATACCTTGAAAATAATCATATCATTTTATACATCCATTTTTTAGAAAAACTTTTACATCTCAATAATTATTCTTATCCCAATCATCAACCTTTATAGTTACAGAACTTGAACCCAAAAAATAAGCTTTATAAGAAACTTCTATTTTTTTTGAACTTGTAGCATCTAATCTAAATAAAAATTCACTATATGCTCATTGAGGATATGATATATATTTTTTATCAACTCACTTAAATTCTAATTTTGGCTTATCATTTTCAGATATAACTGCAAAAGGTCATTTTAATTCTTCCAAATATGTTATTTTTTTTCATTTAGGATTGTCTATATGTACTGTAACTGTAACTATATCACCTGGTTTTAATATATCTCCATTATCATCTTTCATAGTTTTATAAACTTTTACATCATCATTTTCGTCTATGTAAGTAATTTTCTTAAATTCTACATTATCTTTTGAATTCACATAACTTGGTCACAAAACTTTTGGTATAGATTGAAAAGCAAACTTATTTTTTCAAGCTTTTGAAACTTTTTCAGTATAATTATAAATATTTATATCCTTTGTAGGTAATGAAGTAATATTTCCATTTTTAAAAGCTTGTTGAAACTTATCTTTCAAAAAAGTACTATCATTTTTCATATTTTCCCGATATATATATCATGCATCTGCAAACTTTTTATTTGGATCTACCTCCATTCAATAAGATTTTAAAAGTTTTGATTTTATTCTAGATTTATATCAAGCATCACAAAATTTTTTATCTTTTGACAAATAAGTATCTCCATAGTATACAACTACATTTGAATTTCTATCATTTACTACAATATCAGTTTTTTTATCATGATCCATATCATAAAAAAACAATTGATCATAATCCAAATGATAGCCATCACTTCACGGTAAAGGTAAACAAACAGGTGTTCAATCTACATCAAATTCTCATCTATTGTTCTTATAAACTCTTACAGTTTTATCTTTAAAAACCACAAATAAATCCTCATATCCATCTCAATCTACATCTCATCAATATATAGTATCTATATCTTTTGGTAAAATAATCAAATTTCATAAATCTTCAAAATTATTAT
>Ga0256833_1003477_pt1 | contig 10747 bp, 13 predicted proteins | sample 356284metaG_FD_190535 | JGI IMG/M metagenome (GOLD analysis project Ga0256833, IMG submission 190535) | Hydrothermal vent microbial communities from Mid Atlantic Ridge, Atlantic Ocean - 356-284 | ecosystem: Environmental > Aquatic > Marine > Hydrothermal vents | place: Atlantic Ocean: Mid...
CGCGGCTTTGCGCGCCAGTACGACCGTCGTGGCCGTCGACGAGTAGCTGCCGCCGAGCAGTCCCGCCAAAAACAGTCCTTTATCCGGAAACACGTAGCGCTGCAGCAGGTAACCGCCGTACGAAATCGCCGAGATCACCACCACCGCCAGCCAGATTTTGTACGGCGAAAGCGGCACGAGCGGAATGATGTCGCGGTCGGGAAGCAGCGGCAAGATCACCGCCGAGAGCACAATCATTTTGCCAAGCGTCTCGAATTCGTAGGTATTGACTTTGGTCGTAAACTGCACGATCGACTGGCGCGCATTGAGCACGAAAACGATCAGCACGAAAACCGTCGCGCTCATCCAGACGGGGAACGCCAGCGCAAGCGGCCCGAGCGCATAGACGATCAACATGACCAAAAACAGCAGTACGCTTTGCTGGCCGTGCAGCAGCTTGCGAAAATAAAAAAGCGCGTACAGCAGCGTCATCGCGGCAAGGCCGGTGAGATAAAGCCCGTGATAGTCCTTGTCGAGCAATGCGAACAAAAAGCCCAATATTCCGGTAAAAGTGAATGTGCGTGCACTGCCGAAAAAATCGCGCGGGTCGTCGCGATGGTATTCGCTGCGGTAGGTCTTGACTTCAAGGCCCGCCAAAAAACTGAACACCGTCGTCAGCAAGAATGCGATCATTTCATGACTCATGAAATCGATTATAACCCAATCTTGCTTCTGAAAAACTCCGTAATCCCTTCGTAAAGCCAAAAACGCGGTCGCAAAAAACTGCCTTCGACGAATCCAAGATGGCCGCCGTGCTTTCGGATGGCGCATTCGATCGAAGCGGAAAGCTCAGACCTTCGCGGGATCACCCCGTCTCCCGTAAACGGATCGTCTTTCGCATGTACGATCAGCGTAGGCGTCCCGATGCGTCCGAGCAGCGGTTTTGCACTGCAGCGCGCATAATAGTCGTCGACACCGTCGAAACCGTGAATCGGAGCGGTATAGGCGTCGTCGAAGGCGCGAAACGTCGCAAGCTTGCCCAGTTTCTCGCGCGGCAGCCCGATCAGCGCTTCCATATCGAAGCGGTCGTATTTGGCATCGAGCTGCGCACGCAATGTCGTGAGCAGATGCCGTTGATAGAGCCGTGAGATACCGCGGTCGATACGCTCCGCACTGAGCGCAAGGTCCATCGGGGCGCTCACGGCCGCCGCGGCATCGGGCAGGGCTGACACGTCCGCTTCGGCCAGGAGTTTGAGCAGCATGTTCCCGCCCAGCGAAAAGCCCGCCGCCACGATTGCCCGGCCGCGATAAAGCTGCCGCAAGTGCCGCAGCCATGCTATGGCATCTTGCGTGTCGCCGCTGTGATACGAACGCGGCAGCCGGTTGGGCTCGCCCGAACAGCCGCGAAAATGCATTGCGACCGCATCGAACCCCGCTTCACGCAGGTGCAGCATCGAACGCAGCATATAAGGAGATTTCGACGAGCCGGTCAGGCCGTGAAAAAGCACCGCAATCGGTTTTTGATGATCCTTTGAAGGCATCGAAACCGCCCAGTCGCAATCGACGAAATCTCCGTCGGGCCGTTCAAACCTTTCGCGAACCATCGCCAGCGACGGATGCGGCGCATACGTCGCGTATAGTGTCTGAACGTGCGGATTGTCGAAGATCTTCACCGCACGCTTTCACTGCTCGGGAGGACAGGTCAGAATGTAACCGTATTTATAGGGTTCTATATGATAGGCGCAGCGGCCTTGTGTTTCGAGGACCACCCGATAAAAACCGGGATGGATCCCCATTTTCAGCCGTTTGAACGGAAGTGTCGCGATATCGCGCCGCCGGGTCGGGAAATCGGCATCGCTTTTGAAATCCAGAATAATCGCGCGAGGCTTTTGGATCGAAAAATCTTTTTGCAGCGTATCTTTCGTTTCGATCCAGACGCTGCCCGGATAAAAAAGAAAACGTATGCCCTGATAATTGGCGATCTCGGCCTTTGCTTTGGGCATAACGGGCGTGACGGACGACGCCTTTGCGGAATGTTCTTCAGAAAGTCCAAGCGATTTCGCCACCTTGATTTCGACGGGAACGAACGGATTTTCTCTTGCTTCGGCGGACGAAAACCACACAAGAAAAAGAACCGGAACCAGTCGTGCGAAACGTTTCATGCTTTTCCTTTGTTCATTCCTGCGGTGTAAGCTCTTTGAGCTCGAAATACTCTTTTTGCAGCCTCGCGTTTTCTTTTTTGAGACGCAGGATCTCGCTTCGAAGCTGTGCTTCGTACGCATTGAGATGGCGCAGCACGGCATACGATGCATCACCGAAAAAGAGGTCTCCGATATACAGCCCGAGCACAACGACACCGGCCGTCGCCGCCAAAACATACCGAAGCTTGAAACCGGTTTTCCGCTCGAACCACGAAAGCTTCCGCCGAGGCGCCTCGGCACGGTGTTCCGCTGCTGTCTCTTCTTCGGCCATCCGCGCGGCCTTAGTTAAAGAGGTCGCTGCCCAGATATTCTCCGTACACAAGCTCGTTTTCGATTTCGAGCAGGCGGTTGTACTTGGCCGTACGCTCGCCGCGTGCGGTCGAGCCCGTCTTGATTTCACCGCAGTTGAGCGCTACCGCGAAATCGGCGATAAATGCGTCTTCGCTCTCGCCCGAACGGTGGCTCATGACACATTTGTAGCCGTTGCGCTGTGCCAGGCGTACCGTCAGCATCGTCTCGGAGACCGAACCGATCTGGTTGGGTTTGATCAAGATCGCGTTGGCGATGCCTTTTTCGATGCCTTCAGCCAATATCTTCGCGTTGGTGACGAAAAGATCGTCGCCGACGAGCTGAATGCTGTCGTTGAGCTTGTCGGTCATCACTTTCCAGCCGTCCCAGTCGTCTTCGCTCAGTCCGTCTTCGATCGATACGATAGGATACTTGCCGCACAGATCGACGTAGTAGTCGACCAGCTCTTCCGACGAGAGCGTACGGTCTTCGGAATCGAGGCGGTAGCCGCCTTCGGCGACCAGTTCGCTTGCCGCGACGTCAAGTGCGATGGCGATCTCTTCGCCCGGTTTGTAACCCGCCTTTTCGATGGCCTGCATAATCACCTGAATCGGCTCTTCGTTGCTCGAAAGGTTGGGTGCGAAACCGCCTTCGTCGCCCAGTGCGGTGCTGTGCCCCGCATCGTGCAGGATTTTCTTGAGGTTGTGATAGACCTCGGACGAGGCCTGAAGTGCCGCGGCGAAATCGTCGAAGCCGACCGGCATAATCATATATTCTTGAAAATCGACCGAATTGTCCGCATGCGAACCGCCGTTGATGATGTTGAGCATCGGTGTCGGCATCACCATCGCGTTGGCGCCGCCGAGATAGCGGTACAGCGGCATATTCAGGCTCTGCGCCGCCGCACGCGCGACGGCCATCGAAACGCCGAGCACGGCGTTCGCACCCAGCGACGAATAGTTGTCGCTGCCGTCGAGCGCCTTCATCTCCGCATCGACCGTCGCCTGGTTGAAGGGGCTCAGACCGATGATCGCGTCGGCAATCTGCACATTGACGTTCTCGACCGCTTTGAGCACGCCTTTGCCCATGTAGCGATCGCCGCCGTCGCGCAGTTCGAGCGCCTCGCGCTTGCCGGTACTCGCCCCGCTGGGAACGATCGCGCTTGCGCGCGTCCCGTCGCTGAGCTCCACCGTCGTCTTGACCGTCGGATTCCCGCGGGAATCCAGTACTTCCATTGCCGTTACGTTATCGATATAGATCATGTATCTGCCTCGTTGATGTCCGTCACTTCCATTTGCATCAGATTGCTCATGCCCATGGCTTCGCGGATTTTGTTTTCGATTTCAAGCGCAAGTTCCGGTTCGTCTTTGAACTTCTGTTTGACGTTTTCACGCCCCTGCCCCAGTTTCATGTCGCCGTAGCTGAACCAGGCTCCGCTTTTGTCAATTATATCAAGTTTTACCCCATAATCCACCAATTCGCCCTCTTTCGAGATCCCCTCGCCGAACATGATATCGAACTCCGCCTGCCGAAACGGCGGCGCGACTTTATTCTTGATGACTTTGGCCTTGACGCGGTTGCCGATCTGGCTGTCGCCCTGCTTCAGGGTCGCGATTTTGCGCACGTCGATACGTACCGAGGCATAGAACTTGAGCGCGTTGCCGCCCGTCGTCGTCTCGGGAGACCCGTAGCCCATCGTCCCGATCTTCATGCGGATCTGGTTGATGAAGATGATCGTCGTGTTCATCTTGTGCAAAATCCCCGTGATTTTACGCAGCGCCTTGGACATCAGGCGCGCCTGCATCCCGACTTGCATATCGTTCATTTCACCGTCGATTTCGACCTTTGGCGTCAGCGCCGCGACCGAATCGACGACGATCAGGTCGATGGCTCCCGAGCGGATAATCGTTTCGACGATGTCAAGCGCCTGTTCGCCGTAGTCGGGCTGTGAAACCAACAGATTTTCGACATCGACACCGAGGTTTTTGGCATAGCCCACGTCAAGCGCGTGTTCGGCGTCGATAAAGGCGCATACCCCGCCGTTTTTCTGGCATTCCGCGGTAATCTGAAGCGCCAGCGTCGTCTTTCCCGAGCTTTCGGGGCCGTAGATTTCGATGACGCGGCCTTCGGGTACGCCGTTGATTCCCAGTGCAAGATCCAGACCGATGGAACCGGTGCTGATCGCGTTGATCGGTTCGATTTCCTTGTCGCCCAGACGCATCAGCGTCCCTTTTCCGAATGCCTTGTCGATCTGCTTGATCGCCAGGTCGAGTGATTTTTGCTTGTTCGCGTCCATGATCGCTCCGCTGAAATTTAATGATGTACAGTTTATGTCAAATTGCAATCTACTGTCGATTATATTGCAGTTTGACATATTGCAGTTTTTTGTATTGTCGCGCATTTTATCGCGTATTGGCTAAAATGCCCGTAACGGTTCCAACCACTTTACAAGGATTCAACTTTTGAAAACTGTAACCATCGCTCACTCGCCGGATGCCGACGATATTTTCATGTATTACGCCGTGAAATTCGGCTGGGTGACGCTGCCCGACGTGCACTTTGAAAACGTCGCCCTCGATATCGAAACCCTCAACGTCGAAGCCCTCAAAGGCACCTACGACATCACCGCCGTCAGCTTCGCACTCTACCCGCACATCCGCAACGACTACGCCCTGCTTCGCACGGCGGTAAGCTTCGGCGAGGGGTACGGTCCAAAACTGATCAAGCGCAAAGGAGAACGTCTCAAACGGCGTTTCAAAGTCGCGCTCAGCGGCCGCTACACGACCAACGCCATGCTGTTTCGTATCGCATATCCCGACGCACGGATCGTCTATATGAACTTTCTCGACATCGAAACGGCCGTCAAAAACGGCACCGTCGACGCCGGCGTACTGATTCACGAAAGCATTCTTACCTTCGACGACACCCTCGAAGTCGAACGCGAACTGTGGGATATCTGGCGCGAGCTCGCCGGTGAGGAGCTGCCGCTTCCGCTGGGCGGCATGGCCCTTCGCCGCTCGCTGACGCTGACCGATGCCATCGCCTACGAACGCGTCCTCACCGAAGCGGTCCGCGTCGCCCGCGAACGCAAAGACGAACTCTCGCGCAAACTGCTCGAAAACAATCTTGTACGCATCGACGCGCCGACCCTCGATCGTTACCTCGAACTCTACGCCAACGACGATTCGGTCGAAATGAACGACACGCAGCTGCGCGCCGTCGACCGCTTATTCGCGATCGGGTACGAACACGGTTTCTATGACGCACCCGTGCGCGTCGAAGACTTTTTGATTCCGCACGAATATCCGGACTTTCGATACAGCTGACGCCGCCATGACCAAAACCGTCGATCTTGCCGCGCTCAGTTCGATCGGGATCGGACCCGTCGCCGACGTCTACATGATCGACGACGAAACATTCCCGCGCGATGCCTTTTTGGTCGGCGCGGCCAACAACCTGCTGTTCGGTCCGACACTGCCGCCGCTGATGAAACTGTCGAAACGTTTCGATTTTATCCGTTACGACGGTGCGGCACTGCATATCGGGGCGGCGACACCCGGCGGCAAAATCGTGTCGTTTTGCAAAAAACACGACCTCGGCGGCTTCGAGTTCCTCGCCCACCTGCCCGGCACGCTCGGCGGCATGCTGAAAATGAATGCGGGACTCAAAGAGTATGAGATTTTCAACCGGCTCATTGCCCTGCGCACCGATACAGGCTGGCGGCGCAAGGAGTCGATCGGCCACGGTTACCGCCGAAGCGACATCGACGGCGTCGTGTTCGAAGCGACGTTTACAGCGGAAAAAGGGTTCGATCATGAAAAGGTCGAGCGGTTTCGGGCCATGCGAAACAACCAGCCGCACGACCCGAGTGCCGGCAGTGCGTTCAAAAACCCCGCCGGCGACCATGCCGGCCGGCTTATCGAATCAGTCGGATTGCGCGGGTTTCGCCTCGGCGCTATGGCGTTCAGCCCGCAGCATGCCAATTTTCTGGTCAATCTGGGAGGCGGAACGTTCGAAGAAGCGATCGCACTGCTCGAACTCGCCGAAACGAAGGTTTTCGAGCGTACCGGCATCCGGCTCGAACGCGAAATCGTCGTCGTCGGGCACGCTTAGAAGCGTACCATCACCCCCGCATAGATGCCGCTGTATTCCCCTTTGTCGATGACGTCGCCGAGTTTGTACTGGATTTTATGAATGCGGTATCCCAGCTCGACGGCCGGCTGGATCAGCGGCACGAAAGTCAGCGTCCCGTCGATTTTCAGTCGGGCGTCGTAGCCTTTGTTGTCGGAATAATTCGTCGCCGTGACGACGGTTTCGATGCCCAGCCAATCCAGCGGTTCGAAACGCAGCCGGCCGTAGAGCAGCCCCAACGACGTGTTTTCGCTGTCCATCGTATCCGAATCGGTCGTGACGTATTTAATGTCCAGCCCCACGTCGAGCGTGATCCACAACAGATTGTCCAAAAAGTTGTAATACAAAATGCCGTCGACTTCGTTCACACGAAAACTGTCGGCGCCGTCGGGATCGTGATTCAAGCCGAGGTATTCGATGCGCACGTTCGGAACGACAGGAAGCGGGTGTTTCAAAAACGCCCAGAAATACAGATCGGTCTGCGTGTCGATACCCAAATCGTCTTTGAGTTCGAGATCGTTCCCTCCGGGCAGCTCGAACGAACCGCCGGGTTCCGCGAACATGGCGCCGACCGCGCCTTCGATACGAATGAAATCGGCCTGCACCGACACCGCCATCATCGCTGCGACGAGCAATGCCGTCCATAGTTTTTTCACCGTCATCATTCATTCCTTGATTGCATAAGATGAGAATGAAAACAGTATAACAAAAGGGAAATAAAAAAGGCCGCAAAATGCGGCCTTCAATCTTAAATAAGGAGGGAGGAAGAAAGGGGTAATTACTTGACGGCTTCGAGTGCCGCGTCGTAGTTGGGCTCTTCGGTGATTTCGGGAACGATCTCTTTGTAGATGACCGTACCGTCTTCGTCGACGGCGAAAATCGCACGGCAAGTGACGCCTGCAAGCGGGCCGTCTGCGATCAGAACACCGTAAGCGTTCGCGAAATCTTTGTTGCGGAAGTCCGAAGCGACCGTCAGGTTTTCGATGCCTTCAGTCGAGCAGAAACGACCGGCAGCGAACGGGAGGTCCATCGAAACGACGGTAACGTCGACGTTGTCGAGCTCTGCCGCTTTGGCGTTGAAGTTGCGTGTTTCCGTAGCACATACCGGCGTATCGAGCGACGGAACGACGACGATGAGCTGTTTCTTGCCCTGTGCGCCGCCGACGACTTTGTCCGCGAGTCCGTCCGAGTTCGTTACCGTAACTTCGGGTGCTTTGTCACCGACGTTGACTTCGTTTCCGGCGAGGTTGACTTCGTTGCCTTTGAGTTTTGTAGTTGCCATATTGGGCTCCTGTTTTGGGTTTTGATGCGAGCATTGTACTTGAATCGGATAACTTTTGTCTTAATAGCCCCCCACCCCGACTTCCTTAAGTAAATTTTAAAGTTCACTTTTGGGTGCACAATGCAGTGCTCCCGGCGCGGTGAAGCGGCCCCGTTCGAACAGTTCAATGCCTGCCCTGCCGATCATCGCCGCGTTGTCCGCGCAATATTCGAGCGGAGCGAGCAGCAGCGGTGCGCCAAAAGGCCGCAGCAGTTCCTCGATACGCCCGCGCAGGTACCCGTTGGCACTGGCCCCGCCGACGATCGCGAAACGTTTCGGCGGATGCGTCTTGAAATATTTGCGCAGTTTGCGGTACAGATGCTCGACCGCAATATGCTGAAACGAGGCCGCGATATCGGGGTAGTCGGTTTCGTCGGCCTCTTCGACGGCCAGGCGCACGGCGTTTTTGAGGCCCGAATAGCTGAACGCGAGCTCTCCGCGCTTTTGCAGCGGTACCGGAAACGCATAGCGGTTCGGGTCGCCCCGCTTCGCCAGCGTTTCGATCACGGGCCCGCCGGGATAACCCAGCCCCATCATTTTGGCGACCTTGTCGAAACTCTCGCCGAAGCTGTCGTCCATCGTGCGCATCACCGTCGTCATATCGTCAAGGTCGCGTACTTCGATCACCTGCGTGTGGCCGCCGGAAACGAGCAAAACCGTTATGGGAAATACCGCTGGCTTTTCGATGAACAGCGAATAGATATGCCCTTTGAGGTGATCGACGCCGATCAGCGGCACGTTCAGCGCCAGCCCCAGCGCTTTGGCCATCGTCACCCCTTCGACCAGGGTTACCGAAAGCCCCGGCGCGTTCGTCACCGCGACCGCTTTGAGCGCGGGAAACCACGGCCGGCATGCCTCCAGAATTTTCGGCAGCGCTTCGGCATGCAGCCGCGACGCCAGCTCGGGCACGACCCCGCCGTAGCGGGCATGCTCGATCTCCTGGGAAATCTTTTTGTGAAATATCAGCCGTTTCGTCGCGATTTCCGTCACGGCGATCGCACTGTCGTCGCAGCTGCTTTCAATCGATAGAATCACAAGGTTGTCCTTTGCATCACGACGTTTCCGATGCCGTCAATATTTGGTCGATTGCCGCTTTGAACAGCGGTATCTTTTCTCGAATAATCCGTTCTATCAAAGCAAGATTCACGCCTTCGTAATCATGCGCGATAAACAGACGAACATCGTAAGCACCTTTGATGTCGCCGATATCGAACCGCGAAACGATCCACGGCGTTTTGAGCTTTCGCATCGTTTCTCCAATCTGCTCCAAGCACATCAGCAATGCCAGCCGCCCTTCGGCTTCATCTTCCAAAGCGCGCACAACACCCTTGTGCCGCCGAACGATTTCGTCCATATTCGCGATCATTTCTCGTATAAAACGCAGTCGTGCGAGATCTGCCGTTTCAGACACGACGGATTTCTCCCATAATAATCTCTTTTGCCGTGCGGCCCAAGCCGGAAAGATCGGCCAGATCTACCGGCTGTCCCAATCGGCGCTGCAGCATTCCTTTGATTTGACGCAAACGCGAAAATGCCGCCAGCGGATCGCTCTGCCGTACAAAGCGTTCTTTCGTTTCGATAAGAATATCCACATCACTTTGCGGCGTCGCCTCGCCTCGGGCATACGAGCCGAAATAACCGATCAGTTCGATCCCCTCTTCGGCCAGCATCGGTTTGAACTCCCGAAGCACCGAAATGACCCCTTTTTCATCAAGCATTGTTCTCTCCCTGTACCGCTTCAAACATCCACGGCCATGCGCCGTAGCCGCCCTCGGCGTTGATATGGCCGGCGTTTTCAAGCACTTTCATCGGAATGCCCAGGGCCTGCTGCAGCGCACGGGCTTCGTCCTGCGTCATGTACGGGTCGTCGGTAGAAGTGATCAGCATCGCTTCGTCGGCACAGAGCGTCTTAGGCGGCGACACGGGGAAGAAGGTTTTCAGCGTGTCGATATCGCACGTCAGCCGCGGCGGCGCGACGAGAAAAAGCTTTTTCACCGGCGCGATCGTTCCCTCGTCGCACAGATGAAACCACAACGTATTGGCCAGCGAATGGCACGCCACCACGTCGGGACGAAAATCTTCCAGCAAAGCACGCACCTGCTGCATCCAGCGGTTCTTCGACGGAAAATGCGGATGCGCCAGCAGCGGGAAGGCGACCGTGCCGTACGACTTGGCGAGTTCCGCCGCCAGCCAGCTCTGCCAGTGCGGGAAATCGCTGCCGCCCCAGCCGTGCAGCAGCAGTACTTTCGGCGCCCCGTATTCAGCCATCGCACACACTCCGCCGGCGAATTTCACGGTCCAGCTCGAACACGTCGTCGACGCTCTGCGGCACCTCGTCGTAGCGCTCGAACGCCTCGATCACTTCGCGGGCGATGCCCGTAAAGCCGATTTTTCCGTCGAGAAAACGGCCGATCGCCGCCTCGTTGGCCGCATTGACGACGACCCCGCGGCGCGGTTCGGCCAGCAGCGCCGCTTTGATTTCCCAGACCGGGTAGCGCCGCGGATCGATGCGCCGGAACTCCAGCGTACCGACCTGCGCGAAATCGATCGCCGGGAGAATCGGCACGTCCACTTTGCCTTCAAGCAGCGCATAGGCGATGGGCAGCTGCATATCGGTGCCCGCAATGTGCGCCGTCGTCGAACCGTCGGCGAAATCGATCAGGGCGTGGATCACCGAACGTGTTTCGATGATCGCGTCGTACTCGCCTTCGCCGAACAGCCAGCGCGCTTCGAGCAGTTCGAACAGCTTGTTCATCATCGACGCGCTGTCGATCGTGATTTTTTGGCCCATCGACCAGTTGGGGTGTTTGAGCGCGTCGGCCAGCGT
>Ga0256833_1003478_pt1 | contig 10746 bp, 9 predicted proteins | sample 356284metaG_FD_190535 | JGI IMG/M metagenome (GOLD analysis project Ga0256833, IMG submission 190535) | Hydrothermal vent microbial communities from Mid Atlantic Ridge, Atlantic Ocean - 356-284 | ecosystem: Environmental > Aquatic > Marine > Hydrothermal vents | place: Atlantic Ocean: Mid...
GCAGGCCCATGTCGTGCATCGCGTAGAGGATGCGGCGCTGGACGGGTTTGAGGCCGTCTCGGGCGTCGGGCAGGGCGCGGGCGACGATCACGCTCATCGCGTAGTCCAGGTAGGCCTGGCGCATTTCTTCGCTGATGTCGATGCGTTTGACAAGGCCGATTTCCATGGGAAGATCCTTGGGGGGGGGCTTGGTTGGTTACTTGGTTACTTGGTTGGTTGCCGGGTAGGCTCATCTTAAGGGCAAACGGGTGCGGCGTCAAGACATCATCCACCAGGCTGTGGCGAGGGCGGCGAGGGTGAAGGCAGCGGCAAAGCCGTGACGGCACCAACGGTTGAGCCTTGTTGGGGAAGGCGACGGCGGGGTGTGCTCCCCGGCTTGCAGCAGTAAGGCGAGGGCGAGGAAAGCCGCCAGCAGCGCCGAGCCGCCGGAAGCGGTGAAAGGCAAGGGCATACCTGTGAGGGGCAGCAGCCGCAGGTTGCCGCCGAGGATGAGCAGGGCTTGCCCGCCGAGGTATAACCCCATCGCGGCCGCGAGCCGCTGTGGGAAAGTACGCGGCTGGCTGCCCGTTCGCAGCGCCGTCAAGGGGAACGTTGCCAGCAGAGCCAGCAGAGCGAGCGCGCCTACCAGCCCCCAGCCGTTGGCAATGCTCACGAAGATGAAATCGGAATGCGCCAGCGGCACGGGGGTGGGGGCGCGCAGCCCTGCCCCGACCAGCCCGCCGCGGCGAAGCGCCCGCAGGGCCTGGAGAATCTGGTAGCCGTAATGTTGGGGGGAGTGGCCGGGGAAGAGCCAGGCTTCCAGCCGCTGGCCGACGATGGGGAAGATGTGGTAGGCTGCCCAACCGAGGGGGAGGGCCGCCCCTGCGGCGACGGCCAGCGGTTGCCAGCGTTGCCATAGGCAGGCTTCGCCCCCGGTGTAAAGGGCTACCAGAAAAACCGCGGTGCCGAAATCGTGCTGGGCGGCCAGCATGGCGGTGGCTGCCAGCACGACCGCTGCCAGCCAGGGGCGCCAGCGGGGGCCTTCTGCAGCGAGGGCAAGCGCCAGCAGCACTTTGAAAAGCGCCGCGGGCTGAAAATACAGGCCGCAGCAGCCCAGCCAGAGACGCGGCCCGGCCCCGCTGGGGTGCTGGCCGAGCAGGAATGTGAGCGCCAGCAACGTAAGCCCCCCCAGCAACAGCGGGAAGGCTCTACGGCGCAGCCACGGGAGCAGACGCGGCAGCGCCAACAGCCACGCCGCAGCCAGGGCGGCCACCAGCAACCAGAGGGCCTGCCGTAGCCCATAGCGGGGGGCTACCCGCCAGATACCCATCAATCCCCAGCCGCTCAGCGTGAGCGCCGCGGGCAGCAGCGCCGCGGGCGCGTGGGGAGTGTGACGGCGGGCGGTTGTGTGCAATGACAGCACTGCCGCGAGCCACGCCGCTGCCAGCACGGCGACCTCCTCGCGCTGGGGGGGCAAAGCGCGGGCGGCGAAGAGGGCAAGGTTGCCCAAAACGAACGCCGCCGCCAGCAATAGCCAGCGGTCGGCGAGTATCAGGGCTTTTTGTATCGTCATGGAAATGGACGCGGCGGGCAGGGGCGTGCAGGGTCAGGATGCGAGGTATTTGTCGACCAGCAGCCCGAGCTTTTGGCGCGTTTCCGGCGGAATGACGGCGGGGTCGGTGATGAGCGCGTTGGCTAAGGCTGTGCTGCAACTGCAATGCCGCTCGGCGGGAAGCCGCTTGACCAGGTTGCGGATGGCTTCCTGGGCGGTGCGCAGGTTGCGGCGCAGGGTTTCTATCACCATATCTACCGTCACGGGGGCTTCGTTGACGTGCCAGACGTCGTAGTCGGTCACGTGGGCCATCACGGCATAGCACATTTCGGCTTCCCGCGCCAGGAAGGCTTCCGGCGCGGTGGTCATGCCGATGAGCGACATGCCCCAAGAGCGGAAGATGTTGGATTCGGCTTTGGTCGAGAAGCGTGGCCCTTCGATGGTGATGTAGGTGCCGCCGCGATGCAGGGTCGCGCCGGTGGCTTCCACAGCGGCGGCCAGGTGTTCGGAAAGGTCGGGACAGAACGGTTCGGGCACGCTGACGTGGGCCACGAACCCTTCTCCGAAGAAAGAGCGCGGTCGGTTGCGCGTAAAGTCGAACAGCTGGTCGGGGATGACGATGTGACCTGGGGCGTAGTCTTCCCGCAGCGAGCCGCATGCGCTAATGCTGACGATGCGCTCCACGCCCAGGCTTTTGAGGGCATAGATGTTGGCGCGATAGTTGATTTCGGAAGGCGAAATGTGATGGCCGATGCCATGCCGCGCCAGGAAGGCCACGCGCTGGCCTTCCAGCGTGCCGACCACGATGGGCGCGCTGGGTTTCCCGAAGGGGGTTTCGATGGTGTGTTCCTCGACGTCTTCCAGCCCTTCCATGGCATACAGGCCGGAACCGCCGATGATGCCGAGGAGAATGGGTTTGGATGATGACACCATGAGCGTCTCTCCTGGTCAGAGTTCCTCGTCGGTTTCAGGGTCGAGGAGGGGGCGGCGCAGGGTGACGGTGGTTTTGAGGTTGACCACATGCGGCCGCGTGGCTTCGTAGGGGCGTTCCTGCAAAGGGCGGGTGGCACGCTGGCCGTAGACCAAGGTCGTCCCTGCCAGGGTAATCACGTCGCCGGGGTAAAGGATGGTGGCGGTGATGCGCTTGCCGTTCACTAAGGTGCCGCCAGTGGAATTGAGGTCGAAGAGCATGAACCGCCCCCGGTTGGCGCGCAGTTGCGCGTGCAGGCGGGAAATGCGCGGGTCGTCCAACACCAGATCGTTGTCGGGGCGGCGGCCAATGTGCACTAACGGCTGTTCCAGGGAAAATACCTGACTGCCGTTGATGATGAGGTAGGCGCTTTGGGGTGGGATGTTGACTTCTGGGTCCAGCGGGACGGCTTGCAGGGCTTCGGGTTCCCAGATTTGGGCTTCCAGGGCAAAGCCGTGGGGGGGCAGGTCGGGGCGGTTTTCCAGCAGCACGCGCGGCAGCACCGGGAAGCGCAGCCCGATGTCGTGCCCGGCTTTATGGATGGCAAGCGCCAGGGTGTCGAGCAGATGGCCGTTTTGGCGAATGGCCTCGCTGTGGCGGGGGGGCAATCCCAAGACGTATTGCGTAGGCCCCAGCGGCGGCTGGCGTTGCAGGTAAGCGTCGCTGGTGAGGGTGGCAACCAGCGTTTGTACGATGCTTTCTGCCTGCGGAAGGTGCTGCCAGAGCGCGTCGGCGTGGGTTTCCAGCAGACGTCGAATGTAGCCTTGCAGCCGTTCGGAGCGGGTGTCGTTCATGTTTTGGCCTTCGAAGCACGCGCAGGTTTGCCTGCCTGAGGGGCAGACACTGATGATTATAGACGAAAACCAAGAAATGTGCAAAAAGTGGTGGTAAGATTTTGTCCACGATGAGACGAAAGGAGGCGTTTGTGCCGCATTTTCAGCCGCGAACTTATCATGTGATCTTGGCCGTGGCCGCCCTTTTAGGCGCGGGATGGATCTGGTTGACTCGCGCCCCGGTGGAAAGCGTACACGGGGGGCCACCGCCTGCGCCCCGGGAAGGTTTTGCTGCCCCCGATTTTACCCTTCCCACGCTGGATGGCCAGCGCGTGAGTCTGCATGATTTGCGAGGGCAGGTGGTGCTGCTAAACTTTTGGGCAACGTGGTGTGCTCCTTGCAAGGCTGAGATGCCCGCCTTGCAGCGGGTGTATGCCGACGAGAAGGCGCGCGGCTTGCGCGTGCTTGCTGTCACGGTGGAAACCGATACGGCTACCGTGAGCGCTTTCGTGCGGCGTTATGGGCTGGGCTTTACGATTTTGCTGGATGGGGGAGCACAGGTGAGCCGTTTGTATCGGGTGCAGGGCACCCCCACGACGTTTTTCATCGACCGGCGGGGCGTGATCCGTTCGGTGGTGGTAGGAGGGCCGATGAGCGAAGGGCTGATTCGTTCCAAGGTGGAAGACCTGCTGCGCGAGGAGGCGCCCTGATGTTGCCTTATCTGCACATTGGGCCTGTAATGTTGCAACTGCCCGGTCTGGCGCTGTTGTTGGGGCTGTGGCTGGGGTTGGAAGTTGTCTCACGGCAGGCGTTGCGTTTGCGGCTTTCCGGAGAAACCATCAGCAATTTGGTGCTTTTGGGCTTGCTGGGAGGCGTCGTGGGCGCGCGCCTGGGTTACGCTGCCCGTTACCCCGAAGCCTTTCTCAAGGCGCCGCTGAGTTTGCTGGCGTTGAATCCCCAAACGTTAGACGCCGCGACGGGGGTGGCGGTGGGGGTGGCGGTGGCGTGGTTGTATGCCCAGCGGAAGCAATTACCCTTTCGGGCTACGCTCGACGCCCTGGCCCCCGGTTTGGCGGTGATGGCGCTTTTCGTAGGGGTGGCGCATGTGCTCAGCGGTGATGCTTATGGGATGCCGACCCATCTGCCTTGGGGTGTGACGCTGTGGGGGGCGAAGCGGCACCCCACGCAGGTGTACGAAGTGTTGCTGAGCGCAGGGGTTTTGGTGGCGATATGGCGGCTTTCGCGGCAAAGTCGCGGCGATGGCACGCTTTTCCTGGCCACGGTGGGGCTGCTGGCGGCGGTGCGGATGTTCGTGGAAGCCTTTCGCGGTGATAGCGTCACAGTTTTGGGCGGGGTGCGCGTGGCCGAGGTGGTGGCATGGCTGGTGCTGTTGGCAGCGTTGTGGCTTTACCCTCGCTGGCGAACTTCGTATAGCCAGGGGAGTGCTGGCGGCGGCAGAGATGCCCGCGCGCCCTCGCGAGGCCGCCCTGGGCACCATACACACGCGTGAAGAGGGCGGAGCAGCAGGCTGCTGGGTGGCACCCCCATTGACACCTCCCTTATTCGGCATTAAACTTAGCGTGGCAGAACCTCCCCACGGGGGAGGTTGGTTTTTCCTCGCTTCGCTTTTTTCAGGGAGACGACCATGTTGTTCACCCGTGAGCAGTTGGAGGCGCTCGAAGCGCAGTCGTTGGCGCCCTATGCCTGCAAAAGCAGTGAAACCAAGGGGCGCGCCTACCCTGAAGACGAGTCAGAATATCGCACCGTCTTTCAGCGCGACCGCGACCGCATTTTGCATACCACCGCTTTCCGGCGGCTGGAATACAAAACGCAAGTTTTCATCAATTACGAGGGCGATTACTATCGCACGCGCCTGACCCACACGCTGGAGGTTACGCAAGTGGGGCGGACGATTGCGCGGGCATTGGGCGCGAACGAAGACCTGACCGAAGCCATTTGCCTGGCGCATGATTTGGGTCACCCGCCCTTTGGACACGCGGGAGAGGTCACCCTTAATCGCCTGATGAAAGATCACGGCGGCTTCGACCACAACAAGCAATCGCTGCGTATCGTGACGAAACTCGAAAACCGCTACCCCGATTTCCCCGGCCTGAACCTGACCTGGGAGGTGCGGGAAGGCATCGTCAAGCATGAAACGGAATACGACGTGTCGGACGCCAGCGATTACGATCCCGAACTGCGAGGGCATCTGGAAGCGCAGATTGCCAACGCAGCGGATGAATTGGCTTATACCGCCCACGACCTCGATGATGGTTTGCGTTCCGGCATGATTACCCCCTACATGCTGGACGGCCTGGAGTTGTGGGAGGTTTTGAAAGAAAGCATTGGCTGGCACAACGGCGAACTGGATGAACTGACCCGCCATCGTCTCATTCGGCGGCTGATTGGCCTGGAAGTGACCGATGTGGTTTACACCACGGCGCAGAAACTGCGGGAAAGCGGCGTCAAGTCGCGGCTGGAACTTCAGCAATTGCCTTACAACGTCATCGGCTTCAGCGAAGTGATGACCCGCCGCAATCGCGAGCTCAAAGATTTTCTCTACAACAACCTTTATCGGCACCATCGGGTTGTGCGTATGGCTGTCAAAGCCGAGCGCATCATTACCGACCTTTTCCAAGCCTACACCGCCGAACCTCATACCCTGCCGCGCCACATTCAGCAATGGGTTGAAGACCGTGGGCTGGAACGCGCCGTCTGCGATTACATCGCGGGCATGACCGACCGCTATGCCATCGAAGAGCATCGTAAAATGTTCGATCCCAAAACCCGGCCCTGAGACTCAAATACGGAGGTAGGCATTCATGAACGACCGGCAACATTACCTGACCCCAGAAGGCGCTCAGCGCCTGCGGGAGGAACTGGAATTCCTCAAGACTACCAAACGCACCGAACTGGCAAAGCGTTTGCGGGAAGCCATTCAAATGGGCGACCTTTCCGAGAACGCCGATTACATTGCCGCGAAAGAAGAGCAAGGCTTCCTGGAAGGTCGCATTCAGGAAATCGAGGCTCTGCTGCGGCAGGCCATCATCATTGAAGACAATGGCCACAAAGACGTCATTGACATGGGTGCCAAAGTCACCATTCAGGAAGGCAATGAACCCCCAGAAACCTACCATATTGTAGGCCCTGCTGAAGCCAGTCCGCGCGAGGGTAAAATTTCCCACGAATCGCCGATTGGGCGCGCCTTGTTGGGGAAAAAGGTGGGCGACGAGGTGCTGGTCAAGACCCCCGGTGGCGAGATTCGCTTCAAAGTTTTGGAAATTGCCTATTGACCCTGAACGCAGCGCCGCTCAGACGCGCAACGAGGCCGCTTTCCATCGAGCGGCCTCGTTTGGTTTCATATCCAAGGAGGGTCAGCCTTCTTTTGGCCACACGGCCAGTTCCAGGGTCAGGCGGTCGAAGTAGCTGTTCGCGGGCAGGGCGTCGTTGCCGTAAGCCATATCTACCACGCGGGCGCGCATTTGAAGCTTGGCCGTTTCGAGCACGATTTCCTCACCAGGGCGGGCCAGTACAGGCTCGCCTTTGGCAGCAAGCCGTTCGCGAATGGCCTCGTCGTTATAGGCGTGTTCGCTCATCAATACCTTGGTCACGGTCTGGATGTCGTTCTTGTCGAAAATCCAGATTTCGAAGGCCATCACCCGTTTGGGTTCGCCGACGCCAATGGTTTCGGTAATGCCCACGCCGCACTCGCCCAGGAACTCGCCCGTGGGGGAATCGATGCTGAACGAATCGTCGAACAGGTCGTCGCCGTGGACGTAAGTGGTCATGAATTGGGAAAGAGGAGCTTCTTTCCCCTCGGCCTCGAAATCGGTGCTTTGGGCGCTTTGGGTCATCGCCTGGGCGCGTTGGGCAGCCGTGATCGGTGCTTTGGGCCCTTTGCCGCGGCGCATGGAAGTGAAGTAGAACAACAACGCCGCGACGATGAGGGCAATCAGCCCAATGCCGCACAGGAACGCCACCAGGCGAAACGTGGCGCTTTTTCGCGCGGGCATTTCGGCGGGGGTGGGGGTGAGCATGAGCTGGCTGAGCGCCGTGGGTGTGCCTGTCTGCCCGCCCCCTGCCTGGGGTGTTTTGGCTGCCGGTTGCGGCGGCTGGGCTTCGGTTGGCAGGCCCGTGAGCTTGACGCCCACGACGTCGGCAAAACTGCTGAGGGTGTAAATGTTGATGGCTTTGGGGGGCTTTTTTGCCAGCGCTTCCAGCAAAGCCGGGCCTTTTTCGCCAAGGGCATCAAAACGTGCTTTGGCTGCCTGAGCATCTCCGGTAAAGGCGTAGGCTTCTATGGCCATTTGGAGGTATTCACGCTGGTATTGGGGGCTGAGGTGTTGCGGGGCGGCGTTGATCCATTTGACCGGCCACAACCACCAGCCCAGTACCACCAGGCCGATCAGCAGGCCAACCACGAAAGCCGCGCCGCCTACACCGGCTAAGAGCAAGGTGTTCTTGTCAGGGGTTTTGCTGACTGCTTTGTTTTCCATCGGCACCACTCCTCAGGTTCACGCGATGCGTCGTTCAAAATGGCTTTCCCCATGCTGTGGGTGTTTCCATTGTAGCCCAACATGAGGGAAAACGCAACCGGGTCGGTAGATCAACGATGTTTGAATGGGTGCAAGAGGCGTGCCATCCACGCTTCAGCCCGCTCAACCCGCTGGGGCTGTTTCTTTGTCCCTCTCTGGCTTCTCGGTAGAGGAGGCCACTTCGTCTAAGGGGAAGGTCGCGCCGCATTCGGTGCATTGCGCCGAGGATTTGTTCGCCACGACCAGCAGGCCGCCGCATTGCGGGCAGGGGGTGGGCAGCGGGCGCTTCCACGAGGTGAAGTCGCATTCGGGGTAGTTGGCGCAGCCGTAGAAGATGCGCCCGCGGCGGGTGCGCCGCTCGACGATCTCACCGCCGCACTTGGGGCATTTCACCCCGATTTTTTCCAGCCACGGCTCGGTGTAGCGGCATTCCGGGAAGTTGGCGCAGCCGATGAATTTGCCATACCGCCCCCAGCGGATGACCAGTTCGCCGCCACACTTCGGGCATTTGCGGCCAATGGGTTCCGGTTCTTGCTTCATTTCGGGGATGGCTTTTTCGGCGGCTTCCACTTCTTTGGAAAACGGCAGGTAGAATTCGCGCACCACTTCGACCCATTCGGTTTCGCCCGCGGCCACTTTGTCCAGTTTTTCTTCCATCTGGGCGGTGAAGCCCACGTCGATCACATCGGGGAAGTGTTTCACCAGCAGGTCGTTGACCAGTTTGCCAGTTTCGGTGGGCACCAGACGCTTGTTTTCCCGCTTGACATAGCCGCGCTGCTGCAAGGTCGCCAGAATGGGGGCGTAGGTGGAAGGCCGCCCGATGCCGTTTTCTTCCAGGGTGCGCACTAAGGTGGCTTCGGTGTAGCGCGGCGGCGGCTGGGTGAAGTGTTGCTCGGGGGTGACTTTCACCAACTGCAAAGCCTGTCCCTGGGCGATTTCCTGGGGGATGGTGATGTTGGCTTCTTCTTTGCTGTCTTCGTCTTTGGCCTCTTCGTAGAGCACCAGGAAGCCGGGAAAGCGCACCGACGAGCCGGAAGCCCGCAGGCGGTAGGTGTGGGTGGCGCTTTTGCCTTCGATTTGTACCGAGAGGGTGTCGTACACCGCGGCTTCCATTTGGGAGGCCACGAAGCGCTGCCAGATCAGGCGGTAGAGGCGGTATTGGTCGCGGCTGAGGTACTGTTTGACCTTTTCGGGGGTGCGCAGCACCGAGGTGGGGCGGATGGCTTCGTGGGCTTCCTGGGCGCGCTGGGCGCGGGTGCGGTAGAAGGGCGGTTTGGCGGGCACGAATTCTTTGCCGAAACGCTCGCCGATGTAGGCGCGGGCCTCTTTTTGGGCGAGGGGCGAGATGTTGGTCGAGTCGGTGCGCATGTAGGTGATCAGGCCGGTGCTGCCGCCGTTGCCGACGTCGACGCCCTCGTACAGTTGTTGGGCGAGGGCCATGGTGCGGCGGGCGGTGAAGCCCAGCCGGCGCGAGGCTTCCTGCTGCAGCGTGCTGGTGGTGAAGGGGGCGCTGGGGCGGCGTTTGCGCTGCCCGCGCTTGACCGCCGTCACGGTGTAGGCGGCAGTCTGCATGTCGGCTACCACGGCCTGGGTTTCGGTTTCGTTGGGCAGGGCGGGGTCTTGCCCGTCGATTTTGCTCAGCCGGGCGGTGAAGGTTTTCTTCAGCCCCTCGGGCAGGAATTCCGCGTCGATGGTCCAGTATTCTTCGGGGGTGAAGGCCTCGATTTCGCGCTCGCGTTCCACCACCATGCGCAGCGCCACCGATTGCACCCGCCCCGCGGAGAGACGCCCCCGCACCTTGCGCCACAGAATGGGGCTGAGGGTGTAGCCCACCAGGCGGTCGAGCACGCGGCGGGCTTGCTGGGCGTCCACCAGGTGCATGTTGAGGCCGCGGGGATGGCTAAAGGCTTCTTCGATGGCCGGTTTGGTGATTTCGTGGAACACCACCCGCCGGGTGCGCTCCGGCTCCATGCCGGTGGCTTCCATCAGGTGCCAGGCGATGGCTTCCCCTTCACGGTCGGGGTCGGTGGCGAGGTAGATTTCTTCGGCGCGCTCGGCTAAAGCCTTGAGTTCCTTGACCACCTTGCGCTTTTCGTTGGGCACGCGATATTTGGGCTGGAAGTTGTTTTCCACGTCCACCGAAAGTTGGGAACGCAGCAGGTCGCGCACATGCCCCACCGAGGCTTTCACGGTGTAGCCTTTGCCCAAAAAGCGCCCCACGGTGCGGGCTTTGGCCGGGGATTCGACGATGACCAGTTTGCCCTTGCGCTTGACGGCCTTTTTGGCTTTTTTGCGTTTGCGCTGGCTGGGGGGCGGCGGGGTCAGCCCTTCGTGGGCGGGGGTGCGCCCCATGCGGAACATTTTGGTGCCGCACACGGGGCACACACCCTCGGTGGCCGGCGTGCCCGAGGCGGTGAACACCGGTTTGGGGTCTTTCATCTCTCGTTTGGTTTTGCATTTGACGCAGTAGGCTTCCAAGATGGCCTCCGTAAAATCAATTCGTTGTGGAATGGCAAAGCAAAGTGCTGTACTGGTTTGCAGCACAGCACCTGGCCTGGTAATTTTTTAGGGTGTGTCCTTTTTCCACGCTGCCAAAAAATGGCGTGGCGTCAAAATTTTCACACCATGAAAAGGGTGTAAAACCAGCAAATCCTTGTCGCCGCTGACGATACAGGCTGCTTTACCGCTGAGCGCCAATGCCAGGAATTTGTCATCTCTGGGGTCTCGGCAGATGTGCACGCGATGTGTAACCTCGACCAGGCGCCCGGCGCGCACAAAAGCGGCGATAAATGCTGCCCGTTCTGTTTCGGTGACGTACTTGTGGAATTTTTCGCGCTGCAGCACTTCGTAAAGTTCGCTTACTGTTTCTGGCGATATCAAAATTTCTCCCGTGGCGAATGCCTGATCGAAGGCGCGCCGAGCGGCAGAATGCTCCAG
>Ga0256833_1003479_pt1 | contig 10746 bp, 7 predicted proteins | sample 356284metaG_FD_190535 | JGI IMG/M metagenome (GOLD analysis project Ga0256833, IMG submission 190535) | Hydrothermal vent microbial communities from Mid Atlantic Ridge, Atlantic Ocean - 356-284 | ecosystem: Environmental > Aquatic > Marine > Hydrothermal vents | place: Atlantic Ocean: Mid...
GGCGATCAAGCCGCGGGCGCGGTTTCCCGGCACGCCCCCATTCTAGACCCGGGGCTCGGTCTTGCGCACGTCGACGATCTTCTCGCCGGCGGCCTCCAGCCGCTCGGGCACCTTCTCGGCCTCCTCGCCGGTCACCCGCATCACGATCCGGCGAAAACCCCCGTGCTTGCCGGCGGTGGCCACCGAAACGATGTTGGCCGGGGGCACCGCCTGGGCCGCCTGGGCCAGGGCGCCGGGGCGGTCGGGAACGTCGAAGGTGATCCGCACCCCGCCCTCCTTCATGCCCATCACCTCGATGAAGGACCGGAGGACGTCGGTGATGGTGATCATGCCAACCAGGCGGTCGCCCTCGAGGACCGGCAGGCCGCCGACCTTGTACTCCTCCATCAAAAGCGCGGCCTCCTCCAGGGGCTCCTCGGCCTGCACGGTGATCACCGGCTTGGCCATCACCTCGCTGACGGTGAGCTTGGCGAGCAGGTAGTTGAGCTCCCAGACCGAGAGGGTGGTGGCCTTGGAGGGCATCGCCTCCTTCAGGTCCTTGTCGGTGACGATTCCCACCAGCCGCCCGTTCTCGAGGACCGGCAGCCGGCGGAAACCCTTTTCCTTGAGGAGCTTGATCGCCTCCAAGACAGGGGTATCGGGGGCGACCGTCACCGGATCAGGGGTCATCCAATCGCGCACCAGCATGGGAAAAACCTCCTAGCCGGATTATAGGGGGTCGCTCGCCAACAAACGTCCCGCCCCTCTCACGGCACCTTAACCGCCCGTTGCTAGCCTCGCCCCATGAAACGCGCCCTCGCTATCCTCCTCGCCCTCGGGTTCCTCGCCCTCACCGGGCTGCCCCTGGCCCAGAACAAGGCGGTGCCCAGCCGCGTCGGCTTCATCGACGCCGAAACCGTGGTCCAGGCCCACCCCGGCTACCCGGCGGTGGCCGAGATTCAGAAAAAGCGCGACGCCGAGCTCAAGCCCTTGGTCGAGAAGATCAAGCCGCTGGAGGGGAAGATCGCCTCCGGGCAGGCCACCGCCAAGGAGCGCCAGGACTACCAGGTGCTCCTCGAGGCCATCAAGAAGGTTCAGGACAAGTGGAACCCCAAGATCCAGGCCAAGCTCGAGCCGCTGATCAAGGAGGTCGACCGGGTGGTGGCCCAGGTCGCCAAGGCCAACGGCTTCGCGGTGATCATGAACCGCCGGGTGGCGGCGAGCTCGAACCTGGTGGTCTACGCCGACCCCGCCACCGACCTCACCCAGGCGGTGGTCGAGGCGCTAAAGAAGTTGAAGCGGTAGCCCCCTCGAGGGGAAAGGGCGCGGGGCGCCCCCCCGCGCCCTTAGAATTGGAGGGTATGGCGCGGCCCAAGCCCAAGCCGAAGCCGGGATCCAAGGGGCCCTCCCGGGGCGACCTCGAGGCCCTGGCCCTGCTCGCCCTGGGGGCCTTCCTCTTCCTGGCCGCCAGCCTCTGGCCCGAGCCCCCCTTCTCCGGCGACCTCGGCCGCGCCCTGAAGACCGCCCTCTACCGCCAGCTCGGCTGGACCGCCGCCCTCCTCCCCCTGCCCTTCGGCTACGGGGTGGCCGCCGCCCTCCTGCGGCGGCGGTTTTGGCCGTTTTTGCGCCAGACCCTCCTCGCCCTCCTGCTGGCGCTCTTCACCCTGCCCCTGCTGGTGCCCCTGGCCCCGGGCTGGGCGGGCCGGCTGGGGCGGGCGGCGTTTGCCCTCCTGACCGGCCGGCTGGGGGCCTTCGGGCTGCTCCTCCCCGGCCTGCTGGCCCTCCTCAGCCTCGACCTCCTGGCCCAAAAGCCCCCCTTCTACGGGCTCAGGCGGGCCCTTTGGGGGCTGGTGGGGTGGGCCGCCCGGCGGCGGGAGGGGGCCCGGATCCGGGCCGAGGCCCGCGCCCTCCAAAAGGAGGTCGAGGCGCTCGCCGCCCGCTTCCCCGACCACGCCGTCCTCGGCGAGCTGGCCGGCGAGCTCGCGGCCTTCCTCCGCGGCCGGGGCGGGGCCGACCTCGAGGCCTGGCGGGAGCGGCTGGCGCTCTTCCGGGAGGACCGGGCCGCCGAGCTCAAGGCCGCCCTGGCCCAGGAGGCGCCGCCCCTGACCGAGGCGATCGAGGCCGAGCGCAAGGCGCTCAAGCCGCTTTCCCCCGGGCGGGACCCCCTGCTTTCGGCCCTGGAGGAGCGCCGCCGGGCCCTGGCCCTGGAGCTCAAGGCCCTCCTGGCCGAGGCCCGGTCGCTGGAACGGGCCGCCCGGGCCGCCGAGCGGCGGCTGCCCCAGGGGCTCGACGCCGAGGCCCGCGCCCACCGCCAGCGGCTGGCCCGCTGGCGGAACCTGGAGGAGCGCTATCACGAGCTCAAGACCCGGGTCGAGAACTGGTGGGCCTGGGTCGACTGGGCGGAGGCGGCCCCGGACGAGGCCCGCGAGCCCGGGCTCAAGCTGCTCACCTCCGAGGGGCTCAAAGGCCCCCCGCCGCGGCTTCAGGAGGCCGCCCCCCCCAAAAAGGACGGGAAGAAGGCCCCGCCGGCCCCCAAGCCGCCGGAGCGGGCCCCCGAGGTGCCCCCGCCCGAGGGGCTCGCCCTGCCCCCGCCCGATCTCCTCGACCCCCCCGACCCGCCCCGCGAGGACCCCGAGGCCCTGCTCCGGGAGGCCCAGGCCCGGGCCGAGGTCATCAACCAGACCCTGGCCCAGTTCGGCCTCAAGGCCAAGGTCGTCGACTGGGCCCGCGGCCCCAGCGTGACCCGCTACGAGATCGAGCCCGCCCCCGGCGAGAAGATCGCCCGGATCCAGAGCCTGGCCAACGACCTGGCCCGGGCGCTGGCGGTGGGGGTGGTGCGGATCGAGGCCCCGATCCCGGGCAAGAGCGTGATCGGCCTCGAGGTCCCCAACGCCGAGCGGGAGGTGGTGCGCTTCTCCGAGGCCCTGGCCGACAAGAGCTACGCCCGCTTCCGGGGCACCCTGCCGCTGATCCTCGGCAAGAGCATCGAGGGGCGGTTCTGGGTCCGGGACCTGGCCAAGATGCCCCACCTGCTCATCGCCGGCTCCACCGGCTCCGGCAAGTCGGTGGCGATCAACGCCCTGGTGATGAGCCTGCTCTTTAAGTACCTCCCCACCGAGCTCCGGCTCCTGATGATCGACCCCAAGATGGTCGAGCTCACCCCCTACGACGGCATCCCCCACCTGGTGCGGGGGGTGGTCACCAACCCCGCCGACGCCGCCGGGGTGCTGCTGGGGGCGGTGGCCCACATGGAGCGGCGCTACAAGATGATGTCCAAGGTCGGGGTGCGGAGCCTCGAGCAGTACAACAAGAAGATGCGGGAGGCCGGGGAGCCCCCCCTCCCCTACCTGGTGATCGTCATCGACGAGCTCGCCGACCTGATGATCACCAGCCCCAAGGAGGTCGAGCAGGCGATCCTGCGCCTGGCCCAGATGGCCCGGGCCACCGGCATGCACCTGATCCTGGCCACCCAGCGCCCCAGCGTCGACATCCTGACCAGCCTGATCAAGGTCAACATCCCGGCCCGGATCGCCTTCGCCGTCTCCAGCGTCCACGACTCCCGCACCATCCTCGACACCACCGGGGCCGAACGGCTCACCGGGCAGGGGGACATGCTGTTCAGCCAGCCGGGGCTGGCCAAGCCGGTCCGGCTGCAGGGGCCCTACCTCTCGGACGCCGAGATCCACCGGATCACCGGCTACCTCCGGGTCCAGCCCTTCGACGACGCCTTCGGCGAGAAGTACGGCGCCGACTTCGACGGGCCCGGCCTCTTCACCCCCTCGGGGGCCCCCACCGCCGGGGCCCAGGCGGCGGCGATGGACTTCTCCGACCCCCTCCTCGAGGCCGCCGCCCGCATCGTGGTCGAGGAGGGGCAGGGCTCGGTCTCCCGGCTGCAGCGCCGGCTCTCGATCGGCCACGCCCGGGCCGGCAAGCTGATGGACCTGCTCGAGGCGATGGGGATCGTCGGCCCCCACCAGGGCTCGAAGCCCCGCGAGGTGCTGATCACCGAGGACCAACTCGAGGAGTTCTTCGGAAAACCCCATTAAGCCGGCTTAAGGTCGCGCTCACGCGGGGACGGCGGGGGCGCCGTAGCCTGGCCCCATGTACCCAGGCCGCTTTGGGCTTTCCGAGGCCGCCCACCTGCTCCGGCGGGCCGCCGCCCGGGGCCGGCGGGCGGAGGCCGAGGCGCTGGCCGAGGCCGGGCTCGGGCCGGCGGTGGCGCGGCTCCTCGCCGACCCCGCCCCGATCCCGCCCCCTCGCTTCCAGCCAAAGAGCCGCCTGGTCCCCCTGGTCCTGGCCTGGCTCCGGGGCTGGCTGGCGACCGAAACCCCCGCCGCCGAACGGCTCGCCCTGTTCTGGCACGGGCACTTCACCTCCGAGCTCAGGAAGGTCAAGCGCCCCGAGCTGATGTGGCGGCAGAACGCGACCTTCCGGGAAAAGGGGATGGGGCGCTTCGGCGACCTCCTTCGGGCCATCGCCCGGGACCCCGCCATGCTCCTCTACCTCGACAACGCCCGCTCCAAGATGCCCCACCCCAACGAGAACTGGGCCCGGGAGCTGATGGAGCTCTTCACCCTGGGCGAGGGGCACTACACCGAGGCCGACGTCAAGGCCTCCGCCCGGGCCTTCGCCGGCTGGTCGATCACCCCGCCCAAGAAGGGGCCGGTGCGCTTCGTATTCCGAAAGCGCTGGGCCGACCCCGGGGAGAAGGTCTTCCTGGGAAGGCGGATCCGGGGCGGGGAGGAGGTCCTCGCGATCCTCTCGGAACACCCCCAGACCTACCGGTTCCTGGCCCGAAAGCTCCTCGCCTTCTACTTCCACCCCGAACCCGAGGCGGCGATGGTCGAGGAAGGGGCGCGGGTCCTCAAGGACGCCGGGACCCGGGAGTTTTTGGCCTGGCTCTTCACCCACCCCGCCTTCTACCACCCAAGGGCCCGCTTCGCCCTGGTCAAGAGCCCGGTCGAGTACCTGGTGGGCCTCTACTACGCCAGCGGCCAGACCCCCGACCGGCGGGCGGTGCGCTGGCTCGCGCGCGCCGGGCAGGTGCCGTTCCAGCCCCCCAACGTCAAGGGCTGGAGCGGGGGGCTGGCCTGGCTCGACGCCGGCCCGCTGCTCGCAAGGATCAACCTCGTCCGTCCCTTCGCCGACGCCCGGCTCGACCTCTCGGTCTTCGCTGAGGGCGCGGGGCCGGAGGCCCTCCTCCATCCCCGCGCCCAGCTCCTTTAGGAGGCAGGATGAACCGACGCGACTTCGTAAAATCGGCGCTCCGCACCCTGGCCCTGGGGGGGGTCGCCCCCAGCCTGCTCGCCCGTACCGCGGCGGCGGCCCGGGCCGAGGGCAAGGCCCTTTTGGTGGTCCAGCTCTCGGGGGGCAACGACGCCCTCAACACCCTGGTGCCCTACCGCCAGGCCCTCTACGCCCGGCTCCGGCCCCGGATCGGGCTCAAGCCCGCGACCCTCCTGCCGGTCAACGACCGGCTGGGGCTGCACCCGGCGCTGCGGCCGCTGCTCGGGCTCCTCGAGGCCAACGCGCTGGCCCTGGTCCAGGGGATCGGCTACCCCCACCCCAACCGCAGCCACTTCGTCTCGATGGCCGTCTGGCACACCGCCGACCCCGAGCGGCGGACCCTCACCGGCTGGCTGGGGCGCTACCTCGACGGCGCCGAGGACCCCTTTTGCGCGGTGAACTTCGGGGTCCTCACCCCCCTCGCCCTGCGGGGCGAGGCCCGGGTGGCCCCCAGCCTGGAGGGGCTGGAGCGCTTTCAGATCGACCTGCCCCCCGACCTGATGGCGCGGTTGGAAGGGGTGCTGACGGCCCGCTACCAGGGGATGGAGGAGGCCGTGCGCCGGCGCCTCGCCGAGCTCAAGCGGGCCACCCAACGGGTCGCCCGGGTCCGCCGGAAGAGGGTGCCGGGCCTCGAGGCCGGCCGCCTGGGCCCGGCCCTGGCCGACGTCCTGGCGATGCTCGACGCCCCCGATCCCCCCCGGGTCTTCTACACCGCCCTGGGCGGCTTCGACACCCACGCCGACGAGCCCCCCCGCCAGGAGGCCCTCCTGGCCGAGCTGGCCGGGGGGCTCGCCGCCTTCTACCGCGAGCTCAAGGGGATGGGGCGGGCCGACGACGTGGCGGTCCTGGTGTTCTCCGAGTTCGGCCGCCGAGCCGCCGAGAATGCCTCGGGGGGAACCGACCACGGCAAGGCCGGGCTGGCGATGGTGCTCGGGGGGGCGGTCCGGGGCGGCCTCTACGGCGAGGAGCCCGACCTCGAGGCCCTGGACGACGGCGACCTTCCCCTCCAGATCGACTTCCGCCGGGCCTACGCCGACCTCCTCAAGTTCTTAAAGGCCGACCCCGCCGCCGTGCTGGGCCGGCCCTTCCCTCCCCTCGGGCTGGTTTAGACTCGGCCTGGTGCGACGTCTGCTGGCGGTCCTCGCCCTCTTCGGGCTGGCCCTGGCCTGGCGGGTGGCCGAGGGTCCCCGGGTCGACGTCCTCTACGCCCCCGGCCAGGAGGTGCTGGCCGAGGCCGTCGTCCGCCGGGCCGAGGCCGCCCTCGACGCCCTCGCCCCCTACCTCGGGGCCCCCGAGGAACGGCTCACCCTCCGGCTCGACCCCGGCACCGACTTCTTTAACGGCTACGCCAACGTCTTCCCTCGCCCCGGGACCACCCTCTTCCCCGCCTTCCCCTACTACCGGGGGAGCTTCCTGAACACCGCCGACCCCCTCTACACCCTGGTCCTCCACGAGCTCGTCCACCTGCTCCACCTGCGCGGGCCGAGAAACGGCCTGGGGCTGGTCCCCGAGGGGGCCGGCCGCCCCTACCCCCTGTGGCTCACCGAGGGGCTGGCCGCCTACCTGGAGTCGATGGGGGGCGGCGGCCGGCTGCACGACGCCTACACCCGGGGCCTCCTGCGGGCGCTGGCCGGCGACCCGCCGCCCCTGGCCCTGGCCGGCGTCGCCCCCTACCCCCGCTTCCCCTACGGCGACCTCCGCTACCGGGTGGGGGTCGCCTTCGTCGGGTTCCTGGTCCGCCGCCACGGCTGGGGCACCCTCAAGGCGAGCTTCGACGCCTACCAGCGGGTGCCGATGCCGTTTTCGATGTTCCTGCCGGACGGCTACGCCGAGGCCTGGCGGCAAGCCAGCGGAACCCGCCTGGAGGACGAGTGGCGGGCGTTTTGGAAGGAGCAGGCGGCCGACCGGCCGCCGCCCCCCGAGGGCCTCGGCCCCCGGGGACGAAGCCCCGCCCTCGGCGGGGGAGGGCTCGCCTACCTCGACGAGGACCGGCTGGTGGTGGGGGGGCGGGTCCACCGTAACCCCCTTAACCGGACGATCGGGCGGCTCACCTGGCTGGGGCCCCGTGCCCTGGTCTACGACCGCCTCGAGGCCGAACCCGACGGCGCCTACCTCCGGCGGCTCTACGCCCTTGACCCCGAGACCGGGCGGGAGACCCCGCTTCCCGGCACCGACCACGCCTTCTACCCGGCCGCCTACCGGGGCACCCTCTACTTCGTGCGGGAGGGGCGGGCGGGTTCGGAGCTGGTGGCCTGGCGGGCGGGCCGGGCCGAGCCCCGCTACCGCGCCCCCGCCGGCGACCACCTGGTGGGCGTCGCCGCCGGAGCGGGCGGGCTCGCCTTCCTGCTCTGGCACCGGGGGGCGGTGCGGCCCTACCTCCTCACCGATCGGGGGGCCCGGGCCCTCCCCGGCCACGGGCGGGTGCTCATCGACCTCGCCTGGGCCGGGAAAACGCTGCTCTTTGCCTCCGACGCCGAGGGGGTCTACAAGATCTACGCCCTGGACCCCGCCAGCGGGCGGCTATGGCGCTGGCTCGACGCCCCCTACGGGGCCTTCGCGCCGGTCCTCGAGGGCGACCGCCTGCGCTACGTCGCCCTCACCGCCTCCGGCTTCCGGCTGGCCCGGGCCCGGCCCCGCCCGGTTCCCGTTCACCCCCGGCCGGCGCCGCCCCTTTCCGCCCCCCGGCTCGCCCGCCCCCTGGTGGTCCACCGCGACGACCGCCCCTACGCCAGCCTGGGGCCGGTGGGCTGGACCCCGCTCGCCCCCCTGGGGGCAGCGGTCTTCGGCGAGGACCGGGCCGGGGAAACCGGCTGGACGCTGGCCGGCGCCTGGGTCCCGGGCTCGGGGGCCCTGGCCTTCGTCCTCGTCCACGTCCCCCGCTTCGGCCAGGCCCCCGAGCGCTACCGCCTGGAGCTCCACGCCGACCCCGACCTCTTCTACCTGCTCGCCGGCTACCGCCGGGACGGGCTCTGGCAGGGGAAGCGGTGGACCCTCTCGGCCACCCTGGGCACCGCCCGGGCCGGCCGCTGGTTCCCTCTGGCCGAGGCCGGGCTGGCCCTCGGCGAAACCCACGCCTACGGCCGCGACCGGGTCTGGGGCGAGGCCGGCGAGGGCTGGGGCCTCGACCTGGTGGCCGGCCTGGCCGGCCGGCCCTACGGCCGGGCCGGGGCCACGATCCTGGCCCCCTCGGGGCTCACCCTGGGGGCGGAGGCCGGGCTCGACGACCCCGGCTTCTGGCTCGGCCCCGGAGCCCGGGCCGCGGTCTGGGCCGGCTACCGCGCCGTGCTCCCCCTCGACCTCACCGCCGGCGACGGCCTCTTCTACCTGAGCCACCTCGAGTTCCGCCCCCGGGTCGGGCTCACCGAGGGCCCCGCCCCCGGCTACGGCGTCGGGCTCGGCGTCGCAGCCTGCCTCGCCTACCGCTACGCCCTCACCGCCTGCCCCGGGGTCTGGGTCGGCTACCGCCCCGACCGCGGCCTCGCCGTCGGCCTCAACCCCTGACCGCCCCGGCGCCGGCTCAACCCACCGGGGCAAAGCGGGCGGTGAGCCGGGGAAGGTCGACCTCAAGGAGCCTGAGGGCGAGCCGGCGCCCCACCGCCTCGTCGCCCCGGGGGGCCAGGGCGACCTCGAGGCCGACCCCGGGCAAGAGCGCGACGACCCGGCCGCCCCCCGCCTCGACCACCACCCCCTCGGTCTCGAAGCCGGGGCGGGAAAGGAGCCAGACCAGCTGGAAGTGGGTCCGCGAGGCCCGCTCCCCCGCCCGCACCGCCTCGGCCGCCGCCTCGGCCTGGCCCACCCGGTCGATCAGCGCCCCCGGCGAAAGCCCCGGGACTCCGGCCAGCGCGGCCCGGAGCTGCTGGTGGGCGACCAGGTCGAGGTAGCGCCTCAACGGGCTGGTCACCTGGGCGTAGGCGGCCAGCCCGAGCCCGGCGTGGGGCAAGGGAGCGGTGCGGTAGACGGTGCGGGAGAGCGTCCTCCTCTGCGCCCAGGCGCGGGCCAGGGGGTCGGCGGGCAGGTCCCCGGGCGGCGCCCGCCGCTCCTGGGTGGAAAAGGGGAAGGGGATCCCCGCCCCGCCGGCCCAGCCGGCCGCCGCCTCCCCCGCCGCCAGCATCAGCTCGCGGACCAAAAAGCGTGAGCGGAAGGGGAAAAGCGGCGAGAGCTCGACCCTCCCCTGGCGGACCCGCACCCTCACCTCGGGGAGGGAAAGGTCCAGCGCCCCTTGCCCCAGCCGCCGCCGGTAAAAGGCCTCGGCGAGGGCCATGAGCTCGGAAAAGGGGGCCTCCCCCAAGCGCCCCTCGGCTTCCCGGTAGGAAAGCCTCTCCACCCGCACCCAGGAGGGGAAGACCCGCACCGCCCGGGGCCGGCCCCCCCCCAGGCGGAAGGCGAAGGTCAGCGCCCGGCTCCGCTCGCCCCCCAGGGCGGCGGCCTCGAGGAGGCCCGGGGGCAGCATCGGCACCACCCGCTCGGGCAGGTAGACCGCGCTCCCCCGCTCCCGGGCGGCGAGGTCGGCGGGCTCGTCCGGACGTACCCAGGCGGCGACGTCGGCGACGTGGACCCAGACCTCGCCGTCGCTGTAAGCGAGGGCGTCGTCGGCGTCGCCGGAGGCGGGGTCGTCGTCGATGGCGTAGGCGGGGAGGGCGGTGAGGTCCACCCGCCCGGCGTCGTCGGGCGGGCCAAAGCCGGCCCGGGGCGGCCCGGCGGGCAACCCGTACCGCTCGGGGTAAGGGTTCGTCAGGGGCGTCCAGTAGCCGAGCTCAAGGAGCACGGCGTGGGCCTCTTCCGGCGACTCCTTCCTCCCCAGGTCACGGAGCACCCGGGCGCCGTGGGCCCGGCCCAGGGCCAGCGCCGCCAGCTCCTCCAACAGGGGCCGGTCCTCGGGGGCGTAGACGCCGCGCCGGAACCGCTCCAGGGCAGCCCGGTAGCGGGCGGCCTCCTCCGCCCGCCGCCTTTCCCGGGCCAGGAGGGCCTCCACCTCCCGACGGTCGCGGGGGCGAACCCGTTCGGCCTCGAGGACGAACCATGGACCCGCGGCCAGCGCCCGGTAGACAGCCCAGGCGGCCTCCGGGGTGTAGCTACCGGCCACCAGCTCGACGAAGTCGGCGAAGGGCACCTCCCCCTCGTCCCCTAGCAGGGCGTAGGCCTCGGCCAGGTCCACCGCCGGCCCCTCCGGCAGCGGCCAAGGAACCGGCCCGGGGTGAAGGAAACGGACGTCCTTGGGCCGCACCCGGCGTTCGCCCTCGGGGGTCAGGACGGTGAGCCTGGTGCCCGCCCCCCGGATCACCGCCGGCCGGCCACGGTAGACCACCAGCGCCCCGACGGTAAGCCGATCGCTCGCCTCCACTACAGGAAGTGTAAGGGCTCTTTGCCCCGCACAATCGCTACGCGAACACCGGCGGCAAGGAGCAGCTTACGCTTGGCCCAAAGCCGCTCCACCGACGGCGGCCGGCCCCAGACCGGTCGCCCCCGCTCGCCGGGGCGCAG
>Ga0256833_1003480_pt1 | contig 10746 bp, 9 predicted proteins | sample 356284metaG_FD_190535 | JGI IMG/M metagenome (GOLD analysis project Ga0256833, IMG submission 190535) | Hydrothermal vent microbial communities from Mid Atlantic Ridge, Atlantic Ocean - 356-284 | ecosystem: Environmental > Aquatic > Marine > Hydrothermal vents | place: Atlantic Ocean: Mid...
GTTTTCCTCTATCCGTGTATATGTTGTAAGTTTTTTAGGAGATGCAAGAATTACCTGTCTTGCTCCTGCGTTAAACATCTTCCAGCTGTCTTTTCCTTCTGTATCAGTTTTTGCCTTTCCTTTTGGGTCGTGTTTTACAGCTGTTATTTTATACCCTTTTTCTGTAAGGATTTTTATAACTTTTTCTATGAAGGTTGTTTTTCCACTGTTGTGGGCTCCAACAATACAAACAGCAGGAACTCTTTTCATCTGTTAGCCCTGTGTCTGTTTTATAAGTGTGTATATTGTTCTTTTCAGGTGTTTTCTATCAACAACCATATCTATCTGTCCCTTCTCAAGTAAAAACTCAGCTCTCTGGAACCCTTCTGGTAGTTGCTGTCTTATTGTCTGTTCTATTACCCTGGGACCGGCAAAACCTATAAGTGATTCTGGCTCAGCTATTATTATATCTCCTAAAAAGGCAAAACTTGCAGAAACTCCCCCCATTGTAGGGTCTGTTAATACAGATATGTATAAAATTCCTGCTTTATTCATCCTATCAACAGCTATTGATGTTTTTGCCATTTGCATTAGAGAAACTATACTTTCCTGCATCCTTGCTCCACCTGAAGCTGTAACAGCAATGAAAGGTATTTTCTTCTCTATGGCAAATTCTGCTCCCCTTACAAACTTTGCCCCTACAACACTTCCCATACTTCCACCCATAAATCTAAAATCCATAACAGCGAGTATAACCTCTCTGTCGTACATCTTCCCGTTTGCTATTATCATTGCATCTTTTAAACCTGTTTTTTCCTGTGCCTGTTTTATCCTGTCTTTATACTTCTTTGTATCTTTGAAGCCTATAATGTCTACAGGAGATATTTTTGGGAAAAGGTCATAGGAGTAAACTTCATCTAAAAGGGAATCTACCCTTTCTTTTGCTGTCATTCTAAAGTTATACCCACAATGGGGGCATATCTTCAGGTTCTTCTTCAGGTCTTCACTGTAGAGTAATGTTTTACATTTATCACACTTAATCCATTCTCCTTTTTCTATACTCAGTTTTTTCTGTCCTTTTATTTTTCCTAATAAGTCTTTTAATCCCATTTAATCCTCCGAAAGCCATGCAAAAGTTAACATTCTATCCTCAAAATCTCCTTTCCTGTAAGAGAAAAAGTTTTCTTTACATATGGTACATAAGGATAAGTCAACAATATGGTTTATACCTTTTTCTTTCAGTTTATCTTTTGCAACTTCCTGAAGGGAAAATTTTATTCCTTTTTCATCTTTTTTAAAGTGTCTTTTCGTGATGTTTATACCTTTCTCTTTAGCTTTTTCCAGAAAATCTTCCCCAACATAATAACAACAGTCCCTTGCACTTGCCCCTATAACTGCAAAACCTCTTTCTCTATTTTTTAGATTTTCTATTCCATTTTCTATAATCCCATTAAAAAGTCCTTTCCAGCCAGCGTGTAGCACAAGTAAAACTTCTCCATCTGAAATAACTACAGGCATACAGTCTGCTGTTAAAACACCTATTGGAGTATTATTTTTATCTGTAAAAAGACCATCTGCTTCCTGACCTTTATAGTCTTCAATATCAAATACATTTGAAGTGTGCTTCTGGTCAGGGATGAAAACAGAACTGAAACCAAAATGGCTTAAAACCTTTTTTCTGTTTTCTGGTAATCTCATATTCCCATCTGATTTTTCTGTATATACAATGTTAAGCTTTCCTAATGATATTTTTTTCATAGACTTATCCACTTTGATTTTTAAGGAAATATTATACTTGATTAAAAAGCTTATTTGTTGAGTATCACATACCAGGAAGTCTTGGGATTTTACCTGTCTTAGAAAGTTTGTAATAAAGTCCCCATGCCTTTTTCATCCAGTGCCCTACAACAGGTAAAGGTATAAGAACTGCTTTTGTATCACTTCTGTAAGCTAAGCCTCCTCCATTTCCCATATCCATTAAACACATTATGTTTATATGGGGTTTGTAGCTCTCTATTCTGCCTTCTTTTAGACCTTCTTTTACAGCTATGTTATTTGCTGTAATTCTTCCCATAACTTCAGCAAGATGTCCCTGTTTTGCCCTCCACTGGGGACCTTCTATAGAAGCAACATCTCCAACAGCGTATATATTTTCGTGGTCTAAAACCTGACAGCTTTCTTCAATTTTTAAGAAACCTGCTTCTGTTTGTGGTAAATCTGATGCTTTTATTACAGGATGTCCATCTCCTGCTGGTGTGAATATTGTCAGGTCTGATTTTATCTTTGTATCATCTTCAAGTATCACTCCATCTTCCACAAACTCTTTTATTTTTTTACCGGTAATCTTTTCTATTCTCATGTTCTGGAACATCATATCCATCATTTTAAGAGCCTTTTCCCCAAGTCTCTGTCCTGGTTTAGGCATAGGTGCAAAGAATGTAAGGTCAAAGTTGTCCCTTATTCCTAACCTTTTAAGATAGTTATGTACATTAAATAAAACCTCAAAAACAGGACCTCCTCTTACTGATTCAGGGGCTTTTGGATTTCCTCCAAAACCAAAGGCTATTTTTCCGTATCCTTTATCAACAAGTTCCTGTAATCTTTTTCTTATCTCAAGGGCTTCTTCTGGAGAGCCACATATTGAAAGGGTGTACTCTATTCCTTTATGTTTAAGCTTTGTCTGTCCTAAAGCTATTACAAGATAATCAAAATCTGTTTTTTCCCCTGAATTTTCTAAAACAACTTTGTTTTCTTTTCCTGATATAGAAACAACTTTATCCTGTATAAAATGAAATCCGTATTTCTTTGCTACTTCTATTATAGGCAATGTAGCATCCGGGAGGTTTATTTCACCTGTAGGTATCCATATAGATATTGGATATATGTAAACAAAATCCCTTTCACTTACAAGTTCTACGTAAAATCCTTCTTTTCTAAGGGCTATTGCTGTTTCTATACCTCCTATTCCACCTCCTAAGACCAGAACTTTTTTCATCTCTTGACCTCCGTAAGATAGTCCTGTACAAACTTCTCTATGTCTTTTTCTTTTGTTAGAACAAGATTTATTCCTAATGACTGGAGATTTCTTTTAAATCCTTCTCCACAACTTCTTGTTATAAACATATCTACACCTTTCAAAATAGCCCACAGATTTTCTTTTCTCCTTGGTTCTCCTTTTTCTTTCTGAATAGGTTCCTGTCCAATGATGATTTTTTCCGGTCTGTTTCTATTTTCTGTAATATCTTTTGGAAGTCTACCTTCCCCTTTTTCGTGGTGTTTTACAGTGTTTGGCAGTACCTCCCTCTGAACTATTTTATCCCCCTCAACAGTAACTATCACTATATACTCTGCCCTTCCTGGATGTCCCCATATGTGAACTCCATCTTTAGATGGATATGCGATTCTCATTTTTCACTCCTTTTGGTTAGTATATACTAACCAATTTAGGCTAAAAAAGACAGGCTGTCAACCTGCCTTTTTTACTTCTGGTTTTTTGGTACAAGGGTGAAAAGCATATTTCTTCCCTCTTTTTTAGGGGGCTTTTCAACTTTTGCTATATCTGAAACATCCTCTATTATTCTGTTTGCAAGTTTTTCCCCTATTTCCGGGTGTACATTTTCCCTTCCCCTGAACCAAATCCAGACCTTAACCTTATCCCCGTGTTCTATAAACTCCCTTATGTGTTTTACTTTAGTCTGGTAGTCGTGCTCTTCTATTTTTATTCTGAATTTTATCTCCTTAATATGTTGCATTTTTTGTCTTTGCTTTTTCCTTGCCTCTTTTTCCTTCTTCTGCTGTTCAAACTTGTACTTGCCGTAATCCATGATTTTGCAAACAGGTGGTCTGGCGTTTGGTGAAACTTCCACAAGGTCAAGGTCTTTTTCCTCTGCAAGTCTGAGTGCTTCCTCAATTGGGACAATACCTAAATTCTTACCTGTTTCATCAATAAGACGGCACTCTTTAGCCCTTATCTGTTCATTAATCCTTAACTCCTGAATGGCTAATTTACCTCCATTTTTATTTTAAAGTGTTTGTATAGCTTAGTATGTTTTTTATATTCGTCTTTTTCTTTGGGAAAATCAAGTCTATAGTGGGTTCCTCTACTTTCTTTTCTGTTTAGGGCTGAAAGGATTATCCCTTTTGAAAGGTAAACAAGGTCAAGAAGGTATCTGCTGTTTCTGTACTGGTAAAGTCTTTCTTCAATATCTGTGATTTCTTCCAGAGCTTCCCTGAGAGATTTCTTGTCTCTTAACAATCCTACTTTTTCCCACATAACACTTTTTATTGTATCCAGATACTTATCTTTGTTTTTTAGCTCTTTTTTACCTTCTAAAATAGACTTTATATGAAAATCTGTATCTACACTACTGTACATATTGTACAGGTAAACGCTGTAAGCTGTCTTATATCCAAATACTACACATTCCAACAGAGAATTACTTGCAAGCCTGTTTGCACCATGAACCCCTGTACAGGAGCATTCCCCTACAGCAAACATACCTTTTATGTTTGTTTTTCCATTTGATTGGGCTTCTATCCCTCCTATTGAGTAGTGAGCAGCTGGACTTACAGGAATAAGTGTTTCATTCTCAAGTCCAACTGACCTTAGCATGTTGAATATAGAAGGGAACCTTTTTGAAAAATCTATCCCATTTTTCTTTAAAGGAGATATATCAAGGAATACCTTTTTCCCTTCTCTGTACTTCTGGAATATTGCCCTTGCAACTTCATCCCTTGGTTTCATCTCATCAATAAATCTTTTCCCTGTTTCATCAACAAGAACAGCCCCTTCTCCTCTTACTGCCTCTGATATAAGGTAAGCTGGTGTATTTTCTAAAAGTAAAGCTGTTGGGTGGAACTGTACAAACTCAAGGTCTTTTAGAAGTGCCCCTGCCCTGTAGGCTACAGAGATTGTATCCCCAGAAACTTTATAGGCTGAAGTATTCCTTTTGTAAAGGGCAGAATATCCACCTGTTGCTAAAATTAAAGATTTACTTCTTATAAATATTTTTTCATTTCCGTTTGAAACAACAATTCCTTTATACTGGTTTTCTTCTGTAAGTATCTCTTCAAGATAGTAATCTGTATTTATATCTAAGCCTTTTGATTTTACAAGTTGATAAAGTGTTTTACCTATTGTACTTCCTGTTTTGTCTTTAGCATGGAGAACCCTTCTTTTTGAATGGGCAGCCTCTTTTGTAAGTAAAGGTAGTCCTTTTTCATCTCTATCAAAAGGAACACCGTAGTTTAAAAGGTCTACAACTCTTTCAAGCCCTTCTTCAACTAAAACCCTAACATTTCTTTCTATACACAGACCTTTACCAGCATTCAATGTATCTATATAGTGTAGATTTGGGTCATCATCTATGCCTATGGCAGCTGCTATTCCCCCTTGGGCAAGAAAAGAGTTTGAGATTTCAGGCTGTTTTTTTGAAATAACAAGGGGTTTTATACCAAGATTTAAAAGCTGGAGGGCTGAGGATAGCCCAGCTATCCCAGCACCTACAATAACTGTATCTATGACTTCTTCTTTTATAATCTTTGTATCAAATTCTGTTAAAAATCTTTTCATTAAGCAGTTCTTTTTAAGGATTTTTCCTTAAACACTTTCAGTATAGTTGAAGTTAGCTTTTCAGGATTGTGTCTTGCATAACTTCCTTTATCAAGGAGGTCTTCTGCATAAACAGTTATTCCCATCCTTGATACGTTTCCTGCGTCTGCTACAACAGGTTCAGCGTTCTCTTTCATATACCTTCTTAATACCTCATCAGGTGGAATCGTCGTATTTATTATAGCTGCATTTATAAAACTTCTTCCAACTGTGTAGTGTATAGCCTGTATGTGGTCTGAAGCTGTATAACCATCTGTTTCACCGTACTGGGTCATAACATTACAGATGTATATTTTATAAGCTTTGGAAGCTAAAACAGCCTCTTTAATATCATCAACAAGAAGGTTAGGAATGATACTTGTATATAAGCTCCCTGGCCCAAGTATGATAAAATCAGCTTCCTTTATTTTCTTTATAGCCTCTTCAGGTGCTTTTACATCCCCTGGTTCCATCCATATCCTTTTTATCTTTCCTTTTAGCTTTTTACCGTATTCTGTTATCTGGGTTTCTCCTTTTATAACTTTTCCGTCTGTAAACTCAGCTACAATATCAACCATCTCATCAGTTGAAGGGATAATTCTTCCTTTGATGTTTAAAATGTTTGAGGTAATCTCTATTGCGTCTAAAAAGTCTCCTTTAATCTTTGTTAAAACAGTTAAAAATAGATTTCCAAAGCTGTGCCCTTTTAGACCTTCACCATTGTTAAATCTGTACTGGAAAACCTGTGCAAGTATATCTTCGTCTTCAGCAAGGGCAACAATACAGTTCCTGATATCCCCTGGGGCTGGTATTTGCATCTCCTCTCTAAGCCTTCCAGAACTCCCCCCATTATCTGCCACTGTAACAATGGCAGTTAAATCTGAAATAGTCTCAGGGACTAAGTGTTTTATTCCCCTGAGAAGAGAAGATAGACCTGTTCCTCCGCCAATTGCTACAACTTTCATTTTATCCTCTCCTTTTTATTTGATTAACCTCCCCGGTATCTCAAAAATTTTTCTATTTTTTCTTTTTTTATTTCAGATATTATACCTTTTTCTGTAATTATTGCTGTTATATTTTCAGCAGGAGTTATATCAAAGCTGTAATTTAAAGCTGGTGTTTCTTCTGGAGCTATTTTACAACCTCCACAGGTTTTAACCTCATTTTCGTCCCTTATTTCTATAACTATATCTTCACCTTTCTCTGTTTCTAAATCAAAAGTAGAAGTAGGAGCAGCCACATAAAAAGGAATACCATGTTCTTTTGCAAGAACAGAAAGGGAATAAGTACCTATTTTGTTAGCAACATCTCCATTTGCAGTTATTCTGTCTGCTCCTACAATAACAGCATCTATCATACCTTTTGCCATTAAAAAACCTGCTGAGTTATCTGTAATAAGATAGTGTTTTATCCCTTCGTTTAGCAACTCCCATGCTGTAAGTCTTGCCCCTTGAAGGTAAGGTCTCGTTTCATCAACATAAACAGTAATTTCCTTTCCTTCTTCATATGCACTTCTTATAACACCAAGGGCTGTTCCCCAGCCTGATGTTGCTAAAGCACCTGTATTACAGTGGGTAAGGATATTTGCTTTTTTTGGGAGTAAAACCTGCCCATACCCACCTATAGATTTATTGGCGTGGTAGTCTTCTAAATCTATTTTATTTGCTTCTCTAAAAAGAAGTTTTACAATCTCTTCTTTGCTTTTTCCTTCGTTTCTCCATTTCTCAAACTTTTTCCACATTCTATTTAAAGCCCAAAAAAGATTAACGGCTGTTGGTCTTGTGTTTTTTAATGTTTCAAGTATCTCTTCTGCCTGGGAAAGAGGTTTATCTTCTTCAACAAGCTGTCTGACACCAATTGCAAATCCATAAGCTCCAACTATCCCAATAAGAGGAGCTCCCCTTATAATCATATCCTTTATTGCTTTAGCTACATCTGTATAACTTGTAAGCTCAACCCACTGTGTTTCCAGGGGAAGCTTTAACTGGTTTATTACGTATAGTTTGTAGTCTTTAACTTCTATTGGTCTTATATCTTTCAGCTTCCTCAACAAAGCCTCCAATAAAAGAAAAATTTGGAAAATTATACAAAAAATCATGAAAAAGCTCATTTTATTTAAGAGGAAAATAACCTCTAAATATAAAAAAACCAAAGGAGGTTTAAAATGCAAAAAGAAAGTTTTAAGAAACATCTAACAGTGGGAGAGACTACTTACACTTACTACTCCCTGAAAGAACTACAGGAAAAAGGTGTAGGAGATATAAACAGACTGCCTTTTTCAATAAGAATACTTGTTGAAAACCTTTTAAGAAACCTTGATGGGAAAGTAGTAACAGAAGAACATCTAAAAAACATAGTTAACTGGCAAAAAAAATACGAAAAACCTGTTGAAATTCCCCATCATCCTGCAAGGGTTATAATGCAGGATTTTACAGGGGTACCTGGTGTTGTTGATTTAGCTGCGATGAGAGATGCTGCAAAAAAATTGAACATAGACCCTAAAAAAGTAAATCCCCTCGTTCCTGTTGATTTAATAATAGACCACTCTGTACAGATTGATTTCTTTGGAACCGAAGATGCATTTAAGAAAAATCTTGAGCTTGAGTATAAAAGAAACAAAGAGAGATATCAGCTTTTAAAATGGGCTCAAAAAGCCTTTGATAACCTGAGAGTTTTTCCTCCAGGGGCAGGTATCATTCACCAGGTTAACCTTGAGTATATAGCTCAGGTTGTTATGACAAAAGAAGAAAATGGAGAAACAGTTGCTTTCCCTGACTCCTTAGTCGGAACAGATTCCCACACAACAATGATTAACGGTCTTGGTGTTATGGGATGGGGAGTAGGCGGAATAGAAGCAGAAGCTGTAATGCTTGGTCAACCTTACTATATGAAAATACCTGAAGTAATAGGTGTAAAGTTAACAGGAGAACTGCCTGAAGGAGCAACAACAACAGATTTAGTTTTAACAATAACCCAAAAGCTCAGAGAGTATGGTGTTGTTGAAAAGTTTGTTGAATTTTTTGGTGAAGGCGTCAAAAAACTCTCTCTTCCAGACAGAGCAACTATCGCTAACATGGCTCCAGAATATGGAGCAACAATGGGATTTTTCCCTGTTGATGAAGAAACAATTAGATTTTTAAAACTCACAAACAGAGAAAAATCCGCAGAGCTTGCTGAAGCTTACACAAAAGAAAATATGCTCTTTTATACAGGTAAAGAAAAACCAGAGTACACAGATGTTATAGAAATAGATATGTCTCAGGTAGAACCTTCTTTAGCTGGTCCTTCAAGACCACAGGACAGGGTAACCTTAAAAGATATGAAGAAAACATTTATTGACCTTCTTAACTGCAATTACAACAGGGATATAGATATTAAAGAGATAACAGCCTTTGAAGATGAAGCAGGAAAAGATATGGAAATTGGAGAATGCAGAATACATAAAGGTAAAAAAGTTGCAAAAGTGGAAATAGACGGAGAAGAGGTTATTATTGGTGATGGTTCTGTTGTTATAGCATCTATAACATCATGTACAAACACATCTAACCCTTCAGTTTTAATAGGTGCAGGACTACTGGCTAAAAAGGCTGTGGAAAAAGGACTCTCTGTAAAACCATACGTAAAAACCTCTTTAGCCCCAGGTTCAAGGGTTGTTGAAGGTTATTTAAGGAAAGCAGGACTACTGCCTTACCTTGAAGCCCTTAAGTTTCATATAGTAGGCTTTGGATGTACTACATGTATAGGAAACAGTGGTCCCCTTCATCCAAACATAGAAAAAGCGATAAAAGATAACGATTTAATCGTTTCAGCTGTACTCTCAGGAAACAGAAACTTTGAAGCAAGAATTCACCCTGATGTAAAAGCTAACTGGTTAGCTTCTCCTATGCTTGTTGTTGCCTATGCAATAGCAGGAAGAACAGACATAGACTTAACAAATGAACCAATAGGAAAGGACCCAAATGGAAATCCAGTTTATCTGAAGGACATATGGCCTTCTCAGGAAGAAATAAGAAAGATAATAAATGAAGTCTTAAGTCCAGAAGTGTTTAAAGAAAAATACGAAGGAATACTTGATGGGGATGAATTCTGGCAGTCCCTTGAAGCTCCTTCTGGAGAAACATTTGACTGGGACCCTAACTCCACGTATATAAGAAAACCTCCTTACTTTGATAACTTTACCCTTGAGGTAAATCCTCCATCAGATATAAAAGGAGCGAGAGTTTTAGAGCTATTAGGTGATTCTGTAACAACTGACCATATATCACCTGCAGGTAAAATACCTCCAGAATATCCAGCAGGAAAATACCTTATAGAACACGGAGTAAAACCAGAAGAATTTAACTCTTACGGTTCAAGGAGAGGAAACCACGAAGTTATGGTAAGGGGAACCTTTGCAAATGTAAGAATTAAAAACAAACTTGTGGCTCCAAAAGAAGGAGGATACACATTAAAATTCCCAGAAAAAGAAGAAATGTTTGTATATGATGCAGCTGTTAAGTATGAAAAAGAAGGAACCCCTTTAATAGTCTTAGCAGGTAAAGAGTACGGAACCGGTTCTTCAAGGGACTGGGCAGCAAAAGGAACCCAGCTTTTAGGGGTAAAAGCTGTTATAGTTAAATCCTTTGAAAGAATTCACAGGTCAAACCTTGTAGGAATGGGAGTTTTACCTCTTGTTTTCAAGGAAGGAGAAGGCTGGGAAGAGCTTGGACTTGATGGCTCTGAGGTATATGAAATTATTGGAATTGAAGATATGTATCCTGGAAAAGAACTAACGGTAAAAGCAACAAAGGAAAATGGAGAGACAGTAGAGTTTAAAGTTAAGTCAAGACTTGATACTGTTGTAGATGTTGAGTATTTCAAAAATGGTGGGATACTACCAATGGTTTTAAGGAAAATAGCACAGAGTTAAGTTTTATAAGGGGAGAGTTTTCTCCCCTTTATTGTTTCAAAGAAGAAAAATCAATAATAACAGCACCCTTTGATAACATATTTTCTAAAGCTTTATCTGAATCACCTTTATTAACATCAACTCCTTTAATAGCATCTTCAAGAACAAATGTCTGATATCCAAGGTTTAAAGCTCCTAAGACTGTGTTTTTTACACAGTAATCTGTTGCTACCCCACCTACAAAAACCCTCTTAATTCCCCTTTCTTTCAACAGGTCGTTAAGGATTGT
>Ga0256833_1003481_pt1 | contig 10746 bp, 13 predicted proteins | sample 356284metaG_FD_190535 | JGI IMG/M metagenome (GOLD analysis project Ga0256833, IMG submission 190535) | Hydrothermal vent microbial communities from Mid Atlantic Ridge, Atlantic Ocean - 356-284 | ecosystem: Environmental > Aquatic > Marine > Hydrothermal vents | place: Atlantic Ocean: Mid...
GTGGTTCAATGCCTAACGCTTTAAGCATGGCGAACCAGATGGCTGTGTGGAACCATAGTATGTCCTTACCTATCACGTGGTGGGTTACGGGCCAGTACCTCCTGAACCTAACTTCATCGTCCGGGAACCCTATGCCTGTTAAGTAGTTTAGTAGGGCATCGAACCAGACGTAGACCGTGTAGTTAGGGTCGAAGGGAACCTCGATCCCCCACCAAACCCTGTTCTTCGGGCGGGCGACTGAGACGTCCCTCAGCCCCTCACCCCTGATCTTGCTTAGGATCTCCGTGGCGTATGACTTAGGGTGCACCACGTCACCGCTGAGGACGTCGATTAAGTAGTCCTTAAACTCGCTTAGCCTGAAGTAGTACGTGTCCTCCTCCAGCCATTCAAGGGGCTTCCTATGTATGGGGCAGTAAGGCTTCCCCTCCACGACCTCGTACTCGCTCGCGGCGTAGAACCTCTCGCAACTAACGCAGTACCAGCCGGAGTACCTTGCCTTATATATTAAGCCATCCCTATACATCCTCCACATAGCCTCCCTAACCACTCTCTCGTGGTCGGGGTCCGTCGTCCTTATGAATCGGTCGTAGGATATGTTCAGCATCCTCCAGTACTCCTTAAACATTGACGACATCTCATCAACTAACTCCTTAGGGTGCTTCCCGAGCTTCTCCGCCGTGCGCTGCAGCTTAAGCCCGTGCTCGTCAGTCCCGGTCAAGTAGAACACGTCGTGACCCAGTAACCTATGGTACCTCGCCAGCACGTCCGCGAACACCGTCGTGTAGGCATGCCCTATGTGCGGCACGGCGTTCGGGTAGTATATCGGGGTCGTTACGTAGAACACTTCCCTTGACAACCCTCATCACCCCCCTCACGAGTTACTAATTAATCTTCTTAAGGAACACCTATTTAAAATCGAGCGAGCCGCTACCTCCGAACACGCCCCGCGTAATTTATTCAACCAATTCAAGCATGTTGCTAAGTACCCTCCTTTCCTGCTACGGTTAGCGCTACTAAGCCCATCATAATAACCACAATACTGATAGGTTAAGATAACACACAAATTTAGTTAAATTTATAAGCATCTAAGGCTAATAGTTTAGCGGAGGGATCAAGGGAATGCCAGGTCAGATCCCGCTAATAGGCGAGAAATTCCCTGAAATGAAGGTCATGACCACCCACGGCCCAAAGAAACTGCCCGACGACTACGCTGGGAAGTGGTTCGTGCTCTTCAGCCACCCCGCGGACTTCACCCCGGTCTGCACCACCGAGTTTGTGGCCTTCGCTAAGCGCTACGAGGACTTCAAGGCGTTAGGGGCTGAACTCGTAGGGTTGAGTGTGGACAGCACCTTCAGCCACTTAAAGTGGGTTGAGTGGATTAAGGAGAAGTTAGGGGTTGAGGTGCCCTTCCCAATAATCGCGGACCCGCAGGGGGCGGTGGCTAGGAAGCTTGGAATGCTTCACGCGGAGTCAGCAACCCACACGGTGAGGGCCGTATTCATAGTGGATGATAAGGGCGTGATAAGAACCATACTGTACTACCCACTCAACGTCGGCAGGCTGGTGGATGAGATACTGAGGATAGTTAAGGCGCTACAGATCAACGACAGGTACGGTAGGGCAACGCCCGCGAACTGGCCGAACAACGAGTTAATAGGGAAGGCAGTCATAGTGCCGCCGGCCGCGACCGTGCAGGAGGCGAGCGAAAGGCTAAGCAAGTACAAGTGCTTCGACTGGTGGTTCTGCTACGAGGACGTGGTAAGCGACGAGGAAGTAGAGCAGGTAAGGAAGTACCTAGAAAGGGCCGCAACACCGGCTAAGTGAAATACGGCTTATTGATCTTATAAGATCCACGTAGATAAGCACTATCAAAGCATGTCCCCACATACATGTAAATTTTTTACAAAGTAACTCAGTTTAAATAGGTAACGTATCTTAAGCTATTAGTGTTTTGCGGGGAAACATTATATATTAAACCCACGTTCTTGCATAATGGGGATCAGTAATAGGGGAGCTTAAGGAATCACCTGCCGCCAAGAAACCTAAGCTCTTCGGGATCAGGGAGCTTGATGACGTTATTGGTAAGATACCGTCGAACTACGTGATCCTGCTGGAGGGGAGGCCTGGAACCGGGAAGACCTCCCTAGCCATCATGACCGCGTGTAGGAACATAAGGGAGGCCGGGTCCAGGGTTCTTTACGTGACTTCTAATGAGTGCTCCAATAAGCTTAAGGAGGTGGCCCGTAGTGTGGGGTGCGATCTCAGAGCTAGGGTGGCTGAGGGTAGGGTTAAGATCATTGAGTGCCCTACCCTAAGTGACGAGTACTTGATTGAGGTCATTACTGAGGAGATCATGAAGCACGTTCTCGAGGGCTACGACTTCGTTGTTATTGATAGCGTGACTCCCCTCATGAAGATCCTCGGAACCTACGCTAAGAAGAGGGCATGGCTCCACACGGTCGTCTATAAAATTGCTTCAGCGCATAACGTTACTGTCCTCCTGGTCTGCGATACGTTAGTTAAGCACGACCCCGACGTCGCGCTCCTGGAGTACCTGGCTGACGCGGTAATTAAGCTGGAGTTCGACCCCGGCTCAATATTCCCTAGGAGCCTACGCGTCCTTAAGTTCAGGACCAGGCAAATCCCGTCCTTCCCCATCTACTTCTACATAGCTACCGACGGGCTACACGCAATAAACGTTGTGAGTGAGGAGTTCGCCGAGAAGGTTAGGAAGAGGAGGAAGGAGATCCCCATTGATGAGGAGCCGGCGGCGAGGTTATTCGGTAGGAGGATTAAGCCGGGAACGCAGATATCCATAGTGGTTAAGCACCCGGCCGCCAGCTTAGGCCTGCTCCACAAATACCTAGTACTGAAGATAGGGTTGGAGTCGCTGAGGAGAGGCATTAAGGTAGGGTTAGTGTACTTCGGTAAGGAGAAAGGGCACTTACTACCTGAGGAGGAAATCATAGGGAAGGTTCTGAAGGACAGGTTCATAGAGGTCATAGCTGACGCCAGGGAGGAGCAGACACCGCGCTACTGGGGTAGCCCCGTATCCGACCCCAGGCTTGCTGACGTCCTAGTGGTTAGCGGGTATGAGAGGCTCGTTGAGTTCCACGGGCTCGATGAGGTGAATAAGATGCTAGCCACGTACCACGCCATCGACCCGAAGCTAGGTTTAATAACGTTCCGCATATTCAGGACTTCCCCCTCAATACCTAACCCGCCCTCAGCCATGATAACGCTGAGTGACGTCGTGGTGGAGGTAACCCTCAACGAGGAGAGGGAGTGCTTCAACCTGCGAGTGATTAAGGGCGGCCACGTACTCAGGCCGGTGACGATCCTCGACACCGAACTTAAGTACGTGGTCGAGGGGTTAGGGAAGGAATTCAAGAAGGCCCTACATGCCCTACGTGGGGGGAGGGGGTGAGGGAGGGTGAGCAGGGAGGGCAAGGAGGCATTGAAGACTGAGTTGAGGAAGCACATAGCCAGCGTAGCCCCCGGCCTGCTACTGTCGCTGGATGTTTATTCCCTTAAAATGTACGGCAGTAGGTTCGTTGACGTGTGCGTTGAGGATCTGGAGAAGTGCGGCAGTGTCTTGAGTGAGGCCTGCAAGGATAAGGTGGTGACCGAAATATTGCTGAGCGTGCTTATTAAGAAGCACCTAAGCAGTAGGGAATCAAGTTGAGTTGACTCAGGTTTCAACTAGTTAACACATTTCCCAGTACGTTAACTGAACTGCTTACTTGCTCATGGCCTTACTTGCTTTGAGTAGCTTCATCACTTCCTCGTGCGTCGGTATGGCGTTAGAGCCTAACCTAGTTACCTTTATTGCCGCCACGGCTAACCCGTAATTGACGGCGTCCTCGAGGCCCCAACCCCTTGATAGGGCTGTGAGTAGCCCCGCCGCGAACGCGTCCCCAGCGCCTGTGGCGTCCTTAACTTTAGGGATGCGGAGGGCTTCGAACCTCCTGCTGAATTCCTCTGACGCCACGTAAACACCTTTAGCCCCCATCTTCACGACGACTACCTCAGGTCCCAACGACCTTATCTTGGAGGCGCCCTCCTCAACGCTGGGGGCCTTAGTTAGGGTTAAGCATTCGTCCGCATTAACGAATACTATGTCAGTTAACTTCACCAGGTTCCTCAGTGCGTGGAGTCCCCTCCTGCACAGCACCCTCCCAGGATCCCATGAGACGTACTTCCCTAGCTCCCTAGCGCGGGCGGCTACCTTCAGGGACGTGTCGGGCCTTAGGCTGGCTATGTGTACGTACCTTCCCCTCTCAATAACCCTCACGTCCACGTCCTCGGGCCTTAAGTCCTCCGCGACCCCCTTGAAGCCGTATAGGGCTATCCTCCCGTCCTTATCTATTATGACTACCGTGAAGCCCGTGGGCCCTATCCCTATCCTTATGCCTGATATGTCTACCCCCTCACGCATTAGGTGGTCAACAGCTGTCCTCCCGAAGCTGTCGAGGCCTACCTTAGCTATTATGGCGGAGGTGCCGCCTAACCTCCTAACACCTATGGCCACGTTAGCCGCTGATCCCCCCACCCCGCGTGACTGGTCCTCAATGACCGCTTCCTCGTCAGGGCCCGCGAAGTGTGAGACCGTGAAGCGTAGATCCATGAGTACGTGACCAACGGTGACTACGTCGAAGGACTTGCTCGCGTGGGTACTCATGGCTCCCTAGGTCACCCCTTAACCTCCTTCACGGCCTCCTCAGGGTCGATGCCTTCGTGCACGACCTTAATTATGGCCCTAGCCATCCCGACGGGGTCGCGGTGCTGGAACACGTTCCTACCGACCACGACGCCCTTACCGCCTGCGAGCATTACTGCCTGCACGTCCCTCAGGAAGTCTAGGGGCTTAGGCCTGGAAGGCCCGCCACTCATCAGGACGGGCACGCCTGAGGCCGCCTTAACTACTTCTGCGAACGTCTCCCTGCTTCCGGTGAAGTACGTCTTAATCAGATCAGCACCCGACTCCGCAGCCGCCCTAGCACCGTACCTGACGACCTCGACGTCGTACATGTTGCTTATCGCTGGTCCCCTAGGGTACGCTAGCTGGAGGCACGGGAGCCCGTAGGCCTCCGCGGCTGACCTGACGGCGAACCACCTCTCCAGCATCTCGTCCTCGTACTGACTCCCCCAATACACCGTCGCTGCGACGGCGTCAGCGCCTAGCGCAATGGCGTCCTCCACGTACCCGAAGACGCTCTGCCTTAACCTCTCCTCCCTAGGCCTCAGGTTGGTCTTACTCGTCACCTTAATTATCACGGCTACCCTACCTCCCCAGATGTCGTGCGTTAACCTAGCTATGCCTGGGAGCATCATGATCGCGTCAACGCCCGCCTCAACCACCTTCTCTATAATGACCCTCGCGTCGACCCTGTCGGGTGGGAAGTCCTTAGGGCCGTGCTCCACCCCGTGGTCGAAGGCGAACACCACGCCCTTACCGTCAGGAAGTATCCTGGACATCCTCACCCGCTTACCTACGTTCGAGTATGTTGGGAGCGCGTTACCTACCACCGTTGAGCACCACCTCAACGGTGAAGCTGTCGATGTAGTTAATAAACGCTTCCACATAGAGATTCAAGAGCGCTGTCTTCAACCCCGCGCTAAGCTACGTGGGTGACCGCAAGCATACTTAAGGATGAAGTCTTCGAACCCTCTTAACGCCTCCACACCCGATTCCCTCGCGAAGCGGTGGGCGTCAAGTAATCCCGCATTAAGTGCTCCCTCAACGTTAGCGTGGTTGTCGTCCACGAAGATCGCCTCTGAGGGATTCACGTTAAGTAGCCTTAACGCCGCCTCGTAGATGTGCCTGTCAGGCTTGCAGTACCCGACTAAGTCGCTCGTGACGATGGCGTCGAAGTACTTCAGGAGCCCGTCCCTCTCCATCGTTGCTAGTACGCATTCATGGCACCAGTGGTTAGACACTAGCGCCACCCGCAGTCCCGCATCCGCCGCTATCCTGAGTAGCTTCTTCGCCCACGGCAACGGCTCGGTGTTGAGGATTACTTGAGCCTTCATAACGGCTTCAAGCCCCTTCACCACGCTCGGCTTTGGCGTGACGCCGTGCTTTGCCAGCACGTGTGCGGCCGCGTACCCTATCTCCTGCTCGACAGGCCCCTCAAGCGACCATGAGTCCATAGCGTTACCCACGCTCTCCATGCTCGCGTTACTCACCCCGATCCTCAGTAAGTACTTAAGGATCGATGACCTGAGGGATTCACGGAAGTCCTCAGATTCGACGTAGAGCACTCCGCCGTAGTCTATTAGTAAGGCCCTCGCCTTCCGGCTACTCAACGCCGCTACCTCTGAGGACTGGTGAGGCCTCCCGCGACAAGTTAACTCATACCCTACTTCACCCTGCGCTTAAGGTTCCTCCCTATCCAGTCACCGCTGAGGGCCTCCAGGAACGCCTTAAGGAGCTTCGCAGCGTTCGCCGCGTCGTTGAGGTTTAGGGTCTCCACCGGCGAGTGCACGTACCTTGTCGGCACGGATATCGTTCCTGCGGGGACGCCGTCCTTAGTGAGCTGTATTATTGAGGCGTCCGTGGTCCCTCCCGTAAGCACCTCCAGCTGGTAGGGTATGCCCTCACGTTTCGCCACCTCTATTAGGAGATCCCTTATCGCTGGGTGCGTTATTAAGCCCGTGCCCTTCCTCCCATCCATCACCTTAATGGCCGGCCCCTTCCCTACCCTGGTTATGTAGTCATGCTCCTCGACGCCAGGCATGTCTGAGGCTATGGTCGTGTCCAGCGCTATGCCTAGGTGCGGCGTTATGGAGAAGGCCGCTACCCTAGCCCCCTTAAGGCCTACCTCCTCCTGAACGGTGGCTACGGCGTACACGTCGACCCTGTGCTCGTTGAGGGTTCTTAGGGCCTCAATCATCACCGCTAACCCGACCTTGTCGTCGAAGCCCCTCCCAGTTACTATGTCGGGGTTCCCTAACCTAGCCACATCCCTCTCGATCACAGCGACCGCGCCGGGCGTTATCCCCATCCCCTCAGCCTCCTCGCGGCTTGAGGCGCCGACGTCTATGAAGAGCTCGTTCATGGGGATCACCTGCTTCGTTTCCTCAGGCTTCATAACGTGCGGGGCCTTACACCCCACCACACCGCGTATGGAGCGCCCGTCAAGCGTCTTGATGACCACGCGCTGGCCGGGGAGTATCCTGTCGACCCACCCACCTATTGGGGCGAACCTCAGGAAACCGTCCTTAGTGATGTGCCTGATCATTAACCCGATCTCATCCATGTGGGCCGCGACCATGACGCGGCCCTCGCCGCGCCCCCTCTTAACAGCTATGACGTTACCTAACGCGTCCACCCAGACCTCGTCGCTGAGTTCCTTGAGATCCTCAATAACTAGTTCCCTCACCTCGTCCTCGAAGCCCGGTGGAGATGGTTTCGAGCAATACTTAATTAGTAGCTGGAGGATTGAGTCCTTACTCACGCGTGACGCGGACACTTTCAACACACCGGTGAGGTACTCGTCGAGGAAGAAAATTAACTTACCGTGCCCAAGCAGTACTTAGGGAGGGGTGACGTGGGGACGGCGCCAATCATCATTAAGGTGGTTTCGGTGGTTAGGAAGCGAGGTAAGACCACACTGCTTGAGTGCTTGGTGAGGGAGCTGAAGATGAGGGGCTTCTGCGTCGCCGCCGTCAAGCACGCACATGCAGGGATAGGGATCCTAGGTGATAGTGGTAGGTTCCTAAGGTCAGGGGCCGACGTAACGGTGGCTGTTTCCGGCAGGACGATAATGAAGTGCGAGGTTAGGAGGGAGGAGCTTGGGCTGGAGGACGCGCTGAAGGCCCTGCCCGATGACGTTGACGTGGTTCTTGTGGAGGGCTTCAAGGAAGACCCCATCGGAGTCCCGGTGCTAATCATTAACGACGCAGATGAGCTGCAGGAGTACGTGAGCCGCTACGGCGTGCCGGCATGCGTGGTCTGCCCCCCAAGCGTTAGTGGGGACGTTAAGTGGCTCCTCGCTAGCAGGGGTTACGAAGTCTCCGTCATAGTTAAGGAGAATTTAAGCGAGTGCGAGGACGTCCTCGCTCTCTTCATTCCTTAAGGAGCCCTCTAACCTCGATTGCCTCAGCCACCTTAAATTTCCTGAAGCTCACGATGATCACTAAGGCAGTCAGTAAGCACGTTAAGACCCTCACCCTCCCTCTTAAGCCACCCCTGCCTAGTGTGAGGCCCTTCAGCTTGAACGACGTTAAGACCTCATCCATATCGTGAAGGACTAACGGTACGAAGCGGAGGGCTAGGATAAATGAGTACGCAACGTATTTAGGGAGCCTCAACCTGTTAGCAACCCTAATCACCTCCTCAAGCGTTATGGCGGAGGAAACAACTGAGAACACAGTTAATAATAGAATCACGCGCAAGCACATCGTTAGGGGATCGAGGAGTAAGGTAGGAACTGAGTAGCCCCTCAAGTACTCAACCACGGTCGTCGTCACAGCTATTAGGATCAGCAGATACCTTAATCCCCACGCACAGTCAGCCACCGCTTCAAGCCTCCTAGAGGCTACCAACACCACCAACGCTGTGAGGGTCAAGGCAAGCAGGCCCAATGGACTACCTGAGAAGGGCGCAACCGCCACCGCCAGCACCAGTAACAAGAGCTTAACCCCTACGTTAAGGCGGGCCAACGGCGCCGCCGGGTTGCCCAAGAATACCTCGTAAAGCGCCCCCAGACCCTTCGATGAAGCATGAACCCTCATGAACACGTTAACCTCCCGCCTTCAAGCACGTAGCGCTGTGACGGGTTAAGTAGCCTCTCCACAACGTCACGCGCGGCGAGTAACGAGGTAATTATGACCACGGAGCCCAACGACGCCGCCTCACTAACGACCCCCGCAATAAGCGATGCTTGATGTGGGTCAATACCGGAGAAGGGCTCGTCAAGCAGGACTAACCTCGGCCTACCCGCCAACGCCGCCGCCACGGTCAGGAGCCGTGCCTCACCGGAGCTTAGCGTGTAGGGTGACCTCCACGCTAACCCCTCTAAGCCGAACCTGCGGAGTAGCCTTAACGCCTCCCTATCCACGTCGCCTGCGAACCTAATCCTCAGTGGTGCGCTCACCTCCTCGAGAACGGTGGTGAAGCTGAATTGATGTATGGGGTTCTGGAGAGCCATCCCCGTCAGCTTCCCGACGGCTCTGGATGCCTTCACGCCATCAATTAGGACCTCACCCTCACTCGGCTCGAGCACGCCGGCCAGCACCTTAAGTAGTGTGCTCTTACCTGAACCGTTACGTCCTAAGATAAGGACGACCTCGCCCGGCCCTGCATTCATGCTTAAACCACGTAAAACAAACTCCTTGCTCCTAGGGTACTTAAACCACAGGTTACGGACTATGAGGCCCTGCACGCCACCACCTCCCGAACCGCGTCATGTCTCGACACGATCAAGCTTCGGAGGCCCTTCAAGAACGGGTGGGCGTCGCCGCGGCCAGTCATGAGGATTGTTCGGGCATCACCGCTGACCTTAACGACGCCCTCATCGATAAGCGCCAGCTTAGCCCCTAACCCCGCGAGCCTTGCGATGATGTGGGGAGCCTTAGTCACTAAGAGCACGGACGACCCGCGCCTACTTAACTCGACCACGTAGCCAATAACTCTAGTTAAGTACGGCTCGTCAATGAACGCTAGGGCCTCGTCAAGGATGAGGAGTTTCGGAGCCTTAGCCAGTGCCGCGGCTAAGGTAACTCTCTGCTTCTCCCCCATCGACAGCTTAAAGACGGTCGAAGCCCTTAGGTTCTCAAGACCTAAGAGCGCAAGCACTTCCTCAACCGCATCATCGCTGATGCCGTAGGACCTCACCTCCTCATCGACTGTAGGGAAAAGAAACTGCTCCTCCGGGTTTGAACCAACGTACATTACCTTACCGACCCTCACGGCGTGCACGGGACTCATCCCAACAACCTTGACCCGGCCGGATAGTTCACCCCCGTATAACTTAGGGATAAGGCCCGTGAGCACGCGGCATAACGTTGTTTTCCCACTGCCCGTGGGGGCTGTGACAACCACTACCTCACCATCACTCACACTTAGGCTTAACCCTCTCAACACGTACTCCCTGCTCCCGGCGTACTTGAATCTAAGGTTGGTGACCTCGACCACCGCGTTCCTCATTCCTAACCACCGTTACCGCCACCTTAACGACATAGAACGCCACCACGTCGGCAATAGCGCCGAAAGTGAAGTTAAGTACCGCGACATACGTTAGGACGGCCTTAACCACGAATACCGGCAAGTTAAGCACCAACGCGATGAGGTACACGCTTAAGAGCTTCGCTACGCTAGCTACGCCGCCAGCCACGCCATAGCTTAAGGGGTTCCGGAATCTCCTGAGCATTAAGTACCCTAAGGCATCCACCACCGCGCCAGCTAGGACATACTTAAGTACTTGCTGAGGTCCGGGAGGCATGTCGAGACCGGTCACCGTGATTACGATGCCTGAAACTAAGCCGACCAGGGTTGCTGTCGCTGGGTACTCGCTTAAGCCACGTACAATCACCAGCACAGCTATCCACGCCATACTGCCTGCGCCGGGGACGTGCAGCCTTAGCCTGAAGAACCTAGTGGCGATTAGGAGCGCCGAGAATAGCGCTACCTCACCCACTAGCAGTGCCTTAGACCTTACTCTACCTTCACCGCCAGCCAAGCCAGACCTACCCTCTCAACGTAGAGCACCGGTTTGAAACCCCCTCAACACAGGCTTAGCC
>Ga0256833_1003482_pt1 | contig 10745 bp, 12 predicted proteins | sample 356284metaG_FD_190535 | JGI IMG/M metagenome (GOLD analysis project Ga0256833, IMG submission 190535) | Hydrothermal vent microbial communities from Mid Atlantic Ridge, Atlantic Ocean - 356-284 | ecosystem: Environmental > Aquatic > Marine > Hydrothermal vents | place: Atlantic Ocean: Mid...
AAAATATGTGTTCCTAGCATCTCCTCTCGGCGGTGTTGAAATAGAGGAGCTAGTTAAACAGCATCCTGACAAGTTATTGAAGCTTTACATAGATCCAGCTACCGGTTATTCGCCCTACATGTCTAGAACAGCCGCTAAATTCTTGGAGTTGCCTAAGGATATGTGGAAGAACCTGCATAATATTATGAATTCCATGTATAAACTGATGAGAGAACTCGATGCTGAACTCGTCGAGTTCAACCCCTTAGCCGTTACAAGGAAGGAGCTCATAGCACTCGACTCGAAGATCAGGATTGATGATAATTCCCTATATCGGCACCCAGAGCTACAGGACAAGGCCTTAAGAGAGCTATCCCTTAAGGAACAGATTGCTAAGAAATATGGCTTCTCTTATGTCGAGCTAGACGGTAATATAGGGATAATATGTAATGGCGCTGGATTAACTATGGCCACAATGGATCTAGTAGCATACTATGGCGGCAAACCTGCAAACTTTCTTGATATAGGAGGTGGTGCAACAAGGGAGCGTGTCAAGGAAGCTGCCAAGCTTATTCTCACGCATGAAAGAGTAAAGGTGGTTTTGATCAATATTTTTGGAGGAATTACAAGGTGCGATGAAGTAGCACGGGGAGTGATCGAAGCCGTTGAAGAGACGGGGGCCCATAAACCCATAGTAGTAAGAATGCTCGGAACAAACGAGGAGGAAGGCAGGAGAATCCTGGAGGAATATGGTTACAAGGTTTTCTCTGAAGCAGACGAGGCTGTGAAAAAGGCCGTAGAACTTGCGAGGAGGTGAACAAGTATGGGCATACTCGTGGATAGAAATACTCGTGTATTGGTCCAAGGAATAACTGGAAGAGAGGGCTCCTTCCACACGAAGCTCATGCTGGAGTACGGTACAAAGATAGTTGCAGGGGTTACCCCTGGTAAGGGCGGCCAGGAGGTACATGGAATCCCAGTATATGATACTGTCAGGGAAGCAGTTGAACATGCTGGCCCTATCGATGCATCCGTTGTCTTTGTTCCATCCCGTTTCGCTAGAGACGCTGTTCTCGAAGCAATTGATAATGGTATAAAGGTCGTGGTAGTCATAACTGAGGGCATATCAGTCCACGACGAGATCGTAATGGTTAACCATGCAAAACATAATGGAACGATAATGATAGGGCCTAACACGCCCGGAATATTGACGGCAGGTGAAGCAAAGCTAGGGATCATGCCAGCACGTGTCTTTAAGAAAGGATATATAGGGATCATCTCGAGGAGCGGGACTCTAACTTACGAGATAGCCAGGGAGCTAGGCATGAAAGGCTTTGGTGTCTCAACAGTGGTGGGCATGGGTGGAGATCCTATCATCGGCATGAATTATATAGAGCTATACGATCACTTTGTTAGAGATCCTGAGACAAAAGCACTAATAATCATCGGTGAAATAGGCGGTGATGCCGAGGAAAGATTCGCTAAATACTACGTTGAGACCGGGAGAGAAAAACCAGTTGTAGCATATATTGCCGGGAGAACAGCACCTCCGGGAAAAAGAATGGGGCATGCAGGCGCTATTATATCGATGGGACTAGGAGACTATAAGTCCAAGAGGGAAACACTAGAAAAAGCAGGTATTCCCGTGGCTGATAAGCCGTCTGATGTGCCAAGGCTCCTGAATGAAATATTGTCATAAAACACAGTTAGCCAGTCACACAAGTTTTATTTTTCACAAGACATAACTATTCTTTCAGGTGGAATATCATGTCTGCAGTAGTGAAGGAGTTCAGTTCATTCGGGGATTTATTAAAATCAATAGACAATGAATTGGCAGCTCTACGTCAGCAGTTAGGCGAGTATTTAAGGAGACTAGAGGACATTAGGGCTAAGAGTGAGCAAGAGAGAAAACTTAAGGAGCTATTGAAGAACCTTACTGGTGAAGAACCAAGTGGAAAAGGCAAAGTAGTTGATCTCAAAGAGTGCAAACTAATCATCAATCCCGACGCTGAACAGGAAGCAAGTGTTATGGAAGAACTGATTGACAGGATAAATAAGGCCATCCAGAACCTTCAGAGTATAAGGAAAGCATTAGAGCCTCTCTCAGGCATAGAGGTCGAAGCAAGAATAGTCGTTATATACAAAGAGGGTGTCCCAGCAACCATAATGCTGAAACTAGCGTCCTAATCAAACTCTAACTATTATGATATATTGGATTTGCAAAATTAGAAGAGTTTTGCAAAATCCTCTCGTCAATTCTCAACAATTATTTAAATCTGCCACCATTAATACTTCTAAGAGGTGACTATCATGGTTCTAGACAAGCTAGGTCCTGGTAAAAAAGCACCCGAAGAAGTAAACGTATTTATTGAAATACCTATGGGTAGTAATGTAAAATACGAACTAGACAAAGAAACAGGACTCATAAAGGTCGATAGAATACTGTTCACAGCAATGTATTATCCATTCAACTATGGATTTGTCCCAGGCACACTCGAGGAAGACGGCGATCCAGTCGACATACTAGTGATCGGTAATACACCGCTTCATCCCGGAGTTATTCTAAAAGCTCGCCCAATCGGCGTACTCCTAACAGAAGACGAAAAAGGCAAAGACGCTAAAATAGTTGCTGTACCTATATCTAAGATCGATCCGACCTGGGACAACGTTAAAGACATTAATGATCTCCCGGCAATCATAAAGGAGAAGATCGCCCACTTCTTCGAACACTACAAGGAACTCGAAAAAGGGAAGTGGGTAAAAGTAATCGGATGGGAGGGAAGAGAAGTAGCGCTGAAAAGAATAGAGGAAGCCATCAAGAGGTATAACGAGTCTAAAAAGTGATCCGCAAATGATTTCTACGCGTACTAAACTACTTGTTTTTACCATTGTCCTGATATTATCTTCATTATCACTAAGCCCAATTAGTTATAGCTTGACCAGTTCTTATACAGGCACACTTTACTACATAGTACAGCTAAGCATTAGTTCGAACAACGGGTTTTCTATTCCCGTAGAATGTGTTATCAAGGCTAGTGTTATAAGAGACGAAATAAGATCCGCAGATATTATTAATCTGAACTATATCTCAACATTTAATCTACCGCCCGATATCCTCAAGATAATAGAGTATAGCTTGAAGTACTGGTTGGGAAACATAGTGTTATTTATCCGTGTCAAATCCGGTGCGGAGACCTATGTGAGTATTGAGGGTAAAATTGTTAGAGCATATGTTATTACTCTAGGCGGGACAATACAGTATAGAGAAGTTAATACAGGATTTTATTTGGGTGGAATAGTCAATGATATATTCTATAGAGGCACAACAGGGACATACCAAATAAGCCTTATATCATACTTGTATAAACTAAGCCCAGACACTATATTGAAGCAATTCGCCATAATAGAGCCGCCACGCGAGAAGGTAATAGTACTCGGCACAATAATATTACTGATAATTCTCGGAGGAGTAATACACACGTTTTATCGCTGGAGAGAATATAGATTAACATAAATATTCAGAACGGCTCTTCTTCATCATCTCCTAATAGTTCAGTTTTGCAGGCGCTCCTCACCCAATAATAGGATTACGTGCTGAGGATTAATCATTATTTCTTCGATAACATATAATACACAAGCCTAGTATACGCAGATATTTCCTTGTGGAAACGGGTTCTATCAAAGAATAACGAGCGTTTATGCCCGTTCTGGCTAAGGGTGAACCATATATCATGGTTCATTATTACTTGTTTTATCTTATCCTTAAGATCTCGTGGCCCCTTATACGGGAGGCCTATGTTTATGTTTCTAGACAATATATCGGTCCATGAACCACTGTTTATAGGTACGATAACCGGTGTTCCCGCAGCCATTGCTTCCACTATGCTTATTCCGAAATGTTCTCTCTCGGTGGGGTGAACGTACAGCATTGCTTTTCTATATAATTCTATAAGTTCTTCCCTCGAAGGATTTATGCGAATATCTAGGTAGTCCTTGACACCATATCTATCAGCGTATTCCATCAGTCTCTTCATCACTATTTTACTATACTTGCCTATGGCGCCTGCGAGTATAACCCTGTAACGGGTGAGGCCCACTTGTTTCAGTATTTTTGCGACGAGAATAGCTTTTTCGGGTTGTTTTTCGTATGATATCCTTGACACCATTAATATATAGGTATCTCTCTTCTCCCTTGGAAGAGGATCGTTTTTAAGCCCATCGAGATTAACGGGAGGATAGACTATGACAGGTCTTCTAAAGAGCATCTTTTCAACGAGTATCGCGGTGAAACTAGAATTAGCAAGTATTAGCTTTACTCTTTTAAGACTGATCGGGGTGACTAACCTATTAAAGAACGAATAGATATAACCACTTATCTTCAAAAGACCACGTATCCCAGAGTAGTAGATATCTGTTCTCAAACTGCTGGGAAAGTGAAAATAGATGATATCGGCCAAGCCGCTCAGCACATCACCACTGGTATTGAATATTATGTCAGGATCACTACAGTCTCCCAGACCAAACCTGAGGTCCTCCAGAGGTATTCCATAGAATTTTGCCAGCCGTACAAGCTTATTTGGTCCATCGAGGGTTAAGCCATGTAAATAGACCCTAAAACCATTCTTGGATAAAGCGATAGCAGTCTCAAGAGCCGTATATTCTGCACCACCCATACCCATTAACATATATCCTGTCATATGGTGTCTAACAAGCACAAGTGGTTTTGATCGCAAGGCCGTGCACGCTCACTCAAATGTGTCATCGATTACTTTTGGGCCCGGAAGCACGAGTGTTCTAAATCCTTTGGCTTTCAGCTCTGCAGCAAGCTTGTATGGTTCTCCCTGACGACCAGCCTCGACAACAACCAGTTTCGGTCCTGCTTGTTCTACATACTCTACAAGCTCGTCAAAATCCGCGTGATCACTTAAGGCTACCAGCCAGCTGTAAGGATCAAGTCTCTTTATCGGGTCGTTAAACTCCCACCCACTCAACACTATGTGGTAGTAGTCACCGTTTAGCTTCCTGTACTTCGCTCTTGACATATGTTGGAACATTATATATCTACCGCTATTCTTGATCATATATCCCTTATTGGTTCTTAAACTATAGTACTCACCTATCTCATAGCCGTGTTTCTCAGCGATCCTCGTTACCCTATAGATCCTCTCAGGCATGAGGAAAGGCTCATTAATCCCATGTTTTCTCAGTATCCTCATAGCCTCCTGTAGTTTACCATGGTACCCATATATTATGACTGGCCCTCTGCGTAGCAGATTTAAGACCTGGTCAACAAACAATTCTTCGATGTCATCCTTAAAGGGGCGACGATATTTTGGATCACCATATGTCGACTCGATAACAAGTACGTCGAGGCCTCGCATTACCTCTGTTTCACCACCGAGCTTAAAGTCTCCTGTATATCCTATCTTATAGCCATCAACCTCTACAAGAACTTGACACGCACCAATAATGTGTCTAGCGGGAATGAGTTTTATTTTCTCGTCCATGAACTCGACTTCTTTGTTATAAGGTAGAGGGACAACTTTGTTTTTGAAGATACTCCTATATTTTCCACGAACATATCCTAGCTCTAATAGCAGATCGATTGTTGCTTGTGTGGCTATAATTGCCGATGAATGAACAATACTCTCGTTCAGCCCCACTATGTGGTCGTAATGAGCGTGTGTTATAACACGAACTAGTCTTTTCCCAAATCCGTCAACCTCATATATTCTCCCAAGAAGAATGGCGCCTGTATCAAGTATGTCGACATATTCCAGCAGAGCTGCTAGCTGTGCCACTTCCACGACACCAGGTTAGCCTCTGGGCCAGAAAATATAGTGGTTAGCCGATAAGATTCTTATCCACGGGTCTCCATCTCTGCTGGCTCGAGTCATAATAGATTAGCCCGCTCCTCTTCAGCCCCTGAAAAATCTCGTAGCCTATCGGGTCTAGCATCTTTTTGATCTCGTCATCGATATTGGTACTTATCTCTTCGAATATCTTATGTTTTAGTTCATCCCAGTACTCCCTGTCTATAGCGACTCTTTCACCATCGAGTACGATGATCTTTGCGCCCTCTCTTCCTAGATACTTGAAGAAACTATCCCTATTTTTTAGCCCACGAAGACTGCTTTCGAATAATACTTTTTCTTCTCGAAGCCTTTCGATTCCTGATTTTCTCTGTCTTCTCGAAAGCTGTCTGGCAGGTTGATAGTACTGGTATCTCGCTACTTGTTTGGATAACTGTGTTTGTAACACATTTATCCTAGTTTCGAGATTTTCAATTCTCTCGATCAATTCCGCATATTTTCTCTTCAGTTCCTCTACGACAGAGATATACTGATTAATAACATCCTGTGTTATCCTGGTAACCATCGATTTTAGCTTAGCCCTATCTATTCCTTGCTGGGAAGGTTTTCCCAGAGTCGAAAGCACTAGATCCCTCACATACGAAGATAATAGTTCATATCCTTCCTCAGCGGCCTTCTCCTTCAAAATTTCGTAGGTCTCCTCGTCAACCGTGAATGCAACTACTCTTCGTTTCTTGAATGACGTAATACCACCCTCCTCTATGAATAAATCATATAGCCAACTATATTTGATAGTTTGGCAGGAGAAACAGTGTCGATGATGAGGCCTCTACTCGTTGAGCAGTGATAGGATCCTCCACAGAGGCTGAGGTGACATGGTTGTGCTATATAGTGATGCCCATCTACACTCTAATCCTGTGTCCGGACTTGGTGCTGAAAGAATCGGGAAGAAAATGATAGAAACCGGTGCATGGTTTGCATGCTTGGTTAGCCTCCCACCATACCATTATGGGCTCGGCTTATCAGTGGATGATTACATGAGATCAATAGATATGGTGGTGAGCGAGGCAGAAAAACTTAGGGAGGCAGGGCTTAAGGTAAGAGTTCTTGCCGGATTTCATCCAGCTGAGATAGATGAGCACATACGGCATGGACGCAGTCCAGAGGAGATCCTAGATCTCGCGGAAAAGGTCTTCAAAATAATAGTTGAAAAGTTCAAAGAAGGCGTTCTAGACGGCGTCGGCGAGGTTGGAAGACAACATTACAGCACTGCCCCCGATAGAATCGTCTTGTCGGAGCTCATAATGATCAGGGCTTTCGAGATAGCAAGAGACCATGGCATGATCGTGCATCTACATCTCGAACAAGGAGGATATACAACTGTTAAATCCATAGAAAGACTCGTTGATTTCATAAGGCTAAGGGAAGATGCCGTTTTTCTACATCACGTGACCTATAACGAGGCGGTTCATGCAGAGAAAACAAATATGAACTACACTATTCCTGCAAAGTACAGGTCCCTCAAAAAAGTGTTCAGCTTGAATCTATCAAGGCTCTTAATAGAGTCGGACTTCATAGATGACCCTAGAAGACCGGGCGTATCATCTTATCCATGGGATATACCTAAGAGGATAGACAGGCTGATCGAAGAAGGGATAATTGATGAGGAACAGGTAAACAAGATTTTCATCGATAATATTGTGAAAGCCTATCAGGTTGAACCTCCTTAAGTGATCCATTAAAAATAGCTCCTTGATCGATATATTTTCCCCTCCCTCTCTCTAAGATGTGGACATATACCTTGGATTTTTCGTCACACATACTTTTTAAGGATTGGAATACATAATCTAGTTCTCGCATATTGTCAGCAACGACTATTATATCAGCGCATTTAACGACTTTTATACGGAAAAACATATGGCTTACACCCACTATTTCAGTAACCAAAATAAATTATGTATTATTGATTATACGTTATTTTGCCGGGTGCAGAACATTGGAAGTGTCTAGCAACGTATGTGACATATGCGGTGAGCCTGGGGCATATCATGTTTGTAAAAGATGTGGAAGAAGAGTCTGTGATTTAGACTATGATGAAAATACGGGTCTGTGTAGGATATGTCTTGAGACTAATTGTGAGATATGCAGTAAATATCCGGCAATTGGATACTGTATGGTTTGTGGTAGAATAGGGTGTGAGGACTGCTTAGTCCAAATATCCATGGTTGCTTACGTTTGCAAAGAATGTATTAGGAAAGGGGTGTACAGTCTTGGCAGAGAATAAGGATTTTTTATCGGAGGGTAAGCTTCCCTGGAGATTATTGTCCGAGCTACTTGAACTGCTTCCCTCAGAGGACGCGGATCTAGTTATGGGGCCCCGCATCGGAGAAGACGCAGCAGTGATAAGGCTTAAAGACGGTTTTCTTGTAGCACACGCTGACCCCATCACCACAGCCGCAACTATGATAGGCTGGCTTGCCGTACATGTCTCGGCAAATGATATCGCTGTCAGAGGTGTAAAGCCTAGATGGTTTATACCTGTCGTGATGATCCCTGCTAAAACAAGTATTGAAACAATGAAGAAGATATTCATGGATATGGCCAAGGCTCTTAGGAGTATAGGGGGAATTGTTATAGGTGGGCATACAGAGGTATCTCCCGATCTTTCACACCCAATCATATCAATGACTGCAATAGGTTATACGCGGGGCAGAGTTATTTTTACAAGAGACGCTGAGCCTGGCGATAAGGTTATCGTCATAGGCCCCATAGGTGGTGAGGGAGCAGCTGTCATTGCAACCGATTTTGAAAAGATTCTCATTAATAGAGGTGTCGAGCCAAGTACCATTGTGAATGCAAGAAGATATATCGAGGAGATAAGTGTTGTTAATAAAGCATTAAGAATAAAAGACTACGTCAACGCTATGCATGATCCGACAGAAGGCGGTGTTCTCCAAGCTTTAAGAGAAATAGCGTTGGCGAGTGGGAACGACATAATTGCCGATAAGCGTAAATTCCCTATCGACGACACAGTGGAGAGAATCGCAGGCGCACTGGGTCTTGACCCATTGAAACTGTTAAGCAGTGGTGCTTTGATCGCTACCGCTCCTCAGAGATACTTGGGAAAAATAGAGAGCATCCTATTAGATCTAGGCGAGAAGTATAGTGTTGTTGGCGAAGTCGTTGAGGGTAAAGGAAAGTTGGTACTTGTAGACGATGAGGGAGAAACAATCATTGACAATGATATTGTTGACGAGATATACATGGTCTGGAAAAACAATTTATTCCAACAACAACTCTAATCTTTATGGAAACATGAGGTGATCGCCGTGCCCAGGAAAGATTTACTAATAGAGGCAAAGAATGTGGCTGACTTATTGGCAAAAAGAGTAGATGATCGTGTATTGTCAAAAGCAGCCCAGCTGAAACCATCGATAATAAGTATTGCTCAAAGAATCTATGACCTAACAACATATCTATCGGCAACGTTCAATAGTCTCGCGGAGAGACTCGGGGCAGAAGAGCGTCCTGTTATGTCCATAGGGCCTCATCTATATATAGTGTTCACAGATGATAAAATAGTTCTTATTAGGAGTAGGCCATACAGTGTTATTGTATGTTATGATAAGGGTAAGGACAAGATAACGGTCAAGACTAGAAATGGCTATGCCATATTTTCTCCGGAAAGAATAGTGTTACAGAAACTGAACATGAAGATAGAATTTGATCCTACAGATGTTAACGAGATAACTAATAAGTATCCAGAGATAAGGTACCTGCTACGATTCATCGGCAAAACAATAGAGTTCACTCTGGTACCTCTCCTAGAGAAGAGGATTGGTCTCAATATCTAAAAAGACCGCAATGCAATCCGATTTTTGCAGGCGTAAAACACATTCTCCTTTATGTTGTTTTGGTAGAACCATGATATTGTACAAAAATCTATTAATTTTTCAAAAACTAATCAGCTACGACACTATTATTTGTTTTGATGTTCTCTTATTTTATTTAAAATCTATTTTAGGGAGAGGCCTCCCCAGCTTTTTCTTCTTCTTCAACGCCGATATTCAGTAGCTTCGGTAACTCCGCGTACTTTTCCTTCATCTTCTGCTCTGCAACGATCTTTGCCTCCTCGAATATCTTCCTCGCCTCGCTGTCTAAGCCTACATCGAGCTGCGTGCTTATATCAGCTATTCCAGCACCTAGTGATGCTTCTAGTTCTCTCATAGCGTACTGGAGGTCGATCCATATATCGGGTGCTACACTCTTTAATACTCCTACAGCTTGTTTCATAACTGCGAGTACTGGCTTTAGCTCGGTTATAGCTCCGCCGAATATCATGAAGGTCTCCAGTTTTATAGCGGCATGTTCAAGCACATACTCTACCATTAATAGTTGTTTAGATATTTTCCTTATCTCTGAGACTTCCTTAGCATACATCTTAGCTCTAACTTCATCCCTCTTCATAAGAGCCTCTACTACACGCTCGAAGAGCTCTCTATCCTTCTGGCTGAGCCTGTCTATGTAGCCTCTAACGCGGCCAATGGCGGTCTTTATCCTATAGTGAGCCATTATAGCCTTCTTCTCTAGGGGCTCTTTATCGTTTTTGAAGAAGCTCTTTATCTTCTCCCCAACAGTTGGTTCGCGCGTACCAAAGAGGTCGAACTGGGCCATTACTATTCAGCCTCCAATAATATATGTATCCGTTCCATAGATGGCAAGTCTTCTGCTTAAAAAAGAAAGGACTATTTGGCTTGATGACATACACATTTATATTTCCAATATTAACTGATAGAAAGACGGGTGATTATCATGACGACTGGTAGACAGATATTCATAATAAAAAAGATAGTGAAACGATACGGTTTAATAGGCAAAATAGCAGCACGATATGTCGCCGCAGGCTATAATGTAACAGTTAAACCTCCCATAAAAGGCGTCGACTTCATAGCG
>Ga0256833_1003484_pt1 | contig 10741 bp, 5 predicted proteins | sample 356284metaG_FD_190535 | JGI IMG/M metagenome (GOLD analysis project Ga0256833, IMG submission 190535) | Hydrothermal vent microbial communities from Mid Atlantic Ridge, Atlantic Ocean - 356-284 | ecosystem: Environmental > Aquatic > Marine > Hydrothermal vents | place: Atlantic Ocean: Mid...
TTTTTCTACCGTGGGGGAGTATAAATCTTGCATCCTCCCTTTTTACCTTACAGCAGTAAACTGAGTAATCATAAACAGCTTCAGCTACCTGGTCTACATAAAGGAATATATCTTTTAGATTTGTTTTTAAAGGAGCAGTTTCAATGAAACCCCTTATTCTCTGTAGAGCTTTACTTTTTAGGTTTTCTTTAGCATCTGATTCTTCTATAAGAGTGTACATTGTATTTAAAATCTCTTTAAATCCTCTAACCATAGGTTCGGAAAGTATTTCACATGAAGCCCCATCTACAGAAGGAGGAATAATAAGAAGGTTTTCATCTTCTTTAACGTACCTCTGACTCCTCTGGGAGTAATTTAAGGCTGTGTGTCTTACAAGTTGATGGGTCATAGTCCTTGAAACGTTATCTATATAAAATACAGCATACCCATCGTACTCTTTCAAAAGACCAATTAACGTAGTATTCCCTTCTTTCCCTAACGGTTTTACTGGAACATCATAATCAGCCATTTTTTCAAATGTTTTAAAGTACTCTTCCTCATCTTTCTCAAGGAGTTTCTCAAGGTAGTGTCTTAAAGAAATACCAATAACTGTTGGATATTCAGGATTATAGTGAGATTTAAAATGTGTAGATGCTATCTTCATAGCAAGGATTTTTGCTTTTTCTTTTTTATCTAAAGTATGAAAAGAAACATCTAAATGTTTATTTAGCTTTTCTTCATCTTCCTTTGATAAGTCTTTATAAGCAAAAGAATGCCCAAAAACACTGAAATGTTTATAGTTTCCAAGCTTTGATAAAAATTTTGCTCTGTCCTCTTTGCTTACAACCCTTGGGTCATTCAGAAGATATTCAAGGTCTCCTGAAGAGTAACAGGTTCTTGCCCCTATCGCCGTAAACGGTATTGATTCCTTAAAATCCTCAAGGGAAAAAAAATCAAGTATTTCCATATCTAAACCGCCGTTATGAAAATTTTAGACATAACATTATAATTTTATAAAAAGAAAAACTGAATAAGGAAAGATGGAGACAGTAAGAGTAAATAACGCAAAGCTTGTTTTAAAAATAGGTGATATAACAGAAGAAGATACAGAAGCTATTGTTAACGCTGCTAATTCTTCTTTAATGGGAGGTGGAGGTGTAGATGGTGCAATCCACTCAAAGGGAGGACCTGAGATACTCAAAGAGTGTAAAGAAATAAGAAAAAATATGTATCCAAATGGACTACCTACAGGAGAAGCTGTTATCACCACAGGAGGAAATCTCAAAGCCAAATACGTCATACATACAGTTGGACCAATATGCTATGAAAAAAAGCTAACAGAAGAAAAAAAAGAGCTCTTAAAAAAAGCTTATACAAACAGCCTGAGAATTGCTAAAGAAAAAAATATAAAAACAGTTGCTTTTCCATCTATAAGCACTGGTGCTTATGGATGCCCTGTATATAAGTCAGCAAAAGCAGCACTGAAGGCAGTTATAGATTTCCTAAATAAGGAAAATCATATTAAGGAAGTGAGATTTGTTTTATTTACAGAAGACACATATAAAGAGTACAAAAAAGCCCTTCAGGAGCTGCTAAATGAACTTTGATATTGTAGATATAGCTTTAGTTTCAATAATCTTTTCAATAGTAGGATATTACGCCTATTTGAGATATAAGGAAGAAAAGCATAAAAAAGAAAAACAGCTTATACCTATGCTTGAGGCTTATAGGGAAAAGTTTAAAAAGGAAAAACAGGAGTACAAAGAAAAAGCTGAGCATTTTAAAAAGCTGATGGAAGAAGCTGAGAAAGAATGGCATGAAATAAAAAAGAACATAAAAAATTACGTATGGACAGAAGAAGATAAAAAATTTTTGAAAGAGCTTAAAGGAACAGATTTTGAAAGAACATTCACAGTAATGTTCCATATATTAGGCTTCAAAACAGATGAGCCTCCTATCTTTAAAGACCATAACATTGACCTTCTGATACAGACTGATACAAAAAAGATATGCGTTGATTTTATTGATTATACCCAGATAAAAAAAATTGATGAAAAATACTTGAAATCCCTTGAAAAAGGAAAAGACAAATATAGATGTAATAGTATCTGGATTATATCAAACTCAGATTTAACACCAGAGGAGGAAAAACTCATATACAGATACGATATAAACTTTTTTGGGTTTAAGCAGATAGTAAGGTTTTTCCCATCTTACAGGATAGTTGACGATTACGACAGAAATAGAACAAAATTTCATAATTTTGAGCTTTTACATAAAGAAACCCAGGATGAAGTAATAAGGAGAGATTACTGGATAAAAGAAGTAGAAGAAAAACTTAAAGAAGCTAAAGAAAAAAAGGTACAAAAATCATACAAAAAAAGTTATCAGGAGGTAAAATGAAAAAATTAGTTAGTTTAATATTATCAATTCTGGGGGCGGTTATGATAACAAACGCTGAAGTCCTTGTAGATAAGGAAAATCTGTACATAGAAAAGCTAAAAAATGGTGCAACAGTTATAGTTAAGGAAAGAGATGATACAGAAGCTGTAGCCCTTCAGGTGTGGTTCAGTGTAGGCTCTGTCTATGAGAACGATAAAGAGAGGGGGATTTCCCACTTCCTTGAACATATGCTCTTTAATGGTACAAAGTACACAGCACCAGGCGAAATTGAAGCAGAAATAGAGAAAAAAGGTGGAAGTATAAACGCAGCTACAAGTTTTGACTTTACCTACTACCATATAGAAATAGCTTCTCCATTCTGGAAAGAAGCCCTGAAATATCTGTACTATATGACAACTGCTCCTACCCTATCAAAAGAAATGATAGAAAAAGAAAAACCAATAGTCCTTGAAGAGTTAAATAGAGCCCTTGATAACCCAAGAAGAATTCTGTGGTACACATATAACAAACTTGCCTACAAAAAAAGCAACTACAAACATCCTGTTATAGGTTATAGGGAAACTATAGAAAAGTTTGATGAAAAACTCGTAAAAGATTACTTTTATTCCCACTATGTCCCCTCAAACATGTACATAGTAGTTGATGGAAACGTAAAAAAAGATGATGTTGTTTCTTTTGTTAAAGAAACATTTGGTAATGTAAAAGGAAAACCGTATCAACCTCCAGAAACTCCCCTTGAAAACCCCCAAACAGATATAAGAAAAAAGGAGATAAAAAATCCTCAGGTTACAAGGGCTTATGTTGCAATAGGATGGCAGGCTCCCCCTGTATCATCAGAAGAAACCTTCCCTGCAAATGTACTTGAGGAGATACTTTTTGGTGGAAGAACCTCTGTTATGTATCAGGAATTAAGGGAAAAAGGGTTAGTCCAATCTATATACGGAGGCTATTCAGGATATAAAGGAACAAGTCAGTTTGTTATCTACTACATAACCGATGTAGATAAAAAAGATAAAGCCAAAGAAAAAATATTTGAAATACTCAAAGAATACATAGACAAAGGAGTACCTGAAAATCTTGTTGAAAACGCAAAAGAAAGACTTGTTAACGGAGAAATTTTCTCAAGGGAAGAAGTAACCCATGATGCTGAGTCAATAGGATACGCAGCATCTGTGGTAAAAAACATAGACTATGACCTTAAGTATATCCAAAAGATAGAACAGGTATCAAAAAAAGATGTTGATAACTTTTTGAGAAAGTATATACACCTGAATGCATACACCCAGGTAGAACTCCTCCCTAAAAAATAATCTCCTGCAAAAGGGCTTAAGAAGCCCTTTTCACGATTTTTATATAAATCTTCTACCCCTTTTTAAAAGGAGAACTATAGCTAAACTCTTGCAAAATTCAATTATTAATTCTATATTTATTTACATAAGCTAACTTAAAAAATCTTATAGAGATATACTAATATTTTCAAACGTAAAAAGGAGGAAAAAGATGTTCAGTGAAAACCTGTTAGACAGCCGGTCTAAAAATTACTTAGAAGAAGCAAAACAGATAGCACAGAGAAGAGGTGATAGGCTTGTAGATACAGACCATCTTTTACTTGCATTAATAAGCAAAAAAGACAGCCCAATTGTTAAAGTATTAGAAAAAAGAGGGATAGATACTAAAGATTTAGTTCAAAAGATAAATGAGTATCTTAATGACCTTTATTCCCAGATAGATAAATCAATAAAAGAGTATACAGATTACCTTAGAAATCTTCAAAATCAATTAACACAAGTAAAAGGGAACGTACAGAAGATACAATCCCAGTTAAAAGAGGTTTTAAGGGCAAAAAAACAACTGGAGCAGGAACTCAGATACGAAGAAAGCTCATTCTGGGGAGGATTTGGAAGTTCTTCAAGACTTGAGTATGAAAGACTTTCAAGGTATGAGAACCAGCTTAAAAGCCAATTATCCCAAATAAAAAACTCTTTACTACAGGTTCTTGATGAGGAAACAGCCAACAGATTTTTAAATGGAGAAATCAGCCTTTCTGCTGTTTTATACAAAATAATAGAAAATTCCGATTTTGTTAAACAAGTATCAGATTTAGGATTATCTCCAGATAGAGTTGTTGTTAGAATTGCCGAAGAAGTACTTGGAACAAAAAGTGGAAAAGTTTACGCTTCAAAACTTGTAAAAGTTTTAGAAGAAGCTGAAAAAAAAGCTTTACAGAAAGGAGAAGCTTTAGTAAAACCTTTATACATAGCTTCTGCACTTATTGAGGCTAAAGACTCAATAGCCGGAAAAATTTTAGAACAAATACTAACAGGAGGAAAAGAAAAGATGAATGGAGAAAATATCCAGCAAGAAATGGCTGAAGAAGAAAAATCAGCCTTAGAAAGGTTTACAGTTGACTTAACAGAACTTGCAAAAGAAGGAAAGTTAGACCCTGTTATAGGAAGAGAAAAAGAGATACAACAGGTGATAGAAGTTCTTCTCAGAAGAACAAAAAACAACCCTGTTTTAGTTGGTGAAGCAGGTGTTGGTAAAACTGCTATTGTAGAAGGGCTTGCCCAAAAAATAGTGAACAAAGAAGTTCCTGAAGAACTATTTGATAAAAGAATTTTAGCTTTAGATATGGGAGCTTTACTTGCTGGAACAAAGTACAGAGGAGAGTTTGAAGAGAGATTAAAAAATCTCATAGATGAAGTAAAAAAAGATGGAAACATTATTCTGTTCATTGATGAAATCCACACAATAGTTGGAGCTGGAGCCACTGAAGGTTCAACAGATGCAGGAAACCTACTAAAACCAGCATTAGCAAGGGGAGAGCTTAGGGTAATAGGAGCAACAACTATTGATGAGTATAGAAAGTATATTGAAAAAGACCCAGCTTTAGAAAGAAGATTCCAGCCTGTTTATGTTGAGGAACCAGACGTTGAAACTACTATTGAGATACTAAAAGCTTTAAAACCAAGACTTGAAAAGCACCACGGGGTAAAAATAGATGAATCAGCCCTTGTAGCAGCAGCTAAACTAACAGACAGATATGTAACAGACAGAAAACTACCTGATAAGGCTATAGACGCTTTAGACCAGGCATGTGCAAGGAAAAAACTTAAACTCGTATACTCTCCACCTGAAGTTATTGAGCTTGAAAGAAAAATAAAAATGCTTGAAGAACAGATAATACAGGCTTCATTAGATGGAGATTATGAGAAAGAAGCTCAGTTAAAAATAGAAAAAGCTAAACTTGAAAAAGAACTAAAAGAGTTAAAAGAAAAATCAGACAGTGAACATGTAAAAATTGAAGCCTTAAGAAAAAAACTTGAAGATATTGAAACCCAGATAGAAAAAGCAGCAGAAGAAGGAGACTACGAAAAAGAAGCTCAGCTAAAAATAGAAAAAGCTAAACTTGAAAAAGAAATTAAAGAACTTGAGCATAAGATTGCAGAAAAAACAGTAGTAACTGAAGATGACGTTGCTGAAGTTATTTCAGACTGGACAGGTATACCAATATCAAAACTTAAAGAAGAAGAAATGCAAAGACTTTTAAGACTTGAAGAAGAACTGCACAAAAGAGTTGTTGACCAGGAACACGTGATAAAAACTGTAGCAGAAGCTATAAGAAGAGCAAGAGCAGGACTTTCAGACCCAAGGAAACCACAGGCTTCATTTATGTTCCTTGGACCAACAGGGGTTGGTAAAACAGAAACAGCAAAGGCATTAGCTGAAGTACTATTTGGAGATGAAGATGCACTGATAAGACTTGATATGTCAGAGTTTAAAGAAGAACATTCAGTAGCTAAACTTATAGGTGCACCTCCAGGATACGTTGGATACGAAGAAGGAGGAAAACTAACAGAAGCGGTAAGAAGAAAACCTTACTCTGTTATACTCCTTGACGAAATAGAAAAAGCTCATCCAAGGGTATTTGACCTTTTCCTACAGGTTTTAGACGATGGAAGATTAACAGACAGTAAGGGAAGAACTGTTAACTTCAGAAACACAATCATAATTATGACCTCAAATATCGGAAGTCAGTATCTAACAGTAATACCGTTTGATGCCCCTGAAGATGTTGTTGAAAAAGAGTTTGAAATGGCAAAAGAAAAAGTTTTAGAAGAAGTTAAACACTACTTCAGACCTGAATTCTTAAATAGGTTAGATGATATACTTGTATTTAAACCACTTCTAAAGAAAGAACTACTTCAGATTGTAGACCTTATGCTTAAAAACCTAAACAAAAGACTTATTGAAAGAGAAATACACCTTGAAGCCACAGATACTGCGAAAGAACATATTGCTAAACTTGGTTATGACCCTGTTTATGGTGCGAGACCATTAAGAAGAGCTATACAGAAATACGTAGAAACTCCCCTTTCTGAAAAAATCCTTGCAGGAGAGATTAAACCAGGAGACACTGTTGTTCTTGACGTTGAAAACGGAGAACTTGTATTCAGAGTAAAAGAAAAAACTGAAGAGGTTAGTACATAAAAGAAGGGGCAGGTAGCCCCTTCCTTTTTACATTCCCCATCCTTTTTCAACAATTTCCCTTGCTGTTCTGTAAGGGTATTTTCTAACAAGCTCTTTAACAGAGAGTTTCTGGTCACCTTCCCTCATAAAGTGGATTAAAACTACAGAAGCCCAGTAATCGTCCTCATACTCAGTTCCAACCAGTTGAACAGGTACTCCTTTCTCGTTAACTGTATGACATGCAGCACATGTTACAGGTCCATCGTACTTACCATCAGGAGAGTACTGTAGAGCCTGTTCATGGGTAGTTAAATCTACTGTTCTCTCTGGACCTTCATACCTTACAGGATAAAGACCATGGATTGATTCATGGCAGGATTGACATGCAATAACACCATGGGCTTTTGAGTATCTATAAAGTGCGTACTTGTTTGGCTGGTCTATTGGGAAGTATTTACCACCTTCACTTTCAACAAAAGGTGCTATATGACAGTTTGCACAATGTGGCTCAGCAGGAGCTAACCACCAGTCTTTACCGGCAGAAGCGGCTTCATAAGGAACAGGTTTTCCTTTGTCAGCATTCCAGGGAAGTAGCTTTAAAACACCGTTTTCTGTTGTTGCTTTCACAAGAGTAGCACTTTTATGTTTTGCGTAAAACTCATATATAGGATTATCCCCATCTTTTATCCTTGGGTCAGCCATCCTTTTGAACTTTTTAATATCACCATCTGCAAGAATTTCTATTACCTCAGCTATTGTTTTGTTTCTCAGGGTTTTTCCTTCCTGCGTTACAACATTTTTCAGGTCATCATAGTTATAAAGAGCCTGTGTTAGTGGATTATGACAGTTTGTACATGTGAGTCCTCTAATCTCATTAATAGGTCTGTCTTTTTCATCAACCATACTTACGTTTTTTAGATACCACTTTCCTATTTCATTTAAGAAAAACGGAGGCTTAACATCAGGATTAGTGTGTGCATCCCTCCTGAGATAACAACCTCCTCCTGCTATCCTGTGGTCTGCATTAGAAAATCTTGGGTTCCCTTCATCATCAATAATCTGGAATGGATTTGTTGCAAAATCATTCATTTCCTCAGCCTGCCAGTGGGTTGGGTGGCAAGCCTGACAGTTTTGAGTTCTTCCTGCTTTATCAGGCATAGGAACAAGCTGGGCATGTTTTGCATGTATAGCTTCTGTTAAAGTTTTCGCTTTTTTCAGTTTATAACCTGTGGCACCAGGTCTTGGGGATTGGAGGTTTCCTGATATATTGTCCCCATGACAATCTGCACAGTTAACAGAACCTACAGAACCAAGTCTATTTGTTGGAGCATTCGGGTTATACTCCTTTAAGAAATTTGTTCCGTGGTGTTTGTCATGGAGTTCTAAGATATTTATAGAACCTTGAGCAAGTCTTGCCATATAGTCTGTTATATCAGGGTAGTTTTTCTTCCAGTACTCATACTCTTTATCAAACAGTTTTAACCCTTCCTGTCTTGCAAGTCTCGCAGCCTGACCTTCCCCAGAATGACAGGCATAACAGTTTGGTATATCAACAGGATTTGTTCCAAAAAATTCCACTACCTTTCCATTAACGGTAATAGGTTTACCATCATCCCTGTGTAACTGAACCATAGAGTACTGGTAAGGCTGGAAATCTTTGTTAGAAATAGTCCTTATGGTTCCTCTCCTCTTACTATCGTTAAAAGCTGTTAACGGAAGCCCAAGGGCATCCCATATATAAGAAGCAGTCAGAATAAGAGGGACATTTTTCACAGCAGGAACCATTGAATCTGTGAAAACAACATTACTACCATCAGCTCCAGCATAATCCATATATCCACCAGCTAAAGGCTTTCCTGAAGGTCCTGCATCAATGGGAACCTGTACCTCTTTACCTATATGTAGCCTGTCTTTAAAACTCCACTTTTTAGGAATAGTTCCTTCTAAATCCTGATAAATGAAGAGGTGAGTCCAGACGTAGTTTGCCATGTTGTCCCCAGGGTCATTCATATCCCCATCGCCATTGGCATCTTTTGGAACAGACCAGTACTTCATTTTGTTTCCTTCAGAATAGCTGTTGTCCTTTACATAGTAGAAAAGTTTGACTTTGTCATCAGGTGAAAGGAGCTGTGGAAGCTTTCCATCTCTTCCAGACTTAACTGCCTGAGCCTGAATACTGTTATAAGGAGGGATAACACAACAGTAGGTAATATCAAATCCTACACAGTGCATCCCAAGCTCATAATTAATGAAAATGTTATAAGGGTTCTTTGGCTGGTAAGCATTAACCCTTTTACCGAAAAAACCACCTACTTTTACAACAGTAGGTTCAAGTAAACTTAAACTAAAAGGAGGATTTTTCTTTTCATCCTCCTCCCCTTTAGCTATCCCTACAGGTAAGAACATACTACCTGCAAGAGCAAAGGTGATAAGTCCGTTCCGTAGCCGCTGCTGCCTAAACATAACCTTCCTCCTTATATAGAAATATATTTTTTATACTTATATATCTAAAATATAGTAATCATATTTCAATATGACAATAATCATTGAAAATCTGAAACAAAAGATTTCACAGGGATTTAATTTTTTAAGATTTATCCTGTTGTATAATAGATTTTCTGTAAGTTATATAAAAAGAAAAAGGGGATTGGTGTTGAAAAACGACATAAAACTTAAACTCCTGCTGGTTTTTGCTATTTTAGTTGCCTCCCTCTACATAATCTTTGAAAAACCTGTAAAACTTGGTCTTGATTTACAGGGAGGAATGAGTATAGTCCTTGAAGTTGATGTTGACCATGTAATAAAAACCCAGTACAAACAAACAGCAAAAGAGATAGAAAATCTTCTAAAGAAAAATGGTATAGAAGTTTTAAATGTTCAGATTGATACAAAAAAAGGTATAACCCTTTCTTTACTTGACCCAACAAAAATAAACCTTGCATACAAACTGATAAAAGATAAATATCCACAACTGATAATAAAAACAAAATCTGCCACATTAGAACTGACATTTCACCCAAAAGAGCTTGAGAGAATAAAAAAACTGACAATAGAACAGGCTGTAGAAACCTTAAGAAACAGGATTGACCAGTTTGGAACCCTAAACGCAAATATAGCAAGAATGGGAGAAAAAAGAGTTCTTGTTGAACTCCCAGGTGTTATAGACCCGGAAAGGGCTAAAAATATAATTGGAAAAACTGCACAGCTTGAGCTTTTAGAGGTTGTGGATTCTGCATTTAGTAAGAAGGAACTTCTCTCAAGGTATCCTGATGGTCTTCCAAAGGGAACAAAAATACTTGAAGGTGTTCCAAAAGTTATAAACGGAAAACAAGTGAAAGAGTACTTTTTAGTTAAGGATACACCTATTATCACTGGAGCAATGCTAAAAGACGCAAGAACAACAGTAGACCAGGCAGGAAATCCAGCAGTTAACTTTGAACTTACAGATGAAGGGGCACAGATATTTGGGGAAGCAACAACAAAACTTATTGGGAAAAGGCTTGCGATAGTTCTTGACAACAAAGTTATATCCGCACCTGTAATACGTTCAAGAATATCAAAAAACGGACAGATTACAGGAAACTTCACACCAGAAGAAGCAGCTGACCTTGCAATAGTGTTAAGAGCTGGAGCTTTACCTGCACCTGTTAAGATACTTGAGGAAAGAGTGATAGGACCAACCTTAGGAAAAGATTCTATTGATAAAACTTTAAAGGCAGGTATAACAGCTCTTATTCTTGTTGGACTTTTTATGATTTGGAGATACGCCATATCCGGTTTTATATCAATAATTGCACTCCTGTTCAACGGCCTACTTCTATGGGCTGCAATGGTATTTTTAGATGTAACCTTAACCCTCCCAGGTATAGCTGGTATTATTCTAAACATC
>Ga0256833_1003485_pt1 | contig 10736 bp, 11 predicted proteins | sample 356284metaG_FD_190535 | JGI IMG/M metagenome (GOLD analysis project Ga0256833, IMG submission 190535) | Hydrothermal vent microbial communities from Mid Atlantic Ridge, Atlantic Ocean - 356-284 | ecosystem: Environmental > Aquatic > Marine > Hydrothermal vents | place: Atlantic Ocean: Mid...
CGGGGGCACGGGCCTTTGTTTTTGTCCGTGTGCACAAACGGGGTTTGCGCACTCGCTCCGGCCCACTCCCCCTCCCGGCCACCCGGATGACAGGTGAGGCGGGCCTGGGTGGATTGACCGCCCGTGGGGAGCTAATCCGATCTTGCCGCTCGGTTTTAGCAAACCCCTGCCCTTGCCTGTTTGACCAAAGTCAGGCGGATGATCTTCAAGACAGTTAATGGAGCTGCCCGGATGGGGGAATGGGGCAAATGGCGGCAGGCGAACCTGACGGTTTCCTGACGGGCCGCGTCAGAGGGCGCACAGGCAAGATCGCATAAACAGCTTCACGTGAGTTCGGTTCGCCGTCTTGAACGGCGCAATTTTCCAGACAAACCCGATGAGGAGATTACGACATGAAGAGAATCATCACCGCTTTCGCCCTGGCTGCCACCGCGGCCGCTTTCACTGCTCCGGCCATGGCCGAGGAGGCCATCGAATGCACCAAGGCGCCGGTGGAAAAATGGATGAGCAAGGATGCCGCAGCGAAAATGTTCACCGGCAAGGGTTACCAGATTCGCAGCGTCAAGAAGGAGGATTCCTGCCTTGAGCTCTATGCCATCAAGGACGGCAAGAAGATGGAAATCTTCATCAACCCGGTGGATGGCAAGGTTATCGAAACAAAGGTCAAGAACTGATGAGCATCACCGCGTCACAGAATCAATCCCTTTCCGCCGGTGGCCGCCCCGCCACCGGCGGGCGGGAGCGGACAGTGCGGGTCTGGGATCCGCTGGTGCGCATCTTTCACTGGTCCCTGGTGCTGGGCATCGCCTTGGCGTGGCTGAGCTCGGAGGGCTGGGACAGGACACATGAGATCACCGGCTATATCATCGCCGGGCTGATCGGTTTCCGGCTCCTGTGGGGGATAGTGGGCGGCAAATATGCCCGTTTTGCACAGTTCGTGCGCGGGCCGCGTGTCACGATTGCCTATCTGAAAGATATTCTTTCAGGGCGGGCGAAAAGGCACCTGGGGCATAATCCGGCGGGTGCAGCCATGATCGTGGCGCTCCTGTTCAGCGTCGCCACCACATGCATGACCGGCTGGATGATGTCCTGGGATGCCTTCTGGGGCGCCCAGTGGCTGGAAGAGCTGCACGAAGGCGCAGCCACCTTCATTCTGCTACTGGTGGGACTGCACGTGGCCGGCGTCGTCCATGCCTCGCTCAGTCACAGGGAGAATCTGGTGCGGGCCATGTTTACCGGCCGCAAGCGCCTCTGACATGATTGAACTGCCGCGAGAAAAACCCGCCGCGATGACAATCGCGGCGGGCCTGTCTTGTTCATGGAGCGTCAGGCTCGTGCTGCCGGCGTCCTCATTCGGCCGGCTGGGTCGAGATGACCTCCTCGGTGCGCGGCACGAAGACGGTGTAGAGATAGAGCAGCACGGCGATCAGCACCACGACGCCAGCGCCCTCGCGCAGCATGTAGAACAGGCCGAGCTGATTTTGCACCTCCATGAAGGCATTGCCCTGCACCCTTTGCAGGTGCACCTGCACCGCGCCGGCGAAGGTCAGCGCGAAGGTGATGAAGGCCATGCCGCCGGACATCACCCAGAAGGAGACCATGTTGAGCACCTGGTTGTAGGGCTCGCGGCCCAGAAGCTTGGGCATGGCATAGGTGATGAAGGCCAGGTTGATGCAGACATAGGCGCCATAGAAGGCCAGATGGCCGTGCGACATGGTGATCTGCGTGCCGTGGGTGTAGTAGTTCACCGGCGCCAGGGTATGCAGGAAGCCCCAGATGCCGGCGCCGAAGAAGGCCAGAACGGCGCAGCCCAAAGCCCACAGCATGGCGGCCTTGTTGGGATGGTTGCGCTGGCCTTTCCACACCATGGTGAAGGCAAAGAGCACCATGGCGAAGAAGGGCACCACCTCAAGCGTGGAGAAGATGGAGCCGATCCACTGCCAGTAGCCCGGGGTGCCGATCCAGTAGTAATGATGGCCGGTGCCCAGGATGCCGGTGAACAGCGACAGCGCGGCGATGCCATAGATCCACTTCTCGACGATCTCGCGGTCGACGCCGGTGAGCTTGAGCATCAGGAAGGCCAGGATGGCGGCCAGCACCAGCTCCCAGACGCCCTCGACCCACAGATGGACGATCCACCACCAGAACATCTTGTCCAGGGAGAGGTTGTCCGGATTGTAGAGGACGAAGAGGAAGAAGATGGCGATGCCCCAAAGACCGAGCAGCAGCACGTTGGCGACCGCCGTCTTGCGGCCCTTCAGCACCGTCATGGTGACGTTGTAGAGGAACATCAGGGCGGCGACGATGATGCCCAGCTGCACCCACAGGGGCTGCTCGATGAACTCGCGGCCCTGCTTGCCGAGCAGGAAGTTGCCGTGGAACAGGTCGAACAGGTAGGTGACCACCACGCCGGCGGTGCCGAGCACCAGGATGGCCAGTTGCAGATAGGCAATGGCCGGGCTTTCGATCTCGCGCTCGGCTTCCTCCGGAATGATGTAATAGGTGGCGCCGAAAAAGCCCGTCAGCAGCCACACGATCAGCGAGTTGGTGTGCAGCATGCGCAGCACGTTGAAGGGCGTCAGATCGGCCAGGAAGTGCGGATTCAGATAGATGTAGCCGATGGTCACACCGACGATGATCTGAACCGCGAACAGCGCCATGGCGACGATGAAATATGCCAGGGCGATCTTTTGCGATTGGTATTTCATGAGTTCATCCCCTCCTTAGCCGGCCTCGTTCGGCGGCCAGTTCTGCGTCTTGATGGTGCTCGTCCAGCACAGGAATTCGGCGAGATCCTCCAGATCCTTGCCCTTGATGTTGAAATTGGGCATCTGGCGGGTGTCTTCCTCGTTCTCCTGGCGGGCTTCAATCATGCCCATGACGGCGTCCTTGCCGCCAAGACGCTTGCAGACATTGCCCAGCTCCGGCGCATAGTAGGCGCCCTCGCCGAGGATGGTATGGCAATCGATGCAGGCATTCTCCTCCCAGATCTTCTTGCCATGGGCCACCGCTTCAGTGAGAGTCTTCACATTGGTGGACGTGGTGACGATGTAGCTGTAGCTGTGCGCAACAAGACCGACGAAGATCACGAAGAAAAAGATCGTGCCTCCGAAAAAGATGTTGCGGGCTGCGGATTTGGTTTGCATGACCGCGATTCCCCTCTTGGTTCATGGGTTGGCAGCCCTACTTAAAAATTTGTTAACGGTTCGCGCCTTGACAATTGTCAAGATTGCGATGGCGCACCGGCATGTCAATTTGTCCCACATGCCCGGGCATGCAAGCACAAGTTTGCCCAATGGGAGTCTCTGAAAACGCTTGCGCGGCCATCCTCATCCCCTGCCAACCGCCCAGGTCATGGGACACTATTGGGTGGTTGGCAGGGGGTGAGGATGGTCTTCAGACAGTTGATTAAGATGCCTCAATGACGAACGAGGACGCGCCAGGAGGCGCAAGATACAGGGGGCCCGATCATGATCTGGATCAATTTGTGTCCGGGATGAATACCTTAGCAGAATACTCATGTTTGTCTGCGTCATCTTGTCCCTCACAAATACTTGATGAAAGTCAAACGCAGTTTGCAAGGGCTTGTCTAGAGTATGGTGCGTCGACAATCGTCAATTCCTAGAGGGACACCATGAAGAAATCATTTTTCTACAGCCTTCTGCCTGTGGCGGCCGTCATGCTGCCGTTGACGGCCATGACCGGGCTGCCAGGCGTGGCGGGCGCCAAGGAGCTGCCGCCCGCGCCCAAGATGACCAAGGCCGAGTTCGAGAAGGCCAAGGGCATCTTCTTCAACCTCTGCGCGGGCTGCCACGGCAAGCTGCGCAAGGGCGCCACGGGCCCCAACATCCAGCCGGCCTTCACCCGCAAGGAAGGCACCGAGCGGCTGAAGCAGTTCATCACCTACGGCTCGCCCGCGGGCATGCCCAACTGGGGTGAATCGGGCGCGCTGACGCCGGAAGAGGTGGACCTCATGGCGCGCTACGTGCAGCTGCCGCCGCCCATGCCGCCGGAGTTCGGCCTGCCGGAGATCATGAAGACCTATCAGCTCATCGTGCCGGTGGACAAGCGTCCGAAGAAGAAGATGAACAATCTCGATCTGGACAATGTCTTCTCCGTCACCCTGCGCGACATCGGCAAGATCGGCCTGATCGACGGCGACACCAAGAAGCTGATCACCACCATCGATACCGGTTTCGCGGTGCATATCTCGCGCCTGTCGTCCTCCGGCCGCTATCTCTACACCATCGGCCGCGATGGCTGGGCCAACCTGATCGACCTGTGGATGAAGGTGCCCAAGACCGTCGCCAAGGTGCGCATCGGCCTGGAGGCGCGCTCCATCGAATCGTCGAAGATGAAGGGCTGGGAAGACAAGTATGCCATCGCCGGTTCCTACTGGCCGCCGCAATACGTGGTCATGGACGGGCTGACCCTGAAGCCGCTGCGCATCCGCTCGACGCGGGGCTACACGGTGGACACCGGCGTGTTCCATCAGGAGCCGCGCGTGGCCTCCATCGTCGCCTCGCACTACCATCCGGAGTTCATCGTCAACGTCAAGGAAACCGGCCATGTGCTCATGGTCGACTATTCCGACATGCCGAACCTGAAGGTGACGGACATTCCCACCGCCCGGTTCCTGCATGACGGCGGGTTCGACAGCACCGGACGCTACTTCCTGGTGGCGGCCAACGCGGTGAACAAGATCGTGGTCATCGACACCAAGGAAGACAGACTGGTGAAGATCATCCCGACCTCGGGCACCAAGCCGCATCCGGGCCGCGGCGCCAATATCGTGCATCCGAAGTTCGGCCCCGTCTGGGTGACCAGCCATATCGGCTCCGCCGACATCTCGCTGATCGGCACCGATCCGAAGGGCCATCCGCAATATGCCTGGAAGGAAGTGCAGGTGCTCGATGGCCCCGGCGGCGGCGCGCTGTTCGTCAAGTCGCATCCGAAGTCCAAGCATCTGTATGTGGATACGCCGCTGAACCCGGACAAGGAACTCTCCGGCGGCGTGGCGGTGTTCAACATCGCCGACCTTGGCAAGAAGGATCCCACCTTCAAGGAGCTGCCGATCGCCAAGTGGGCCAACCTCGGCAAGGGCCAGCAGCGCGTGGTGCAAGGCGAGTTCAACAAGGACGGCACGGAAATCTGGTTCTCCGTGTGGAACAAGAAGGACAAGCCTTCGGCCATCGTCGTGGTCGACGACAAGACGCTGAAGCTGAAGACGGTGATCAAGGATCCGAAAATCATCACCGCCACCGGCAAGTTCAACGTCTACAACACCCGCAAGGACATCTATTGATCCGCGGCTGATCGCCAAGACATGATTGGCGCCCGGGAGGCAAGCCTCCCGGGCGTTTTTTTGCCTCCGCGCGAATCGCGATTTTGCCGCCCGGAAAGCGCGGGGTCATATTGCCGCATTCTCCCTTGCATCTTGATTTTCATCAAGGTTTTCAGGACCATGGTTTTCTACTGTGAGTCCATGATCCTGACAGCCAGTGGAACGAGCGGGGTTGCATGAAATTTCCAGCGCGCAAGATCCTTGGCCCGGGACTGCTCCTTGCCCTGGCGGGCGGGCTGGCCCTGGCGGGCAGCGGGTGGGCCGGAGCCGCCCAGCCGGACGCAGCGCGCGTCAAGGCGCTGATTCACCTGGTGCGGCAAGATTGCGGCTCGTGCCATGGCATGACGCTCAAGGGCGGGCTGGGCAAGCCGCTGCTGCCGCAAAACCTCGCCGGGCGCGATACCGAAGCCCTGGCGGAGATCATTCTCGATGGCATCCCCGATACGCCCATGCCGCCATGGCGCACCGAACTGTCCAGGGCCGATGCCCTGTGGATCGCCCGCAAGCTGAAGGAGGGTTTCCCGCATGAAACGCCGTGACATCCTGCGCGCCGGGCTGGCCGCGCCCCTTGCCGCCGCATTGCCGGGGCGGGCATCGGCCATGCCCATGCCCATGCGCGGCACCGGCGATCTGGGCATCGTCATAGAGCGCGCGACAGGCTCGGTTCTGGTCATCGACACCACCCAGATGGACATTCTGGGGCGCATCGGGGGGCTGGGCGATCTGTCCCATGCCTCGGCGGTGTTCTCGCGCGATGAGCGCTATGCCTATGTCTTCGGCCGCGACGGCGGGCTGACCATGCTCGATCTGCTGGAGATGAAGATCGCCCGGCGCATCATCCAGGGGGGCAACTCCATCGGCGGGGCCATTTCCGATGACGGGCGGCTGGTGGCGGTCTCCAACTACAAGCCCGGCGGGGTGAAGGTCTTTCATGCCGCCACCCTGGAGCAGGTGGCGGACATCCCGGCGAAGTGGGCCGGGGGCCTGTCCAAGACGGTGGGCCTGGCCGATGCGCCGGGGCGCAAGTTCCTGTTTTCGCTCTTTGAGGCGGGCGAGATCTGGATGGCCGATTTCGCTCACGGCAACAAGCCGCGGGTGATCAAAATCGGCAAGGCGGGAAAATGGCCCTATGACGGGCTGATCGCCCAGGGCGGGCGCATCTACATCGCCGGACTGTTCGGCGAGGACGGCATGGCCAAGGTGGATCTGTGGCAAGAGCCCCTGAAGGTGGAGCGCATCCTCGATGGCTACGGGCGCGGCGAGAAGAAGCTGCCGGTCTACAAGATGCCGCACCTGGAGGGCTGGACGGAGGCCGCCGGGGCCTTCTTCTTCCCCGCCGTGGGCCATCACGAGGTGCTGGTCATGGACGGGCGCACCTGGCAGCTGACCGGCAAGATCCCGGTGCACGGCCAGCCGGTCTTCGTCATGGCGCGGCCGGACGGGCGTCATGTCTGGGTCAATTTCGCCCATCCGCTCAACGACACGGTGCAGGTCATCGACACCATGAGCCGCAAGGTCATCAAGACCTTCACGCCGGGCCCGGCGGTGCTGCACATGGAGTTCACGCCGCGCGGCGAGCAGGTCTGGGTCTCGGTGCGTGACAAAAACCAGATCAACATCTATGACACCCACTCGCTTGAGCTGCTCCGGACGCTGGAGGCAAAGGCCCCATCGGGCATATTCCTCACCGCGCGGGCGCACAAGATCGGCCTTTGAGGGAGCTTGCATGATCGAGCTGACGGAAACCGAACGCGACATGCTCAACCGCTGGCAGCGGGATTTTCCCCTCACGGCGCGGCCCTTCGCCCATCTGGGCAAGGTGCTGGGCATGAGCGAGCAGCAGGTGCTGGCAGCCTTGCGCAGGCTCGATGCCGCCGGTGTGCTCAGCCGCCTTGGCGCGGTGGTGCGGCCCAACACGGCCGGGGCCAGCACCCTGGCGGCGGTGAGCGCCCCGCAAGAAGGCATCGAAGAGGCGGCGCGCATCATATCGGCGCAGCCGGAGGTGACCCACAACTACCAGCGCGAGCACGAGATGAACCTGTGGTTCGTGGTCACGGCGGAAGATCGCGGCGCGGTGCGCGCGGTGCTGGCGCGCATCGAACGGCTGTGCGGGCTCGATGTGCTCGATCTGCCCATGGAGCGGGCCTGGCACATCGACCTGGGGTTCGATCTGAAATCCCCGGGCGCCGGGGCCCGGCCCTGCCGGCCGCGGCCGCACGGGGCCGCGCCGCAGCCTTCCGCGCCGCTGCCGGGAGACTTCGATCTGGCGCTGCTGGCGGCCATCGAGGATGGCCTGCCTCTCGTGCCTGCGCCCTATGATATGGTGGCGCGACAGCTGGGGACGACGCCGCGCAGGGTCATGACGCGGCTGGGCGCGCTGATCGCGGCCGGGGTCATCCGCCGCTTCGGTTTCGTGGTGCATCACCGTGCTTTGGGTTTTGCCGCCAATGCCATGGTGGTGTGGGATTTCGATGATGCCCTGGTGGCCGATGCGGCGGCGGAGATCGCGCGCATGGATTGCGTCACCCTGTGCTACCAGCGGCCGCGCCGCCTGCCGCGCTGGCGCTACAATCTGTTCAGCATGATCCATGGCACCTCGCGCGAGCTGGTGCAGGCCCAGATCGCCCAGATCGAGGCACGGCTGAAAAAGACGCTGGGGGTGGATGAGATCGTGCACGAGGCGCTCTTTCCGGTGCGCCGGTTCAAGCAATGCGGGGCGCGCTTTTCCGCCGCCGCCAGGGCGGGAGCGGCCTGATGGGCGTTGAACTGGACGATACGGACCGGGCCATCATCAATGCCCTGCAAGGCGGCTTCCCGCTGGTGGAGCGGCCCTATGCGGCGGTGGCCGAAGAGCTGGGCATGAGCGAGGCGGAGCTGCTGGCGCGGCTGGAGAAGCTGCTGGAGAGCGGCGCGGCCAGCCGCTTCGGGCCGCTGTTCAACGTCGAAAGGGCGGGCGGGGCGGTCATGCTGGCGGCCCTGGCGGTGCCCGGCGAGCGCTTCGAGGAGGTGGCGGAGCTGGTCAACGCCCATGAGGAGGTGGCGCACAACTACCGGCGCAGCCACCGGCTGAACATGTGGTTCGTGCTGGCGGCCGAATCCATGCAGCGCATCGAGGAGGTGGTGCGCGAGATCGAGAAGGAAACCGGCCTTGAGGTGCTGCGCGCGCCCAAGGAAAGGGAATATTTCATCGGATTCAAGGTGCCTGTATGACGCTCAACGTGGATAAGACGGACCGCAAGCTGATCGCGGCGACCCAGAAGGGCCTGCCGCTCGATCCCGACCCGTGGGGGGTGATCGCCGAAAGGACCGGCATCCCCAGGGGCGAGGTCATGGCGCGGCTGCGGGCGATGAGTGAAAGGGGCGTGATCCGGCGGGTGGGCATCGTGCCCAACCACTACAAGCTGGGCTGGGTGGCCAATGGCATGTCGGTGTGGGACATCCCGGACGAGCTGACCGACGAGCTGGGGCAGAAGGTGGGCAATCTGTCCTTCGTCACCCATTGCTACCGGCGGCCCAGGCGGCAGCCCGATTGGCCCTACAACCTTTTCGCCATGGTGCATGGCCGCTCCCATTCGGAGGTGGAAGGCAAGGTGGCGCGCATCGCCATGGTTCTCAAGCCGCATGTGCGCGCCTTCGAGGTGCTCTATTCCACCCGCATCCTCAAGAAGACCGGCCTGCGCATTACCCCGCAGACCGAACGCATCCCTCACGGCTCGAAGGTGTGATCCGCCATGTTCCGGTTGTCGCGATACATGAAGGCGCTGACAGCGCCGGCCAACTCCCCCCGTCCCGCGCCGCCGGTGGCCGGGCCCGCCGGGCCGGTGGTCATCTGGAACCTGATCCGGCGGTGCAACCTGTTGTGCAAGCATTGCTACGCCATCTCCGGCAACGTGGATTTTCCCGGCGAGCTGACTTACCGCCAGGTGTGCGATGTCATGGATGACCTGAAGGCCTTCGGCGTGCCGGTGCTCATCCTGTCGGGCGGCGAGCCGCTCTTGCGGCCCGACATTTTCGAGATTTCGCGGCGCGCCAAGCAGATGGGCTTTTACGTGGGGCTGTCCACCAACGGGGTGCTCATTTCCGAGCCGGTGATGGAGGACCTGACGGACACAGGCTATGACTACGTGGGCATATCGCTCGATGGCATAGGCGAAATTCACGACCGCTTCCGCGGCATGGAGGGAGCCTATGAAAAATCCCTCAATGCCCTGCGCCTGTGCCGCGATCACGGCATCAAGGCGGGGCTGCGCTTCACCATGACCGAGGACAATGCGCACCAGTTCGAGGACATGCTGAAGCTGGCCGATGACGAGGGCATCGGCAAGTTCTATTTCTCGCATCTGGTCTATGCCGGGCGCGGCAACAAGAACCGCAAGGACGATGCCGCCTTGCAAAAGACCCGCGCCGTCATGGAGCGGCTCTTCGAGCTGGCCTTCGAGGAGGCGGAAAAGGGCTCCGGGCGCGAGTTCGTCACCGGCAACAACGATGCCGACGGGGTCTTCTTGCTGCTGTGGGTGCAAAAGCACTTCCCCGAAAAGGCGGAAACCATCCGCCGCATGCTGGTGCGCTGGGGCGGCAACCAGACCGGCGTCAACGTGGCCAATATCGACAATCTGGGCAATGTGCACCCCGACACCATGTGGTGGCACCATACCCTGGGCAACGTCAAGGAGCGGCCCTTCTCCGAAATCTGGATGGACACTTCCGATCCGGTCATGGCCGGGCTGAAGCAACGCCCGCGCCCGGTCAAGGGGCGCTGCGCGAAGTGCAGGTATCTGGATATCTGCAATGGCAACACGCGGGTGCGCGCCATGCAGCTCACGGACGATCCCTGGGCGGAGGATCCGGCCTGCTACCTGAGCGATGCCGAAATCGGCCTGGAAGAGCCCGGCGAGCGGCTCACCGTCACCCCCTTCCGCGGGCGGCGGGCCTCGGCGAAGGGGTGAGATGATGAACATGTGGACAAAAGGCGCCGCTTTTCACACCGGCCTTGCCGGCAAAGGCATGTGGCGGCTTTTCGGCAAGCAGGAGATGGGGAAGCCGAAGGCCAACCCATCACCAGCCATGCGCGCGAAAACGGAGATCCATGCGGCCTTGCGGCTGGGTGCCGCGGCGCTGGCCATGCTGGTGATGGCGGGCCTGCCGGCGCGGGCGGGCGGGATCGATGCGGCGGCGCTCTATCAGGAGCACTGCGCCGGATGTCATGGCAAGGACCGGCTGGGCGGCATCGGGCCTGCGCTCTTGCCGCAGAACCTGCACCGGCTGCGCAGAAAATCGGCGGCCAAGGTCATCGCCCAGGGGCGGGCCTCGACCCAGATGCCGTCTTTTGGCAAAATCCTGAGCAAGGCGCAGATCGCCGCCCTGGTGAAGCTGGTCTATACGCCCTTGCCGC
>Ga0256833_1003486_pt1 | contig 10736 bp, 5 predicted proteins | sample 356284metaG_FD_190535 | JGI IMG/M metagenome (GOLD analysis project Ga0256833, IMG submission 190535) | Hydrothermal vent microbial communities from Mid Atlantic Ridge, Atlantic Ocean - 356-284 | ecosystem: Environmental > Aquatic > Marine > Hydrothermal vents | place: Atlantic Ocean: Mid...
CTTATATACCCTTGATTTAGGTATGTTAAAAAAAGGACTCTATATTGCTGTTTTGCAGGAAGGTAAAAATGTATCCCAAAAGAAATTTATGATACGATGACAAATACCTGCTGTTGCTTCTGCTGAAGCTGATGTGTAACCTATGGCCGTGCCGTCTTGGTGTTGGGTCGCTTGTCCTATTAACGAATGGGCCCTGAATAAATCAACGGATGTTAGGGTAACACAAATTGACACTTTTACAAGTGCTTGTTGCATAGTAATGTGATAACCGGCTTTTTCTTTGAATTTTTTCTTTTCCGGTGAAAGGAGTGAGGGATAATGGGTAAACATAAAAGGGTATTTTTGATTCTAAATAACTCTAATACAACTATTTGTCTATTTGTGTTAAATAAATTTTAAAATAGTTAATAATTGTTAAACTTTTCTTTTATATATTTGGGTGATAATTGCGAAAGGAAATATGCATTTTCAAAAAAAGATTCATTAACCAAAATTTATCATTATGAGAAAAATTACTTTTATGTTAGCGTTCTTGTTGTTGGCAGGGCTTAATGTTGCCTGGGCACAAACAAGAACCGTTCATGGTAAAGTTACCAGCTCTGAGGATGGCTCACCCATTCCCGGAGTGACCGTACAGGTTAAGGGGACCACGGTGGGGACTACCACCGACCTCGATGGTAAATATACCCTGGAGTTTAAAACAGGTTATAAAACGCTTGTTTTTTCTTATGTGGGTATGAAAACCAAAGAAGTTACCCTCGGAAACCAAAACGAAATTGATGTGGTTATGCAGCCGGATGTGATGCAGATCGATCAGGTGGTGGTAACCGCTATTGGTATTACGAGGGAGAAAAAAGCGCTGGGATACAATGTGCAGGATGTAACGGCCAAAGATATTGCCAAAAGTGGTAATACGGATGTAATCAATGCTTTGCAGGGACGTGTTTCCGGGGTTACCATTACCCAGGCCAGCGGTGCTGCCGGTGGTGCATCCTACATTACTATTCGTGGCGCTACTTCTATTATCGGCAATAACCAACCGCTTTTTGTTGTGGATGGTGTGCCGATTGATAACTCGGGTGGTGCCGGTGGCGTAGCCGGCGTGGCTACCTCCAACCGTGCACAGGATATTAACCCCGACGATATAGCCAGTGTCAGTGTGCTGAAAGGCGGGGCTGCTACGGCGCTATACGGGATCCGCGGTGCAAACGGCGTGATTGTGATTACCACCAAAAGCGGTAAATCGACCCAAGGCAACAAAATCAATGTACATTTTAATTCTTCCACTGAAATCCAAAAAATCAGCCAGGTGCCTGCTTTGAACACCAAATATGCGCAAGGATGGGCCGGTAACTGGTATTCTGGATTCTTTGCCTCCTGGGGACCCAAAATCTCCGAATCGGGCTATAGCAAAGATCCGGCGGTATGGAGATATCCCGGTTTTGATGTGGATGGTGCCATTGTGCCTAAAGCACAGGCAGATCCCAGCTTAGGCCCTGTGAAAGTTTATGATCAGTTTGATTTTTTCCAAACAGGGGTTACCAATAACAACTATTTGAGTCTTTCCGGTGGAAATGACAAGTCTACTTTCTTTATTTCTGCTTCCGATTTGAGAGACAAAGGGGTTATTCCCAATAATAAGGTGCGCAGGAATACTTTTAAAGTTTCCGGTTCTACGGAGTTGAGCCCCCATTTTAAAATCTCGGGGAATGCTAACTATTTGATCGATAATGGTGAGCGTATCCAACAAGGTTCCAATACCTCGGGTGTTATGCTGGGACTCATGCGTACACCGCCTACTTTTAACAATGCTGCCGGCTATGAATTTCCGGATGGCTCACAAAGGAACTATCGTCACGGTGGCGGATATGATAACCCGTATTGGACAGCTAATAAGAACCTTTACAATGACAAGGTAAACCGTATTCTCGGAAACTTGCAAATGGACTATTTCGTGACGGATTGGCTTCATATTATGTTCCGCCCGGGTGTTGACTATTATAACAGGTATGTGAAAAGCCATATTGCCATAGGTTCCAGAACCTATGCCGATGGCCGTGTAACGGTTTCCAGTTACAATCATTTTGACCTGAACTCCGACCTGATTGCTTATATGAATTGGAACCTGAGCGAAAAAACCAGTTTGTATGCCAATGTGGGCTGGAACCTGCAGCAACGTAAATCTAACTATGTGTGGGGACAAGCCAACGGCCTCTCCATTCCCGATTTTTATAACTTGAGCAACAGTCCCAACATTCAAACAGGAGAAAGTACCTTCGAAAAACGTTTAATGGGTGTCTTTTTTGATGTGGGTATCAGCTACAACAATATGTTGTATTTGAATGTTACCGGACGGAATGACTGGTCAACCACCCTTCCTGAGGCAAATAATTCTTTCTTCTATCCTTCCATTAACGGCAGCTTTATTCTTTCGGAGCTTCCTTTCCTGAAGGATAATAAGGTTATTCCCTATTTGAAGATTTATTCTTCTTATGCGATTACAGCTAATGATGCAGCTGCTTACCGCACCTTGACTTATTATGGACAGGCCGGTATTTCCGATGGATGGGTTTCTCCTTCCGGGGTGAACTTCCCCATTACTACCAACGGGACCAGTTACAACGGATTTACTTATGGGAATACCATGGGAAGCAACGATCTGAAACCGGAACGTACGCGTACCTTTGAAATCGGTACCAACATGAAATTTATCAACAACCGGTTGGGACTTGACTTTTCTTATTTCAATAACCTGAGTACCGATTTGTTGCTGCCTGTGGATATTGATCCTTCCACCGGATTTTACAGCATGTATAAAAACGCGGCTTCCATGTCGTCCAAAGGTTTTGAGTTTACTTTGTATGCCACACCGGTGAAGACCAAAAACTTCAGTTGGGACCTTCAGGTGAACTTCTCACGGATTAAAAACGTGGTGGAATCATTGGCACCCAATGTCAATTCTATTTTCCTCGGTGGATTTACCGACCCGCAGGTGCGTGCCGTTGCCGGCGAAGAGTACGGTACCATTTATGGTTACGATTGGCAACGTGATGCCAATGGCAATGTCCTCATTGATGATGCTACGGGTTATCCGGCAGGAGATTACACCATGCGTCCGCTTGGTAAAGTCAATCCTGACTGGACCATGGGTATCAGCAACTCATTCCATTTCTTCAATTTTACGGTTTATGCACTCATTGACATTCGTCAGGGAAACAAAATGTGGAACGGAACCCGCGGAGCACTTGATTTCTTTGGTGCTGCTGCCGAAACCATGAACCGTGATGATGATTATGTATTTAGTGGTATTAAAGCCCATTGGGATGGCGGTGTGCTTGTTCCCGATGCGGGGAATCCTGCCAATGATATTAAAGTGAAACTTGACCAAACTTGGCGTACTTCCGGTGAAGGAAGCGGGTTTACCGGTCCTACCGTTGATTATATCGAAGATGCCGGTTGGGTCCGTTTGAGAGAACTGACCATCTCCTACTCTTTCAACAAGCTGCTGAAAGGAACGTTCGTAAACAACCTGGAGCTCTACTTTACGGGAAGAAACCTGTGGTTGAGTACCCCTTATACGGGTATTGACCCGGAAACCAACCTGTTGGGAGCATCCAATGCACAAGGAATGGATTACTTTAATATGCCCGGAACAAAATCGTATTTGTTCGGTGTACGCTGGTCATTCTAATCGTTTTTATGCAATACAAACTCAAAAAGAAAAACATCATGAGAAAAAATATTTTAATGAAAATCGGTTTGTTCATAATGATTGCACTGGCATTTACCTCGTGCAACAAATGGATAGACACGGGCATCAACGTAAATCCGGATGCACCTTCGGATGTGCCCATGAACCTGATACTTCCCTCTGTGGAAGCCCGTTTTGCCTTTACGCTTGTACAAGGTAACGATGGCTTCAGGACACTTTCGTTATGGGATCAGCAGATGACCGGGATTGCCCGTCAATCACAAGCCGAAGGAGCCTATTCCTTCCGTGCGGGCGATGCCAATAACAACTGGGGGGCCCTCTATGCCGGTTTCCTTATGGATGCCAAAAAATTGATGGAAAAAGCAGCCAAACCCGAAGCAAAATCCCCTTATTTTGAAGGGGCAGCCAAAGCCATTACAGCGGCAGCCCTCGGATATGCTTCCGATTTGTGGGGTGATATACCTTATTCCGAAGCATTGCAGGGGAGTGCGAACCTTACCCCTAAATTTGATTCCCAGGAACAAATTTATCAGGACATCCAGAATTTATTGGATGAAGCCATTGCCGATTTTTCTCAACCGGCTTCAGCCAATGTTTTCCCCTTCGAAGGCGATATTATTTATAAAGGGGATGCCGGAAAATGGCTCCAGGCATGTTATGCCCTGAAAGCCCGGTATGCTTTGCATCTTTCCAAAAGAGATGCCAATGCCTATACCAAAGCGTTGGGTTATATTGCCAAAGCCTTTACCAGCAATGCCGGTAATATGTATTATTATTATAGTACAAGTAATGATAATGCCAATCCATTGTACCTCTTTATGTACGACAGGGGAGATGTCCGTGTGAGCAAATTGATTACCGATACGCTGACAAAATACAACGATCCCCGTTTGCCGCAATATGCTGCCCCCATACCGGCCGATATTACCATCGATGGAGTAACCTACCCTGCCGGTTCTTATGTGGGGTCTCCCATTGACCAACCTGCCAATGGCGCTTCAGAACCCGGCCCGGGAATTGCCAGTATTGATACGCCAACCCCCATCATTACCTATGCCGAATTGGCTTTTATGACGGCTGAGTGTAAGTACAAAACAGGAGATGAAGCAGGTGCCAAATTGGCCGCCGAGGCCGGACTGGCTGCTTCATTGAATGAATACGGCGTGTTTGATGCTGCTTGGTTTGCCGGAATGAAAGCACAAATCGATGCCAAATCGGGCGACGAATTGTTCCGCTTCATTATGTTGCAGAAATACCTTGCACTGATGTATAATTTTGAAGCTTATAACGATTGGAGAAGAACGGGGCAACCTGTGCTGACCCCCAATCCGTTGGCCGGCGGTAAGGAAATCCCGAGAAGATTTCCCTATCCTACGGATGCTGTGACCTATAATCCGAATACTCCGCAAAATGTAACCATTTGGGACCATATTTGGTGGGATAAATAAGGTAAATGTTGAATGAAATAAAACGAAAGGCTGTACGATATTCTTGTGCAGCCTTTCTCTTTGCAAAGCAGTGTAACCGTTTTATCCACGAATACAAAGCCGGGTATATCGTCAAATCGGGAGGTAGTCTCCCCATATTCTAAGGGAAATCCGGGTTATCCGAAAAGAGAGAACATTAAAATACTGACGAAAATTTGGGCTTGATATGCCGGGAAACTATTTTTTTAACATTTGCATTTTCATGATAAAACGATCTAATATACTTTGAAACAGTAGAATAAGCGCTAATTTAGAAACGTTAAAAAAAAATAACATTTTTTATGAATTTTGTGAGAATGTTCTAATTTTACGCTTTAAATTTTTAACAAAAAATTATCGTTATGAGAAAAATTACAATGATGCTTGCGTTCTTGTTGTTCGCGGGGCTCAATTTTGCCTTTGCCCAAACAAGAACGATTAGCGGTACGGTAACCAGTGCGGACGATGGTTCTGCCCTCCCCGGTGTTACTGTTGTGGTAAAAGGTACCAACAATGGTACTGTTACGGATGCTAATGGTAAATATTCCCTGCAAGTTGGTAAAAATGCCACGACACTGGTGTTTTCCTTTGTGGGAATGAAAACGCAGGAAATTCCGATTGCCGGTAAAACCACCATTAATGTGGCCATGTCAAGTGAGGCCATTTCAATGAATGAGGTGGTGGTGACCGCTTTGGGTATTTCCCGTGAGAAAAAATCACTGGGTTATGCCGTTCAGGATGTGAAAGGCTCCGATTTAGCCCAGGTGCCGAAACAAAACGTGCTGAATGCCCTCGCCGGCCGTGTTTCCGGTGTGCAGGTCACTGCTACCAGTGGTGCTGTGGGTGCTTCCACACGAATCACCATTCGTGGTAACTCTTCTTTCAGGAGTAACAACCAGCCGCTTTTTGTGGTGGACGGTGTGCCTGTCAGTAATGCCACTACCGGTGCTACCCAGTGGGGTGGTGTTGACTTTGGTAATGCCATTGCCGACATCGATCCCGAAAACATTAAATCCATGACCATTTTGAAAGGTGCCAGTGCTGCCGCTCTTTATGGTAGCCGGGCTTTGAACGGTGTGGTTCTGATTACCACCAAACAAGGCAGTGCCCGTAAAAAAGGTCTTGGCATTTCTTACGATTTCAGCATTGGGTTCAGCAATATTTACATTCTTCCCGATTACCAAAACAAATATGGTCAGGGATATTATGGAAGTGAATATTGGTACCATTATTTTAATAACAAGTATAACCTGGGCTTAACCTACCAACAGTTTGCACAAGGTGATGTGATTGGCGCCGGGTTCTCCTATTACGATGGTAATTGGGGTGGTGTTATGGATGGTATGGACGAAAGTTGGGGGCCCCGTTTGGACATTGGTCTGAAACTAACCCAGTTTGACAGCCCTTATACCTTGGATGCCAACGGGAAACCGGTTTATACACCGACTCCCTGGGTTTCCCAGCCGAACAATGTGCGTGATTTCTTTGTCACCGGAATCCACCAGACACATCACGTTGCTTTAACCGGTGGAAATGACAAGGCTTTCGGCCGCATTGCTTATACTTATGATGATGTCACCGGTACTGTTCCCAATACGGGCGAAATCAAACACAACTTTAACGTGAGCGGTCACATTCAGCTGGCCAAAAAGCTGAGTGCCGATGCTAACGTAACTTATGTTAACAATCATAGTGACAACCTCCCCGGCCAGGGATACGACGTGAACAACGTGATGCAATCCCTCGGTTCGTGGTTTGGACGTCAGGTGAATATCCATCACCTGAAAGATCATTGGAATGAATTGAATCCTTGGGGAAATCCTTACAACTGGAACTCTTCGTACCACAACAACCCTTACTGGACGGTTTACAACAATACTACCTCCAGGGTACGTAACAGGGTATTTGGTAACGTTTCCGTAAAATGGAACATATTGGATTGGATGAACCTGAATTTCCGTGCCGGAACCGACTTTTTCCAGGAACGCCGGAAACACGTTGATCATAACCAATCGCAGGATTATCCTAAGGGCCATTTCTGGCAAAACAAACGGTTCAACCAGGAGAACAACATTGACCTGTTCCTGAATATTGATAAAAACCTGAGCAAAGACATTCGTCTGACCGGTATGGTTGGAGGCAATTATCGTCAGGATCTGTTCAATTATACCTCCATGACCGCCAATGAACTGACGGTACCCAATTTCTTCGATATCAGCAATGCCAAAGGTTCACCCTTACCTGATATGTTTACCAGTAAACGGGAAACCAACAGTATTTATGCACAGGTGGATGTAAGCTATAAAGATTATCTCTTCCTGGGTGCTACTGCACGTAACGACTGGAGTTCGACACTTCCCAAAGGAAACTGGAGTTATTTCTATCCTTCGGTAAACCTTGGCTGGGTCTTTACCAACAGTTTTAACATCAAAGGCAAAGTTTTCACTTTTGGTAAATTGCGTGCCAGTTATGCCATTGTGGGTGGTGACGCCGATCCTTATTCACTGAGCAACGTTTATTATGCTTCTGCCAGTGCTTTTAAAGGAATTACCCAGTATTACTTTACCCGTACGCTGGCTAATGCCGAACTGAAACCTGAAAGAAAATATTCCTGGGAATTGGGAACCAACCTGAAATTCCTGAGCAACCGTATCGGTTTGGATTTCACCTATTACAATTCGTACACCAAGAATCAGATTATGGCCATCCAGATTCCGACCTCCTCAGGTTTTGGAAACCGCTGGATCAATGCAGGTCAGATATCGAACAAAGGGGTTGAAATTACCCTTTACGCCGACATTTTCAAAAAAGCCAACGGTTTTAACTGGCGTGTAACTTTGAACTGGGCCAAAAATAACAACTATGTGGATGAGCTTTATGGTGATTTGCAGTCGTTGCAGATTGGTCGCTCCTGGAGTGGTCTTTCCGTACAGGCCCGTCCCGGTGAAGAGTATGGTATTATCAGAGGTATTGGGTATCGCGTTGACTCGGCTACAGGTGCTTATGTTGTAGGTGCCAACGGTATGCCGCTGCGTACACAGAATAATGTTACCCTTGGTAGTGTAACACCGGATTGGACCGGTGGTATTGCCAATGATTTCAGCTACAAAGGCATTACTTTGCATGTGCTGATCGATGGCCGTAAAGGTGGTGACCTTTTCAGTGTTACCAAAATGTTCGGTTTGTATTCCGGTATCCTGAAACAAACGGCTCAGGGTAATATTCGTGAAACGGGTGTTGTGGCCGGATACAATGCCATGCAACAGTACACTTTTGTTCACGAAGATGGTACTCCTTTGAATACCAATCTTGATGACCCGAACAATACGGATATTGTAAGTGCACAGTCCTTCTACGAAAACTATTATGGTGTAAAACAGGAAAGCATTATTGATGGATCGTTTATCAAATTGAGGGAAATTTCCCTGGGATATACACTTCCCAAATCTTTGCTTTCCAAACAGAATGTATTGCAGTCCATGACAGTTTCGTTTTACGTACATAATGCAGCCTTGCTTTATGTAGATAAAACAAATGATGTGAAGATCGATCCTGAAACCGGTTATGGTAACGGGAACAGCGGTGTTGGTTTTGAACAATACCAGTTGCCTCCCTCACGTACAATGGGTTTCAAACTATCCGTTAAGTTCTAATCTGAAAATATAAAGCTATGAAAAGAATATATATCAAAACATTCGCAATCTTGTTCACGGTGTTGTTTGCAACATCTTGTACAAAGAACTGGGAAGCCCTGAATACGGACCCCAACAATCCCGTTGAGGCCCCGTTTACCAACGTCCTTGCCCATTCCATCCGGTATACCGGTTCGGCTTTCTTTGATGATTGGCAGGGCATGAACAACTTCTGCAGTTACGCAGGACAAATTACCAAGATTCAGTATATCGACGAGGCCAAATACAACTATCGTGACAACGTCGTTTACCAAGCTTGGAGCGATTATTACGAAACGCAACTTGACCTTAAAAAACTGATTGAAGCCTCTAAAAAAGAAGGTAAAAATTTGAGTCAAGGCGTTGCTTTGACCTGGTCGGTTTATTTGTGGCAAATGGCCGTTGACCAATGGGGAGATATTCCTTATACAGAAGCCTTACAAGCTGAAGAGGGAAATAATACTCCTGCATATGACAAACCGGTTGACATCTATACAGACCTCTTTAAAAAGATTGAGGAAGCCAATACGTTGTTGGGTACGCCCAATGCTGCCGATAACCTTGGCGATGGGGACTTGATTTACAACGGAGATGTTACCAAATGGCAGGAGTTTGCCAATGCCATTCATTTGCGTATGGCCATGCGTTTGTCTTATGTGAACCCGACGCTTGCTAAAACAGAAGTTGAAAAAATCCTCACGAATCCTACAAAATATCCTTTGTGGGCCAGCCGTGATGATGAAGCCAAACTGAAATGGCAAGGGACGAATCCTTATGACGAACCTTATTATAACAATCGTTATGTCAGCAACCGTGATGACCACGGTATGGCCAAAACGATGATTGATACCCTGCTCAGCTTTAATGATCCCCGGATTGCCGCTTTTGCCAAACCGGCTAAGAGCGATGGCTTATACCGTGGCCAGGTTGAAGGTGGTACCCAACCCAGTTTGCCTGATATTTCCCGTATCGGTGCCATGTACCGTGACGATCCGGCCGGTTATACTTATTTCCTGCGTTATGCTGAAGTGATGTTTGACATTGCCGAAGCAGCCAATAACGGTTGGAATACGGGTGCTTATACCAAAGATGGTGCTTATGCTGCCGGTATTAAGGCTTCGTTTGACGAAACCTACGGTAGCACCTATTCGCCGCTTTATGGTACGGATGAAGCTGCTGCTCTCGCTGCCTATATGGCCAATCCGAAAGTAAAACTGACAGGAACTGCAGGCAATAAATTTGATCTGGATCTTGCCAATGACATGACCAAAATTTATGTCCAAAAATGGATTTCCATGTTCAAAGAAGGTCAGGAACTGTGGGCTTTCCAAAGAAGGACCAATTATCCTCCCATGTCGGCTGCTCCGGAGTCGGTTTATCCCGGCCATACGGTTGGACCTTTCCGGTATCCTTATCCGCAAACGGAATTCAACTTGAACAAAGCGCATGTTGAAGCCGCTGCTGCCGGTATTGTTGACCATTTCTGGGGTAAACAAATTTTCTGGGATACCCGTCAGGGCGTTCATTAAGAAATTCATTTTACCATTGTAAAAAAGGCTATCCGTCGTTGGCGGATAGCCTTTTTCGTTTTTTACGGCATCCGGTTCAGCCGAAAATATCCTTATTTTTGTTTTGTTAAACATGCGATTATGGAAGATAAAAAACAGGAATTCCATACGGAGTTGATTGATGTAGGAAAGGTCATTGAACGCAAAAGCCCTTCTTTGCGAAAACGGTTGCCGGGATTTGTCATTCGCTATTTGCGTCGTATCGTTCATGAGGATGAATTGAATGAGTTTTTAGGGTTATACGGCCACCTGCAGGGTATCCCTTTTATTGAGGGCGCTTTGGAATTTATGCATACCAAGGTGGAGGTTATTGGGCTTG
>Ga0256833_1003487_pt1 | contig 10730 bp, 6 predicted proteins | sample 356284metaG_FD_190535 | JGI IMG/M metagenome (GOLD analysis project Ga0256833, IMG submission 190535) | Hydrothermal vent microbial communities from Mid Atlantic Ridge, Atlantic Ocean - 356-284 | ecosystem: Environmental > Aquatic > Marine > Hydrothermal vents | place: Atlantic Ocean: Mid...
CTTTACCTATAATTTCAGTCTTATACTGCCGATTAATAACGCACGATTAAACCGACTTGGATTCTTCTTGGCTCAGAGAACCAATTGGGATTATTATCCCATTCCTGCAATGTAAACTGCCCGCCCTGCTTAAGCATTCTTTCCTGAATAACCAAATCTTCCGGCCTTCTGGCATTTTGCGTCGCTCTGCCTGTGGTTGAGAAAACATAATTTTCGTTTAAGTGATCAAACAAATTATAGACACGAAGGAAAAGCGAAAGATCCGCTTTGCCGATTTTAAAATGTTTACGGCCCATCAAGTCCAAGGTATAACGCGTCGGTTTGCGCGCGCTGTTTTTAAATTCCGTTGTCGGCAGCTGTAATTCTTCTACGCTGGTTGGGCTGTATGGCAACCCGCTGCCGATGCGGCCTATTAAACTCACAAGCCAATTGTTAGGACGAGACATATTAAACGTTAGATTTACCGTATGACGTTGGTCCCAATCAAGCGGCAGTACCTGCCGCTCAACAAACTGAACGGGGTCGTCGCTCATTCTTGTCGAAACCTGAATTAATTGAATAAAATTGGGATCGGAAGCGCTGCCGTTTGCATATTGCAACGTATAATCGATTGTTCCGGAAAATAATCCTGTTTGTAATGTCCGCAAAGAAAGAGTGATACCCTTAACATTACCGTAATCCCGATTTATATAACGATAATAGCCCACGGCGTCTACCGTTCTTATCGCTTCCAGGCCCAACAGGTTCCTTATATCCTTATAATACATGGTTAAATCACCCACAAGCCAATTAGCCAATTGCTGTTGCAAACCGATTTCATAAGCGACGGTGCTTTCCGGACCTAAATCAGGATCACCGATTGTCCGACCTTGAAGCAATAAGGAGGTAAGATTTTCATCAATGGGATTTCTATACAATAACGAAAAGCTCGGCATCTGGAAAAAATGACCGTATGAAACATGAAAAGCGCCCGTTGCCGATATAGGGAATGAAAGTCCTATACGCGGACTAAGCTGCATTTTAGAAGTAGCGTCTTTCAAATTATCGGAATTGCCGATTTGATCGGATAAATCTCTTTCATTTACAATTGTTTTAGCCTGCGGTTCAAAATAATCAAAGCGTAATCCCGCATTTACAATAACCTTGCCCAGCTCTAATTTATCCTGTGCATAAGCGGCAAACTCAATAGGTTTACGCGTATAGTTTATATAACTGCCGTCGGTCGTTTTGGCCAATCGAAGTTTTGTTGTTCCATAAATATCGTTCCAATTCTGCCAATAGTTGACCATGGCATCCCAATATTCACCGAAATCATAATTTTTGCCGTTAATGGCCGTGGTGTAAGCATAATTACGCCATTCCTCGGTCGCCACCAACGGTCTGTTAAAATAGTGTATATCATGCTGCTTTGCTTCAAATCCTATTTTAACAAAATTATATTTATCAAGCTGCCAATTAAAATCGCCGTTTGCAAGGTACAAATCTCTTGTAGTATTTCCGCGTCCCCATTGGTTATCGCCCTGCACGAAACCGGTCTGACTGTCCGACGCGCCCAAAGGTTGATATCCGCTGTCTCCGGGATAATCGGCAATATCCACATTTTGATACAAATAACTTTCGGAATAATTGTGCTGATAGGATGCCCTCAAATTGATAAACATATTTTGGGTAGGGCTATATTGTGCATAAAGAAAATGATGTAACGATTTTCCGTAACCGTAATTACGTCCGTCCGGCGCATACCGCCAACTGTCGCTATACCCCTGCCCGTTTGTGTTTGAACTGAATATGGAATAAGTGAAACGAAGCGTCGGCATGGCTTGATAGATTACTTTGGCCGTCATATCGAATAATTCCGAAGGCGTCATAACAACTATAGAACGGTCGCCGGTAACTAATGAATCTGGAATTGGAATTCTCCCTAAACTCGAAGCCTGTGTAGTATTCTTTTCACTAAACCAGCGGCGATAGGCGTTTATTTTCCATCCGTCAAGGGGATTATAGCGTCGTTCGCCCTGCAAATAACCTTCTGCCGTATGATATCTCGCGCTGATGAAAAATCCGAGATTCTTAAAAAACAACGGCCCGCTTAAAGTGGCTTGAATATTTTTTTCGGCCAACGGATTAAATTGATTAATACCAATAAAACGATCGGTTTTATTACTTAAGTTATCACCGGAAAAAACCTGAACCTGACCATGAAATTCCTTACTGGCCCCTTTGGTAACCACGTTAATAACAGCCGATTGCGCAGAACCGTATTCCGCATTAAATGTACCGCTGATAACCTGTAATTCTTTAACGAAAGAATTCTCAACATTTACATTACTGCCACCGGATTGTGAGAAAGCGTTTGAAACCGGTACGCCGTCAATCATATAGGCAACTTCTCTCGAACGGCCGCCGCGAAAATGGATATCCCCTCCGGAACCCGTAACAACGCCGGCCTGTAATCTTATAACAGTTGACAGCTCCTGAACCGGCATATCATTGATGGCCTTATCATCCACAATGCTCATTGTACTGGTACGGTCAGCTTCAATAGGCGGACGCGTCGCTTCAACCACAACCGCTTCCCCTTCGAGCACTTGCTCCGATAGTTTTGCATTTTGACGCGTGGTTCTATCACTAAAAACCTTAACGTCTTTTATGGTTACCTGAGAATAACCGACCATATCAAAAATCAAATCATACGTTCCGGGAGGGATATTAATGATACTGAAATATCCATCTACATCCGTCGATGCGCCGTAGGGATAATCCTTTAAATAGACATTTACGCCGGCCAAAGGATTGTTATCATTCTTATCGGTCACTTGCCCCGTAATTTTTCCCGTCGTCCCGGCTAAAGCCGTTTCTAATGGAATTGTGTAGAAAAGTAATGACACAAAAACCAACCTAATTAGTTTTCTCATCTTAACCCTTTCAGTCATCTGTTAATTTATTTACTCTATCCGTTTATTTATTATAACGTTATGTTGTTACATCCGATAAACTATATTCATTTTCAAAATTAAATTCTTTATTTATTTTCCCCGCTATGTTCCTCTTCAATTCAATCAAAAGCAACTCTAAGATTGCCAATTGCGATATTCTGGATTGACAGGAAAAACTGCCGAGAAGATTATTCGGCGTACTGGTAAGTAAAACATATTGGGATACATCGGACAAGGGCGACGGTAAAAAATTCGTTAACCCTACCGTCACGGCGCCGTATTCGCGGGCAATTTTAATGCCTGATATCACTTCTTCTGTTTCACCGGCATGCGAAATACCGATTACAACATCGGATGCGTTTAAAATAGGGATAATATTCTGAATAATAGAGCGGTCGTGTAAATAAACGGCGTATATTCCCAGTCCGACGAGAGAATCGCTTAAAATATGCGCTACGCCGGCAGATCCGCCCATGCCGAGAATAACGGTTCTACTGGCGTTAAGTATTTTTTCGGCAACACTTTGGATAACGCTAAATTCAATATTTTTTATTGTGGATTCATTTTGCAGATTTATATTTCGCAAAAAAGCGTCTTTAATACTGGAGGGATCGTCTTCCGGAGTTATTTCCATCGCTACGCTTTGTCCGCTGCGTAATAACTCGGGAATTAAAGCGGTTTTAAAATCCGAAAAACTTTGATAACCGAGCGAACGGCAAAACCGCAGTACCGTCGCATCGCTCGTGTCGCATTTATCCGCTAATCCTTGCAAAGAAAGCAAGACTACTTCATCCAAATGCTTTTGGACAAACTCAGCGACGCGCTTTTCCGATTTTCGCAAACCGTTGTATCGTCTGTTGATTAAATAAACCGGACTCTTCATTTTAATTCCAGTTTCATTGAGAATAAAGACATTTTAATTAATTCTAATAGGAATTAAAAAAAACAACATATTTCAGACATTTTCAATATTATTTTTAGAATATTTTTTATATGCGTACAATTTTATATTCCTTCTTTCAAAGGAATGACACTTCGACGACTCACGCTGCACTTTTTTCATAAATTAATCTGTGAAGCTATATTCTATACACAAACATACTTGATATTATTTATATAAATAACGGAGACGGAGTCGGAGTAAGATTTCGGGAAAGCTGAATCTCACAACTTCCATATGAAATGAGATCGTATCGTTGAAATCTATATCCAAGCCCTCTTGTTGCTAATACGACAGAATTTACATTTTATTGTAACTATCACTACAAGTAATATATTAATATGAAATTTCAATGTCAAAAAAAAAATTTGCTATCTTTTTTTTATAATTTTTCTAAAAATAGCATCGTTAATTTTCACCTACCCGATTCCACAACGTTGCCATTAATGCCGCGCATATAACGGAAAGACCTATAAGCGCATAAAAAACCCCGTTCCACCCGGCGACCGATTGTAAAAAACCGACAACCGTGGTCATTATTGCCGGCCCTAACGAACCCATACCGTTTACAAATCCGGCGGCCGTGCTTGCGCCTTTTCTTGAGCCGTAATCCATTACCGCTACGGCGGAAACGACAAAATCAGGCCCCATGGTAAAAAAACCGACCAATCCCATAGCGATAGGAATTAATCCGTTCGATGCCTGCCAAAAAAAGACAAGGGAAATTGTCAAACCGAGAAGCATAATCACGCTGATAGGCGCGCGACGCGAGGCAAACATTACATCGGAGAGATAGCTGGCAGCAAAAGTGCCGCCTATGCCCACAAGCGCAAACAAGACGGTAATATAACCGGCATTCTCCGTTGAAAATCCTTTTTCAATAGCAAGATAGGTCGTTATAAGAAACATAAAAGTATAGCGTATAAATTTTATGCCAAAATAGGTTATACCCAAAATCCAAATCGGTCCCTGACGCAATACCTCCTTGGCATTTTCCAGCATATTCACTTTTTCAGCCCCTTTTTTATCGCCCTCTTCTATTTTTTGATTATGAAACACAGCGATGGGCGGCAATCCCACGTCTTCCGGCTTATCGCGCAAAAGTAAAAACACAATCACCGAAACGACAGCCAAAGCAATGGAAGCCACCCAAAATATCCAACGCCAATCGGAATAAGCGACTTCACTGCCGTCCGGGCGGACTGCGGTTAAAACGGCGGCATGACCGATAACAAAAGAGGCCAAAGCCGTCGCCACTACATCGCCGACCGTATAACTTGTCCCCCATATACTCATCACTTTTCCGCGTTCCCGTACGGAAAACCAGTTGGACATACCCTTTATTACGGAAGGCCAGCCGCTTGACTGGGCATACCCGTTAATGGTCCATAAAAGAAAGAGAACTATTACGGAAGTTGAGAAACCAAAAAGGAGGTTCATCAATATAGTAGTAAACAACCCGAGCCCTAACATTAAACGAGAACCTAATTTATCGCCAAGTACGCCATTGGCGAATTGTCCGATAGCATAGGCCCAGAAATAGCCGCTCATTATAAAGGTAATCGTGCTGAATTCCCAACCGAATTCTTTCATCATTTCCGGCGGAGCGATAGAAATCGTCTTCCTGCCAAGGTAAAATCCCGCATAGGCAATCCAGGTTCCAAACCAGGCCGCTATGCGCCAAAATTTATATTTCTTGTCAATTTTGGGATCTTGTCCTTCTCGAATAACACTTTCCGTTGTCACATTCTCTCCTATGTTTTAGTAAAGGAATTTCAAAAACCAAGCTATTTAGAACATACAAAACATTATTTTTGGAATATTTTTGTATACATACGATTTTAGATTATCCTCTCAAATCGACGATGAAAAATAATTATATAGCATACTATTATTCCACCATGCGCCCCCATTGTCATTCCCGCATGTTTTAAGCGGGAATCTTAATTTTTCCTTTATCGCCTTCCGGATTCCTCCTTGAACAGCAATGACAGGCGCACTGCTCTTATCCATAAATCTGCAACCCGATGCTTATAAATAATTCAAAATATCAATTGTTTTTTCAACAACAAACGACGGTTGATAAGGCGAATTGCGCAGTTCCTCTTTTTTTGTTTTTCCGCTTAATACCAGAATATTTAATATATTATTTTCAAATCCCATCCTGATATCCGCATCGAGACGATCGCCGACGATCGCCACTTTTTCTTTACTTAAATTAAGACGGCGCAAAAAAGAATTTACCATCTCGATATTCGGCTTGCCGATAAATTTTGCTTTTATCTTGGTCGAAGCGGTTATAGCCGCCGCTAAAGCGCCAACGTCGGGACGGTAATCATCAGGGCCGATCATCCAATTGTTGTCGGCATGCGTAGCGATAAACGGAACACCTCTACGCACATAACGCGCCGCTTTGTCCAATTTGGCAAAAGTGCAGGTTAAATCATAAGCTAAAACCACATAATTCGGTTTCTCGGCATCAATATTAAATCCGGCGTCCGCAAAATCATTTTCAACCTCAGGCGTCGCCAATAAATATATATCCAGCCGGCTTTTTAAAGATTTTAAATATTCGATAGTAGCTTCCGCAGAACTGAGTATCTGCTGCGGCGAGGCCTTGATTCCCAGTCCCGCTAATTTCTCAATATGTTCTTTATTGGACTTGGAAGAGTTATTACTCAAGAACAGATAACGTATACCCCTTTTCTCAAGCCCCTGTAAGAAATCGACCGTCCACGAAAACGGTTGATATTCCAAATACAACGTACCGTCTTGATCAAGCACAAAAGCTTCAATATTTTTTAATTTTTCCCGTAGCTGCTTTTCATTCAAACCGACCAAAAGTTATCCCTTATTATGTTAACATATTATGAATAAATCATGTCATTTTAGCGCTGTTATGCATTACTATTTGGCAAAAAATTCTTACTTTATATTGCTCTTTAGTCAAGAGTAACTTTTATATTGCCCGTTGAACTCACCTTTTTTACCCAATCGCCGCGAATCTCTTTAGAATAATTAGGGCCTATTTTTTTAAACGCTTTTTTGAAAAGAATATTCTCCTCTTGCCGAATGACCAACGCGCGGTCTTTAACAAAATCATTCACCCGAAAAAGGAACCTATTCATTAAAACTTTATCGCCATTCGTTTCTAATACATTAGGCGATATCCATTGTAGCGGATCGTCAACTTCTATTTTTACAATAGAATTACGCCATTCTGCGGTTTTCAAATAGGAAACGACAGCCATTGCGGCATATTTCCCTTCAATAGCGGCTATGTCTCCGGGCTCGGCTCCGCGCAATACATTTCCCGCGGCAAAAACACCCTCTTTTGAGGTTCTGAATTGACCGTCCACAGCCGGACCTTTTGTTTTTTTATCTAATTTGATACCCCATGAACGCGCTATTTCATGATCGGGAATCCAATCTCCCGTCAAAACCAATGTGTCGCAGTCAACTTTCTTCTTTTTTCCCGTTTTAAGATTGGTCAGCTCAACGCCGCCGACGCGTTTTTTACCATATATATCGCTGACTACCGTATTTTTCTCCAAGGGAATTTTAGTTAATAAATCGGCGCTCCACCATTTATAAGGCGTGTAGGGCGCATAGATTTGATGATCATCATATTCTGTGGTCATTAATTTTACCGCGCATCCTCCTTTATGCAGGGTATGAATTGCGGAATAACTGACTAACTCGGCGCCGACAATCACAGCCGTGTTGCCCACTTTACGGCCGAAACCGTGGACAAAATCCTGTAAAGAACCGGTATTATAAATACCCTGCGGACGATAGCCGGGAATTAATCGCGCTGTCCTTGGACGTTCCCGACATCCCGTCGCCAGTAATATGGCTTTAGCCGCAATTGTCTTGATACCTTCGGGAGTGGTAATACTTACGGTTTTTTTATCAACCAATTCCGTTACCGTTGTTTCGGTTAACAGCTTAACGCCCGTTTTTTCAATCTTTTTAATATAGCTTTTTGCATAGGCCGGACCGCTAAACACGCGATGCCTATCGCGAACGCCGAACCCGAGATGATTGCAAAGTTGCGGCACGCCGCCTCCGCGCTTATCGCGATCGACAACAATAACATCTTCTACGCCCGACTCGGAAAGCTGCAATGCTGCCGCCAACCCGGCAGGACCGGCTCCGATAATTAATACGTCCGTATTAAGCTTGAGCATCACTGGCCTCCATAGGAACAATCCCCGTTTCTTTTTCAAAAATTTCATAAATATCGGCTGAGCAGTGGAACCCCTGACAGCGCCCCTGCATGCATCGTGTGCGCCGCCTTAAGCCTTCCAAAGTTTTGGCGGGAACAGGGCTATGAAGCGCATTTTTGATTTCCGCCAGCGTAACGCGCTCACAATGACAAACAATCCGGCCGTAATCGGCGTTTTGCTTAATCAATTCATCTGTCTGATAAGGGCGTTTATCCTTTTGCCCGATATAAGGCATTTTAATGGTTTTAAAATTATCTTTTTCTTTTAATTTCACGCCCGCTTCGCGCAAAAGGCCCATAACATATTCTGCAATTCCCAACGACGAGGAGAGCCCCGTTGAACGTATGCCGCCTACGCATATATAATTTTTTTCCGGATGGGAGTATATTTGATAATCGCTGTGTTCCGTGGCGGCCCGCAACCCTGCATAAGTGGAAGTTACCTCTTCGTCCAATAATTGCGAGATGATCCCTTCCCCTTTTTTCCATAAAAATTTAAGTCCCTCTTCGCTTGTATTGGTCATTTCTTTATCCTGTAGATCTTCCGCCGTGGGGCCTAACATTATATTGCCAAAAACGGTGGGGCTTACCAGAACGCCTTTTGTTATAGCCGTCGGAATAGGAAGAAGAACGTGATTAACAAGCGGACGGGTCAATTTATCAAAAACAATAAGCTCACCGCGGCGCGGAGTAACATGAAAACGGTCAAAGCCAAAAAGCGCGTCAATCACATCGGAATTCAATCCAGCCGCGTTAATAACGTATCGGCTGCGAATTTCACCGCCCGCACCCGCGAGAGTGTATACATCTTCGCTCTTTGCTATTGTTTCAATTGGAAAATTAAGCTTTAAATCGATGCCGTTTATAACGGCCTGACTGGCATATGCAAGAGGAACGGTAAAGGGACAGATGATATACTCTCGCGGCACCATCAAACCGCCAAGCGCGCCTTTATTAACATGCGGTTCCAATTCATATATTTCTTCAACCGTCAAAAGATGTACATCGGTTACGCCGTTCGCGTGCGCTTTTTTCAAAATGGCATTTAAAGACTTATACTGGTCTTCATTCCAGGCAATCAGCACCGCTCCGGTTTTCTCATGCGGTATACCGGCTTCTTTTACAAAATCGGTCAGCCGTTCATAACCCCGTTTTAAGAGTTTTTGTTCAAGACTCCCCGTTTTAGCGTCAAAACCGGTGTGCCAAATTGCCGTATTGGCTTTACTCGTCCCTGCGCCAATATCGGCCTTAGCTTCGACCAAAACACAATTGAGATCATATTGTGAAAGATCTTTAGCAATAGCGCCGCCTACCACGCCTCCGCCGATTACGGTAACATCATACACCATATTGCTTGTTTGCATAACGATACTTTCAATTTATTAACATTCAAATTTTATATTTATCGACAAAAAAACGTAGCGAATCAGCCAGTTACATACATTGTTGATTTTACTACATAAAAATTATCATTATGTTTAATTTACGACACAAGCGAATATAAGACCGTTGTAATTTAATGTCAAATATTATTAAAAGCTTTTTTGTGATATTAAAAAAAAATTATAGCAACAAAGTACTAAAATTTTTCAAGCGTAAATATGCAGGGGTATTATTTGGCAAGAACGCAAGCCTTTGTTCTAAATGGAAATAAATTTATCGACAGATATGATTTTATAGTTTAGTATAAGAATTTCGAAAAATAACCTATATCATATTTTCTATATTATTTTGTAACATTCTCAATGGCAACATTTCAAATTCTCCTATTAATCGGATAAGTCTCCATTTCAGCCATTCCCCCATGTTTTAAACAGGAATCCAAATCCGTCGTTTCAGCATTAAGATTCTCCGATTTATCGAAGAATGACAAATAGTCTGCTTTTATCAATCAAGTTGCAAAGCTATGTCCGTTATTGAAATTTAGACGCCAATAAATAGAACATAGTTTCGCAAAGTGATTAATGAAATAAGTTCGGGTAGAATCGTCAAAGCGTCATTCCTTCGAAAGAAGGAATCTGAATGTAGACAATGGTAAGATTTAGTTTCCCGATAAAAACATTCGAGAATGAGAGGAAGGAAGAGAATGTGGAAACGGTAACAAATAAGTCCAACATTTTCATTCTCAATAAATTGGAGAATCTAAAATACGGCCTATGTGAACGATGTATAATTTTAAAATTGAGAATAATACAAAAATAAATGAAACTGTCCGAAATAGGTTATTTTTTGAAATTCCGATACAATCAATTAATAAAAACGGGTTGACATCTAAGTTAAACATCAAGCCGTTTATTTTTTAATTCACTTTATTAAAATCGCCTTTCCGATTTTATGATAATCGCCCGCCTCTAATTTGTAAAAATACAAACCGGAAGACATCTTTTCGCCTTTGGCGTTTTTACTATTCCAAATTACGGAATAAGAACCGGACGCTAATTTTTTATTTACCAGCGAGGTTACCAATTCGCCGTTTGATGAAAAAATCTGTAATTTTACATTCTCCGTTTTTGCCAGATCAAATTTAATCGTTGTTGACGGATTAAAGGGATTCGGATAATTATTATAGAGTTTTGATTCTCTGATAATATTATTGGATTCGCTCTTAAGGCCTGTTCCCATACCA
>Ga0256833_1003488_pt1 | contig 10729 bp, 8 predicted proteins | sample 356284metaG_FD_190535 | JGI IMG/M metagenome (GOLD analysis project Ga0256833, IMG submission 190535) | Hydrothermal vent microbial communities from Mid Atlantic Ridge, Atlantic Ocean - 356-284 | ecosystem: Environmental > Aquatic > Marine > Hydrothermal vents | place: Atlantic Ocean: Mid...
TTGCACTTGAAAAAGGTCTTAATACAAAAGATATAATTGAAGGTGTATGTTTAGACCCAAGAATTGGAAATTATTATAATAATCCAAGTTTTGGATATGGAGGATATTGTCTTCCAAAAGATACTAAGCAGCTTTTAGCAAACTATACAATAGATAACATCCCTCAAAGATTAATAGAAGCAATTGTCGATTCAAATGCTACAAGAAAAGAGTATATCGCTAAAAAAATTCTTGATAAAAAACCAAAAAAAGTTGGAATTTATAGACTTATTATGAAAGCAGGAAGCGATAATTTTAGAAGCTCTGCAATATTTGATGTAATTAATATGCTAAAACCTTTTGTTGAAATGATCATATATGAACCAGTAAGTAAAGATAAAGAAATCGATGGAATTAATGTGACAAATGACTTAAATGAACTTGCTAAATGTGATATAATTCTGGCCAATAGAATTGATGAAAACTTAGAAAAATTTAAAGATAAAGTATTCAGTAGAGATATATATAGGGAGAATTGATGAAAATATTAGCTATAATTCCAGCGAGGGGAGGTAGTAAAGGAATTCCAAGAAAAAATGTTAGGCCATTAAATGGAAAACCTTTAATTTATTATTCAATAAAAACAGCTTTAAATTCAAAATATATTACAGATGTATATGTTAGTAGTGAGGATGATGAAATTCTTACATTAGCTAAAAAGTTTGGATCTAAAATTCATAAAAGAGATATATCCTTATCCGAGGATAGCACAACTTTGGATCCTGTCGTTTATAGAGCTTATAAATATATAAAAGAAAAAGAAAATAATACATATGATATAGTCGTTACTTTACAACCAACTTCTCCTTTACTTAAAACTAATTCAATTGATACTGCTATTGAAAAAATGATTAAAAATAAAAATATTGATACAATTATCTCAGTAAAAAATGATACTCATTTATCATGGAAATTAGTAAATGGTAAATATATTCCTAATTTTGAAAAAAGAGTAAATAGACAATATTTAACTCCTATATTTAGAGAAACAGGTGGATTTTTAATTAGTAGAAGTGATATTATTTCTGATAATAATAGAATAGGTAGTAATGTGGATTTATATGAATTAGGAAGTCCAGAATCTATTGATATAGATACGTATGAAGATTGGAATTTGTGTGAATATTATTTGAAAAGAAAAAAAATTTTATTTGTAGTAACTGGTAATGAAAAAGTAGGGCTTGGACATGTATATAATACTTTATTAATTGCTAATGATATTTTAGACCATGAAATTTATTTTTTAGTAGATAAAGAATCTAAATTAGCTTTTGATAAAATTTTTTCAAATAATTACAATGTTTTTATGCAAAAAAGTGATGATCTTATTGAAGATATAAAAAAAATAAATCCCGATATCATAATAAATGATATTTTAGATACAAAAGAAGAATATATTAAAAGTTTAAAAAAACTTAATTATAAGGTAATAAATTTTGAAGATTTAGGAAAAGGGGCAAGATTAGCTGATTTAGTTATTAATGCAATTTATCCAGAAAAAGAAAAATTACCAAATCATTATTTTGGTCCAAATTATTTTTTATTACGTGATGAATTTATTTATTCTTCATTTAAAGACATAAAAAGAGAAGTAAAAAAAGTTCTAATAACGTTTGGAGGAGTAGATCCTAATAATTATACGAAAAAAGTGCTAGATTCTATTTATGATTATTGTATGAAAAAAAATATTTTAATTGAAATTATTACAGGGTTTGGATATAAGGAATATTCTTCTTTAAAAGAATATGAGAATGTTCAAATATTTAATAATGTTTCAAATATTTCTGACCATATGCTAAGTGCAGATATTATTTTTACTTCTGCAGGAAGAACTATTTATGAGATAGCAAGTTTGGGAGTTCCTTCAATAGTATTAGCCCAAAATGAAAGAGAATTGACTCATTTTTTTGCAAGTAAAGAATATGGATTCTTAAATTTAGGATTAGGAATTAAGGTATCTAAGAAAGAAATCTTAAAAGAGTTTGATAGTTTAGTTAATAATTATGAAATGAGAAAAAATATGAATTTTTTAATGAGAAGTACTGATTTAAGAAATGGAAGAAAAAGAGTATTAAGATTAATAAAAAATTTGATAGAGGTGTAAAGATGAAAATATTGGATATTTTTAAGAATTTTAATTGTTGTGATTATTCTATTAAAGAACCTTATATTATAGCAGAGGCGGGAGTAAATCATGAAGGAAGTATGGAAATTGCTAAGAGATTAATAGAAGAAGCAAAAGAGGGTGGAGCAGATGCTATTAAGTTTCAAACTTATAAAGCAGAGACTCTTGCAAGTAAAAATTCTCCTGCTTATTGGGATACAAGTAAAGAGCCTACAAAGTCTCAGTATGAACTTTTTAAAAAGCATGATAGCTTTTGGAAAGATGAAATGTTTGAATTAAAAGAATATTGTGATAAAGTAGGTATAGAATTTATGAGTACTCCTTTTGATATAGAATCTGCTAATTTCTTAAATGATTTAATGGATGTATTTAAAATTTCATCATCTGATTTAACAAATAAACCATTTATAGAATATATTTGTAAATTTAATAAACCAATTATTTTATCAACAGGTGCAAGTCATTTATATGAAATTCAAGAAGCGGTAAGTTGGATAGAGAAATATGGAAATGATTTGGCACTTCTTCATTGTGTCTTAAATTATCCAACACCAGATGAAAATGCAAATCTTGGAATGATTTTAGGATTAAAAAGAGCTTTTCCGGATAAAATAATAGGTTATAGTGACCATACTTTACCAAAAGATATGAAAGTATTAGAAATTGCCACTTTACTCGGTAGTGTAATAATTGAAAAACATTTTACTCATGATAAAACTTTGCCAGGGAATGATCATTATCATGCTATGGATAAAGAGGATCTAAAATTATTTAGACAAAATTTAAAAAGAGTATTTGAAATACTTGGAAGTTTTAAAGTAGAAGCACTTGAAGATGAAGCTCCTGCAAGAACAAATGCAAGAAGAAGTTTAGTAGCTAAAAGATTTATTCCAAAAGGGAAAGTGATAGAATATGATGATTTAACTTTTAAAAGACCAGCTTCTGGTATCAGTCCTAAGTTTATTGATGATGTCGTTGGGAAAAAGGCAATTAAAGATATTGAGGAAGATACTATCTTAGAGTGGGGAATGTTTAATTAACAATGAAATTAATTAAAAACTCTGTTATCTATTTAAGTACGGAAATATTAAATAAAGCAATTCCCTTTTTAATATTACCAGTTTTAACAAAATATTTAACACCAGTGGAGTATGGATTGTTTGGTATCTATCAAGTAATCTTATCTTTTATAACACCATTGGTATCTGTATCTTTGGATATACATATTACACGAAATTTTTTTAAAGCTTCAAAAGAAGAATTATCTCAAATAATATCTACTATTTTAATTCTTTTAAATATTCATTTATTAATTGCTACTGTATTGGTTTATATTATTTCTATTTTATTTCAAAATCCTTTTGGGTTATCTAATGATGTTTTATATATAATGCCTTTAATCATATACTTGCAAACTATTAATCAATTCAATTTAACCATAGTAAGAAATGAAGAAAAAGCTTTAAAGTTTGGTATTATAAAAATATCCCAAACAGCTATAAATTTTAGCTTGATTTTTATTTTTTTATTTTTATTTAATTATGGATGGAAGAGTTTAATCTATGCTATTTTGGTATCAAACTTTGTAATAGCATTATATTCGTTTACAGATATAAAAAATAATTTTAATATTAACTATAAGATTTCTTACTCAGTAGCTAAAATATATAAAATATCTTTACCTCTAATATTTCATTTATTAGGGGGAGCTTTGATATTTTTTAGTGACAGAGTTATGATTCAACAACTAATAGGTTTAAAAGAGGTAGGTATTTATACTATATCAAATCAATTTGGATCAATTGCAATGATAGTAATAAACTCAATAATCTTAGCAATTAGTCCTTGGATGTATAAAAAATTGGCAAATAATGTAAATATACAAAAAGAGATTTATTGGATGATGTTAGGTTTTTTAGTTGTAGGTGTTTTTATTTATTTTATAGATATTATTCTTTTTAAATTTATGACAGATAAGCAATATCATACAAATAGTGTAAATACTATCATTTTTTGGCTTGTGTTAGCCTTTGTAATAAGGGGATGGTATCAACTTTATTATAATATTATTTTAGACAAAGGAAAAACTAATGTTTTTATGTATATTACTTTGTCAGCTGGAATTTTAAATATAATATTAAACTATTTTTTAATAAAAAAGATTGGAGTAGTTGGTGCTGCTATTAGTACTTTTTTATCATTTTTATTTATGTTTATATTCCTAATATTTTATACTAATGTTAAAAAGGAAGTACTAAATGAAAAAGTTGATTTTATTAGGTTTAAGAAGTTTTTATAAAAAAAGAGTTGTTAATAAAGTTGGAAGCTATAAAGAACCATTAAAAGTAAATAAATTTTCAAGAGTGACAAATAATACTTTTTTAGGTAAAAATGTAAATTTTAATGGAATTAAAATAAAAGGAAATGGTAAAGTTATAATAGGTGATAATTTTCATTCAGGAGAAGACTGTTTGATGATTACATCTTTTCATAAGTATGATGGAGGTGATTCTATTCCTTATGATTCTAAAGAAGATATTGACAAAGATATTATTATAGAAGATAATGTATGGTTAGGAGATAGAGTAATAGTTTTAGGAGGAGTAAGAATAGGGGAAGGAGCTATTATTCAAGCAGGTAGTGTTGTAGTTAAAGATATTCCAAAATATGCAATAGCAGGAGGACATCCTGCAAAAGTATTTAAACAAAGAGATATTGAACATTATGAAAAATTAAAAAAAGAAGGAAAATTCCATTGAAAAAACCTGAAAATGTAAAAGAACTTTGTGAATTTATTTGGTATTTAGAAAATAAATATAATTTACTTGATTTTGAAATAGAGGGAGTGAAGCCTTGGCAGGCACATAGAATAGAGATTTACTATTCTCTTGGAAAAGAGTTAGGAATATTTGAAAAAGAACTGAAAAGAGAAATGAGTAAGCTGGAAAAGTTGAAATCTTTAAAAGAATTAATTAAAAATTCTATATTTAATAATCCTTTATTTAATTTATCTAAAAAAGATATTCTTGTGTTTACTCATCCACGAAGTAAAAAGTTTGATAATGAGTTTATAGATATCTATACTCATTGGTTAATAAAGGATTTAAAAAAAAGTAAAAATTCTTATATTGAATTTGAAGAGCACTTTAATGGTAAACATATTAGAAAAAATAATAAAAATAAACGATATTTAGATTTTATTAATTTATTGAGAAATTTATATAAAACTAGTATTAGGATTAACAAAGAACAAAGAAAAAAATTAAATGATTTGGAAAAAGAGTTAAAAAAGTTTAATATACATTATGATATCTCTTTTGTATTGCTAAACAGAGTAAAAAAATTTATTCCTACTTATAAAATTTATAAACAAATTCTTTATAAAACCAGACCAAAGGAAATATATGTTGTAGTTTCTTATGGAAGAGCAGAGTTAATAAAAGCTGCAAAAGATTTAGGAATAAGAACAATAGAATTACAACATGGGACTTTTAGTAAATATCATTTAGGCTATTCTTATCCTAATTATGAAGGAAAATTAGATTATTTTCCAGATGAATTTTGGGTATGGAATGAGTATTGGCAAAATTTAATAGAATTTCCTATTAATAAAGAAAATATTAAAATCTATCCTTTTAAATATTTAGAAATATTAAAAAATAAATATAAAGTTCATAAAAAGAAAAATCAAGTAGTTGTATTAGGGCAAGGTGGCTTGACAGATAGAATGGCACAAAAAATTTTAAAAAATTATAAATTTTTTGAGGATAAGAAAATTATTTTTAAATTGCATCCAGAGGAGTATGGAAGAAGTAATTTATATTATAATTTAAATAATTTAAAAAAACAACATAAAAACATTGAGATAGTAGAAGATGTAGATTTATATAAATTATTAGCTCAAAGTGAGTATCAAGCAGGAGTGTTTTCAACTGCTTTATATGAAGGAGTAGAGTTTGAATGTAAAACTATTCTTTTTAATCTACCTGGAATTGAGTATATGGATAGATTTATAAATATATATAAGGTAATAGTTTTATGAAAATATTAATTTTTAATACTCTTTATTATCCAAATCAGCTTGGGGGTGCCGAAAAATCTGTTCAATTATTAGCAGAAGGGTTAGTAAAAAAAGGAGAAGAAGTAGTTGTAGTTACTACTTCTAACAAAGAATATATTGATTATGTAAATGGAGTGAAAGTATATTATTTAAAAATAAATAATTTATATTGGCCTTATATTTCAAAAGAACAAAATAAAATAAAAAAACCTTTATGGCATTTAATAGATAGCTATAATATATTTAATCCTAATAAGATAGATCAAATAATCAAAAAAGAAAATCCAGATGTGATTCATACAAATAATCTAGCGGGATTTTCTGTTATTGTATGGAAAATAGCTAAAAAATATAACAAAAAAATTGTACATACATTGAGAGATTATTATTTATTATGTCCAAAATCTACTATGTATAAAAATGATAAAAACTGCAAGAATCAATGTTTAGATTGTAAACTTCTATCTATTCCAAAAAAAAATTATTCAAAATATGTAGATGTAGTTGTAGGAATTAGTGAATTTATTTTAAATAGGCATAAAGAGTTTGGATATTTTCCAAATGCAAAAATAGAAACTGTCATTTATAATTCAGTTGAAGTTCCAAAAGTTAATATAAAAAAAGAGAATAAAAAAGAAATAATTTTAGGTTTTGTAGGTAGGATTGAAAAAGCTAAAGGAATAGAATTTCTACTTGAGAAATTTTCAAGATTAAAGTTAGAAAATGTTAAATTGTTCATTTATGGTAGAGGATTAACTAAAGAGTATGAAAGTGAAATTAAACAAAAATATGAAAGTAGTCAGATTTTATTTAAAGGCTTTAAAAAACCAGAAGAAATATATAATGAAATAGATATTTTAATAGTTCCATCTTTATGGAATGAACCATTTGGCAGGATTGTTCCAGAAGCTAATAGTTATGGGGTACCTGTTTTAGTTTCAAATAGAGGAGGACTACCTGAATTAGTAGAAGAAGGAAAAAATGGTTATATGTTTGATCCTGATAAAGAGGGAGATTTTGAAGAAAAACTAAAAAAAATAATAGAAATGAAAAAAAATAGTAGTTGTAATTTTGATAATAAAGAAAAATTTAGTTTAGAAAATATTATTAATAAATTTATGGGAATATATAATGTTGTTACTTGAATTAGCAATTTTATTCTCACCTATACAATCGTTTGTTGTAACTAACTTTATAAAAGGATTAACCCTGTTTAATTTTTTTATAATTTTAATTGCATTAAAAAAGGTAATCTTTTTTAATAAAAAATTTATAAAATATATGGGTATTTTTTTATTTCTTTATTTTTCATTTGCTTTTATTCAACAATTAACTAATTTATTAATTATTGATTTACATTATAATATATTGAATAATTTGATATTTATTTCACAAGAAAATGTAAATCATTTATTTTTTAGAAAAAGCTTTTTTACACAAACCTTATATTTAATAGTTGATATAATTTTTTTTATTTGTTTGTTACAATACTTAAAGAGAAATGGCAGAGATAAATTACTTAAAGTAGCATACTTTTCTATAATATTATTTATAGTTTATGGTTATTATGAATTCTTTTTTTATTTGATAACTCATAATAATCCTGATTTTATATCTAATAGAATTACTGGTAAAGATTTTCATTATGGTTTATTTCAGACTATAACAATTGCTGGAATTAATATTCAAAGAATAAAATCTTTGGCTGGAGAACCATCAATGTTTGCTTTTACATTATTACCATTTTTTATTTTGAGTATTTACTTGAAAAAATATATTTTTTCAATTATAAGTTTTATAACATTATTAATTTCTACATCAACAACTGCCATTTTAGGTATTTTTGTATTCTTTTTACTTGATTTAATTTATGGGAAAAATAGAATCATAAAATTAGTTATTGTTGTAATGTTTTTTTCTATTATTATTATTTTTAATTATAATATTATATATTCATTATATTTGGTAACAGAATCAAAATTAACACTACAAAGTGTATCAGGAATTCAAAGATTTACTTATTTTTACAATCATTTTAATGCTTGGCTTAATTCAGATTTTTTTCATAAACTATTTGGTTATGGATTCGGATATGTGAGATCAACAGATGGTATTACGACATTATTATTCAATATAGGTATTTTGGGTACTATCGGATATTGTATGTTTTTTTTATTGCCGTACTTTTTATTAAAGAAAAAAAACAACTATATAAAAGGTTTGTATATTTCAAATTTTGTTTTACTTATAATAATTTTAATAAGTGTACCGGAATTTTATTATCCACAAATATGGCTATTTAATGCTTTATTATGGTATGAATATATAAAAGAAAAAGCAAATTAAAAATAAAAAGGTATAAATTCCATGTTAACAATTAACTCGCGTTTCTTAACCCAAAACATAACAGGAGTGCAGAGATTTGCAATTGAAATCTCAAAACAATTAAAAAATATTTATGGAAATAATATTGAGTTTGTAACTCCTAAAAATATAATTCATGAAAATTTAGCAAAAGAGTTAGATGCAAAAGTAATAGGCAATAAAACTGGCCATTTGTGGGAGCAGATAGATTTACCAATTTACTTAAAACAAAACAACAATCCTTTACTTTTAAATCTAGCGAATACAGCTCCACTATTTTATAAAAAAAAAATTGTTACAGTTCATGACCTTGCTTATGAAAGATTTCCTCAAACATTTAATTGGAAATTTAGACTATTTTATAAATTACTTATCCCAAGTATTATTAAAAGTTCAAAACATATTTTTACGGTAAGTGAGTTTTCTAAAAATGAGATTATTGATTTTTATAAAGTTAATAAAGAAAAAATTAGCGTTATTTATAATGCAGTAAATCCAATCTTTAAGCCAAATATTGAAAATACTAAAGAAAAATATATTTTAGCAGTTTCATCGCTAAATTATCAAAAAAATTTTCATTCACTTATAAAAGCTTTTAATTTATTGGATAATAAAGAGATAAAACTTTATTTAGTGGGAAATATAAATCGAAATTTTTCTAGTGTTAATTTAATGAATTTGATAGAAAATAATAAAAATATTGTTTTTAAAGGCCGTGTAGATGATGATGAACTCATAAGATTATATTCAAATGCTATTTGTTTTGTGTATCCATCACTTTATGAAGGGTTTGGAATACCTCCACTTGAAGCGCAAGCTTGTGGATGTCCTGTAATTGTATCAAATGTTGCAAGTTTACCAGAAGTTTGTGGAGATGGTGCTTTGTATTGTAATCCTTATAGTGTAGAAGATATAAAAGAAAAAATAGAAATTTTATTAAATAATGAAAAATTAAGAGAAGATTTAATTAAAAAAGGTTTTGAAAATATTAAAAGATTTAGTTGGGAAAAATCGGCTAAAAAAATTATTAATATTATTAAAGGATTAAAATGAAAAAAGCATTAGTTCATGATTGGTTAAGTGTATATGCTGGGGCTGAGAGATGTGTGGAGAGTTTTACAAATATTTGGGATGATTTTGATGTTTATAGCTTGATTGATTTTTTAAGTGAAAAAGATAGAGAGATAATTTTAAAAGGCAAATATGCAAATACTTCTTTTATTCAGAAATTACCCTTTGCTAAGAAAAAATATAGAAATTATTTGCCACTTTTTCCTTTTGCAATAGAACAATTTGATTTAAGTGAATATGATTTAATTCTTTCTTCTTCTCATGCAGTGGCAAAAGGTGTTTTAACTAATTCAAATCAGCTTCATATATGTTATATGCATACTCCGATTCGTTATGCTTGGGATTTATATTTCCAATACTTAAAAGAAAGTAATTTAGATAAAGGTTTAAAAGGTTTATTGGCTAAATATTTTTTACATAAAATAAGATTGTGGGATATTTCAACAGTTAATAGAGTAGATTATTATATTGCAAATAGTAAATACATTGCAAAAAGAATAAAAAAAGTTTATGGAAAAGATGCAGATGTTATTTATCCTCCTGTTGATGTAGATAGATTTGAATTTAATGATAAAAAAGAGGATTTTTATTTAACTGCTTCAAGGTTAGTTCCATATAAAAAGATAGATCTAATTGTAAAAACTTTTTCTGAAATGCCTGATAAGAAATTAGTAGTTATAGGTGATGGTCCAGATATGAAAAAAATAAAAAGCTTAGCTACAAAGAACATAGAAATATTAGGTTATCAACCTTTTGAGGTTCTAAAAGACTATATGAGAAGGGCAAAAGCCTTTGTTTTTGCAGCAGAAGAAGATTTTGGAATAGTTCCAGTTGAAGCACAAGCTTGTGGAACTCCAATAATTGCATTTAATAAAGGAGGATTAACTGAGACTGTTATTAAGGATAAAACAGGTATGTTTTTTGATTATCAAAATGAAAAATCTTTAAAAGAAGCTATAATTTTGTTTGAAAAAAAAGATTGGGACTATAAATTTATTAGAGAACATTCTAAAAAATTTTCAAGAGATAGATTTGAAAAAGAAATTAAAAATTATATAGAAGAAAAATAT
>Ga0256833_1003489_pt1 | contig 10728 bp, 10 predicted proteins | sample 356284metaG_FD_190535 | JGI IMG/M metagenome (GOLD analysis project Ga0256833, IMG submission 190535) | Hydrothermal vent microbial communities from Mid Atlantic Ridge, Atlantic Ocean - 356-284 | ecosystem: Environmental > Aquatic > Marine > Hydrothermal vents | place: Atlantic Ocean: Mid...
ACCTTTTTGCCATATATGTAGCTGAATTTGGTAGAGATTCCAATAGCTCTTTTGTCTTTTTTTTGAACTTTTGATAAAAAGGAGATGCCATAGTTTGAGATAGTACTCTACTCAATGCTCCAATAGGAGAAGCGATACTCATCTCGTTATCATTTAATATAATAATAGCAGGATATTTTCTATCGCCTAGCTCATTCATAGCTTCATAAACCATACCTGCACTCATGCTACCATCACCAATAAGAGCTATAGGAATACGCTCATCTTGCTCCCCTTTTAGAGCAATAGCTTTTGCAGCACCTGTTGCTAAAGAGATGGAAGTAGATGAGTGACCTGCCATATAGTAGTCGTTAGGTGACTCTTTAGGTTTAGTATAACCACTTAGCCCTCTAAACTGACGAAGAGTATCAAACTTTTCCCATCTATCTGTTACCAATTTATGTGCATAAGCTTGATGAGATACATCAAAGATAAAAGGATTTTTTGTAGCATCAAATACACTGTGCATAGCGATTATAATATCAGTAGCCCCTAATGTTGAACTTAGATGTCCACCATTTTTACTAACCGTATCTAAAATTTTTTGACGTACTTGTCGTGCTATATCTTCTAACTCTGCTATATTTTTTGTTTTTAAATCACCAAACTTATTCATTTAATAGACTCCTTAAAACTTCAAAGAGTCTATCATTTTGCTCTTTAGTTCCAATGGTAATACGCACAGCATTCATTTTATAAGATGCTAAGTTACGAATAATCACACCCTCTTTCAAAAGAGCATTTGCAACTTCTGTTGAGTCAATCTTATCGCTAAATAGATAAGTAATAAAGTTAGTATAACTATCAATATACTCAAACCCATGCTCTTTTGCAAATACTTTATAACGCTCTATCTCTTGGGTATGTAATGCAATTGACTCATTTACAAATACTTCATCTCTACTAGCCTCTATGGCTGCTACTAAAGAGAGTGTAGTAATGTTAAATGGAGGTCGCATCTTATATAACTCTTCTATTAAACTACTAGTAGCAATACCATATCCAACACGCATTCCCCCTAATCCATAGGCTTTAGAAAAAGTTCCTAAATAGATTACATTAGAGAAGTTAATAATATCATTTGGTACAATTTTATACTTCTCATCTTTTGCAGCAGCATACTCCATATATGCACCATCAACAACTACTAAAGTATCACTATTAACACCATCTATTATTTTTAGAACATCCTCCTTAGTTGTTGCGTCTCCTGTAGGATTGTTTGGGGTACAGATATAGACTATTTTAGGTTTATGCTCTTGATACGCTTCTAAAAACTCATCTACTCTATGTTGATAACTAGCTGTTCTAACAATCTTTGCACCCATCTGTTTTGCATAAATCTCATACATTGCAAATGTTACTTGACTCATTAGTACCTTATCGTTTGGCATAAGTAATGCACGAGAGATAAACTCTAAAATTTGGTCACTTCCTGCACCAATAATAATACTCTTCTCATCAACACCAAACCTTAAAGATAGTGCCTCTTTTAGTTCAAACATTGAATCATCTGGATACAAATAGGCTCTATTAGCACTCTTTGCGATTGCCTCTGCTACCTTTGGGCTACACCCTTTAGGATTCTCATTTGAGGCTAATTTTACAACATCTTTGGCATCAATTCCAAACTCTCTTACCACCAACTCTATTGGTTTACCTGCTTCATAAATCTCTATATTTTTTAATGCTTCATTAAATTTCATCATTTCCTCTTTTTATATATCATCATTCTCTTTAACATAAGAGCCTAAAATTTTAACTACATCTTTTTGTCGTTCCATAATAGGTTCAATATGCAAATCACTCTTATGACCATTGAATTCAATAAAAAAGATGGACTCACCCTCTACAATGTGCGATTTAATTTTAGTTAAATTTACTTCACATCGCTCAAAATCATTTAGAAACTCCACCAATGCACCAGGAGTATTTGGAAGATATACCAACATTGAAGTTTTATCATTTCCAGAGGGTAAATTCTCAAAGTCACTTATAATAAAAAATCGTGTTTTATTATTGTCTCTATCTTCAATATTTTGAAATAGAGTAGGAAGATTATACATTTTAGCTGCAATATCAGAACAGATGGCAGCTGTACCCTCCTCTTCACTTGCCAACTTAGCTGCTTTTGCTGTTGAATCTACAGGAATCAGCTCTACTTCATCTAAACCACAAGCGCCTAAGAAGTTATGACACTGATTAAAGGCAATATCTCGTGAGTAGATTTTTTTAATCTCACTTACATCATTACAAGTTGTGGCAAGAGTATGATGAACATCAATAAAGACCTCTGAAATAATATTTAAATCGTAATCTTTTAAACAGTTAATTGTCTCACTCACAATACCATTTGAAGAGTTTTCAATAGGAATAACTCCAAACTTAGCTGTTCCTCTACTAACCTCTCTAAATACAGAAGTTATAGAGTTTAGAGACAAGTAACTACTCATAGCACCGAACTTTATCTCTGCTGCTTGATGGGTAAAAGAGGCTTCTGGACCTAAATAGGCAATGTTTTCTGGACGCTCTAAGTTTCTAGCTACAGCAAACATCTCTAAAAATAGAGCATCTATAGCCTCATCGGTCAACTTTCCACTATTTTGAAGCTTTAGACGATTTAAAATAGACTGCTCCCGCTCAGGTCTATAGATTGGTGTACCTGTTGTATTTTTAAGTTCACCCACTTGATGAACATACTCCATACGCTTATTAAAAAGCTCCAATAGAGTGTCATCTATCTTATCTATCTCTAAACGCAGTTCATCAAGGTTCATGAGTTCTCCCTTTTAAATTAATTTTGCCAACTAGTATCACAAGACTCTTCAAGTCGTATTTGGTCTTCAAACGTTTCTCGTTCTCGAATTAGATAATCTTTTCCATCTAAAATAGCCACCTCAGCTGCACGTCCACGTGTATTGTAGTTACTTGACATAGTGAAACCATACGCTCCTGCTGAATGAACTACTAAAATATCATTATGGTTCATAATAGGCAATTCAACATCTTTACCTAAAAAATCACCACTCTCACAGACTGGTCCAACTACATCAGCTAAAGAGGCTTCACCCTCTTTTTGTACTGCTTCTATTTTATGGTAAGCACTATAGAGACTTGGACGAAGTAGGTCATTCATGGCTCCATCGACAATAACAAATCGTTTATCACCATTTACCTTTTCGTAAAGTACTTTGGTTAAGAAAATTCCTGAATTTGCCATCATATAACGCCCTGGCTCAGAGAGAATAGTGACATCAAGCCCTTTGATTTGACTCAATATAGCTTTTGCATAATCAACTGGTCGTATAGTTGTCTCATTCTCATAAGTTACACCTAATCCTCCACCAACATCAAAAAATTTAATCTCAATTCCTATTGCATCTAATGAGCGTACTAAGTCGGCAACTATGCCACATGCTTCGGTAATAGGTGAGAGTTCTGTTAGTTGTGAACCAATATGAAAATGGATACCTACAGGGTTAAGATATTTAGACTTTTTAGCATAAATATACATTCGTTTTGCACTCTCTAAACTAACACCAAATTTATTTTCATGCAACCCTGTTGAGATGTAAGGGTGTGTTTTTGGGTCAACATTTGGATTGACACGAATAGATATACGAGCCTCTACATTTAGCTCTTTTGCAATCATCTCTACACGTTTCATCTCTGCTTCACTCTCTAGGTTAATTAGTAAAATATTCTCTTGAAGAGCTTCTCTTATCTCTGAATCTTTTTTACCTACACCTGAAAAGATGATTTTATACTTTTTAACACCTGCTTTTAATGCACGACGAACCTCTCCAATACTAACACAGTCAGCACCAGCACCAAGGTTTGCTAAATGGCGTATAACTGCCAAATTTGAATTAGACTTTACTGCATACGCTACTAAAGATTTTTTGCCACCAAATGCATCTTTTAACTCTTCATATCGCTTGGTTATATTATTGAAATCATACACATAGAGTGGCGTATGATATCTCTCTACTAATGTTGTAATATCTAAACTCATATAATCGTTCCTAAACTATTCATAGAGTACTCTCTACTTAATATTCGCGATTTTATCTAAAAGTTGGTTATATATGGGTAATTATATTCTCTTTTGAGATTGAGCTAAACTATATATACCATAGCTCCATAAAAGAGCAATAGGTACAATCATAACAATCTCAGGTAGTACTGTTCCATTTTTAGCAACTCCTTGTAGAGCAAAAAGTATTCCCCATACAAATAGTGTTCCACCAATTGCTTTTGCTGTAGTAATAGAAATATTCATGTAACGAGAGTGAAAAGGAAATTGAAAAATCAGTATCATAAGTAGTGCAATAGAAAATAGAGGTGTTATAACTTTAGCATAAATATCTACACGCACCTCATGAGTATCTAAATTCTGCTTTTCAAGTAACTCTTTTGCAACAATACTCTCATATAAATTTAAAGCCTTTCCATCATAGATAGACTCTAAGATTTTAGGCTGATAATCTTTTAATGTATATAGTAAAGGAACCTTTTCTACTTTTAAACGTTTATACCCTGAAGTATCCAGTACCTTAAATTTTTTAACAACATCAACTGCAACCCACTCTGAGATATTATACCAAGCCTCTTTAGCTCTAAAAGTTTCAACTACTTCATCTTGTTCAATCTTAAAAATAGTTAAATCTTCTAGCTTATACAGCTCTGGAATTAAAGCACCTATATATACAAAACTACTATTATATTTAAAAAATAGGTCTTCTGTTTTACTAACTCCATACTGATTTTTAGATAGACTACGTGCTTTATCTGGTGCAGTAGAGAAAGAGGTAAAATTAAGAGCTAAAAAGATAAAATAGGTTAAGAGTCCAACGAGTAAGAAAGGTTTAAAAAACTCTCTTCTTGTAACCCCCAAAGCATAAAAAGAGGCAACAGCATTCTGCTTTATAAAAGCAATTTTAGTCCAAATCCCACCAAAAACAATAGCCAATGGATATAGGAGATTTAATGCCTCTTCCCATTTACTAAAGAGATAGAGTACTTTAATATTAAAAGAGGATAGAGATGAGCCATTCATTAAAAAATCTAACCCAGCAAATAGTCCAGATAATCCTAAAAGAATAATTAACATCTTCTTTAGATAGTGATAAGCTATATATCTAAAAAGCATCTAATCTCACTCTTCAAATTTTTTTAAAGAGTATCTTGATTTAACCTCATCAAGTGATTTAGATTTTAACTCTTTTACAGCATAAGCTGTATGTTTTATCCAACCATCAAGTAGAGCAGATTCATCTTCTGAAAAATCATGCAATACATAATCAGCTACTTGTGACTTATAAGCAGGTTTTCCAACACCCATTCTTACTCGATTGTACTCTTTTCCTACCATAGAATCTATTGAACGTAATCCATTATGACCACCATGTCCACCTCCATTTTTAAAACGAAGTGCAGAGAAAGGCAAATCTATATCATCATGAATTACAGTAATATCCTCTAGCTCAATTTTATAGAAATTTTTAACAGCCTGAACAGAGTTACCCGATAGATTCATAAAAGTTGTAGGTTTGAGAAATAGAGTATCTGAAGATTTAAAGAGTTCACCCCTAAAAGAGCTTTTAGAGATTTCATTGGCTCCAAAGTCAGAGATAAGTTTATCAATGACTTTGAAACCAATATTGTGTCGTGTATTTTCGTATTGTGTTCCTGGATTACCAAGTCCTACAATCAATAACATTAAGCCAACTTATTTAGCTTTAATTACACCAACAACAGCAACATCATCTCTGTCCATTAGTTTACAATTAGCAGGTGCTTCCATATCTCTAACCAAAATAGAGTCATCTCTATCTAAATCAGTTACATCAAGAGTAAAATTAGAAGGCATATCTTCAATAGCACCTCTTACTTTAATTCTCTTCTTTTGAATCATAAGAACACCTTTGTTTTTAAGACCCTTTGCAACTCCTGTTGTTTTAACAGGTATAAGATAGTTTGTTACTTGACCTGGTATAGCTACTCTAAGGTCAACATGAACAACATCTCCATTAACAGGGTGAAGTTGATACTCTTGAATAACTACATTAAATTCAGTATCTCCTACTTTTAATGCAAGAGTTAAACCATCTTTAGCTCTTACAGCTTTAACAAAATCACCTCTTTTAAAAGCTGCTTGTACATTCTCTACACCATTTGCATAGATGTTAGCTGTTAGATAACCATCTCTTCTAAGCTTCTTTGCAGAGCTTGTTCCGATACTCTCTCTAATAATACCTTCTAACATTTGTGTCCTTTAATTTTTAAAATTAGAAGCGAATTATACTTTAATTTTATTAAGATTTAGTAATTCTCTTATAGGTTTCTCTAAAAAGCTTTCCTATGGAGCCATCATTCAACTCTAAAATCTCCTCTTTTAAAGAGTCATCTTCATCTTCTTTAAGATTGTTTAGCAAATCACTCTTCTCTTTTTTTAAAACTCTAATCTCCTCTTGATACTTCTCAAGTTGCTCTTCAATTTTAGTAAATTGGTCTTTTGAGATAACAAATTCAGCATCTTTACTATTAGCTGTATATAGCTTTAACTCCTCTTCAAGTTCAGCTATTCTATCTTGATATAACTCTATGGTTTTAACTTTTTCATGATTTTCAAGTTCCAACAAATCAATCTTTTGAGTTAACTCATCTACTATTTTCAGATGCTCTTTAGCCTGTTTTTCAATACTCTCTTCTGCTTTCAATAGTACTGATTCAAACTCCTCTAACTCCTTTTCTCTTCTTCTATCTAATCTCTCCAACTCTTTAACACGCTGTTTTAAATGCTCATCTTCTACTCTATCAACACTATCTAGCTCAGTTTTCAATTGAGTAACCATTGAGGTTTTTTCAGAGAGCATCTTTTCTAACTCATAAATCTCTTCAGAACTCTTTTGTGAACGTATTTTTTCATTACGAAACTTCTTCTCTATCACATCAAGCATCCTATTTCGTTCAGAGATAATTGCATCTAATGAATCTAACTCTTCTCTATACTTTTTATGAGAACTATTTCTGAAAAATAACCACCCTACAAATAGACCTAGTCCCATAGAAGCTAAAAGCCAAAAAGTCATTTTTATTATTAACTCTATCATCTACTTACCTTTTGTGATAATTCTAAATATTTTTTAAGGTTTCTATCACGAAGAGTGACAGTAGGCTTAGCAGGTAGTAGCTCTCTATCTAGCTCCTGTTCGGAATAGTACTTTGATGCGTTTAACAATACGCATGAAAAAATTAATAAAATTTCAGATAATAATCCAAAGAGTATTATTGTGCTACTTTTCATAAATAACCTTTTAAATTTACAACTGTTTAATTATATTATAAAAAGTTTTAAAAGTAGCTACTCATCTGCACTTATTTTTAAATCAAAAATATCAACATCTGGTTTAACATTACTTTTCTCCTCTTTTTCAGCCATTAAATTTTGTAGTTTCAACTTCATATCAGAAGGGTTTGTTGAGTGTTCAAGTACAACATCAATATCAACTCTTCCATTTTTATACAACTCCAAAAGTGCTTGGTCAAATGATTGTGAACCATAAATCTCTTTACCCTCTTCAATTGTATCTAAAAGTTCATAATCTCTATTTTGAGCAATTAAATCAACTATTCTAGGGGTCTGTTTCATCACCTCAATAGCAGCAGCTCTTTTCCCATCTACTGTTTTTACTAAACGCTGACATACAACGCCTGAAAGAACTGAAGCTAAAGTAATACGGATACGATTTTGCTCCTCTTTTGGAAACATTCCTATCACTCTATTGATAGTCTCTTTTGCATCAAGAGTATGAAGCGTAGAGAATACTAAGTGACCTGTATTGGCAGCATGAAGTGCAATCTCAATAGTTTCTAAATCACGCATCTCCCCAATTAAAATAACATCAGGGTCCTCCCTTAATGCACCTTTTAGAGCATTGGCAAATGAAAGAGTATCTTGTCCCACTCCCCTTTGAGAGATGAGAGACTCTTTATCTTTATGAACAAATTCAACAGGGTCTTCAACGGTAATAATATGCTTTTTCTTTGTACTATTAATATGATTTAACATCGCTGCCAATGTAGTTGATTTTCCTGAACCTGTCACCCCTGTTACTAAAACCAAACCACGATGCATCTCTGAAAGCTCTTGAATAATATAGGGTAACTGCAACTCTTCTAAGGTTAAAATTTTAACTGGTATAACCCTTAAAACAGCAGAAAGTCCATCTATCTGATAAAAAAAATTCACCCTAAAACGGCTATTTTCATCTAATATATAAGTGGTATCCAACTCTTTTCTAAAGGTTAAATCTTTATACTGCTTTTCAGTTAAAATCGCTCGTGCTATCCCATCTAACTCCTTATGAGTCATAAACTTATCTCCAAGTTTTAATAGGTCTCCATTGACTCGCAAACGAATAACTGCACCCGATTTTAGATGTAAATCACTTCCATTATTATGTAATAAGTTTTTAAGATAAAATTTTAATCTATTTTCCATTTTTATATATACTTTATTAATTATTTATAAAATTATATCTTAATTAAATTAATTAATATTTTAAAAAGATTTTTTTACCCAATTTTGCGTTATAATTCGCCAAAAAGGAAAGAGAATGGCATCTGTATTATTACCCTTAGCTAAAGGGTTTGAAGAGGTTGAAGCAGTTAGTTTAATTGATGTGTTAAGAAGAGGTGGTATAGAGGTTCGTACTGCTCATTTAGATGGAGATATGGATAGTGAGCTTGTATTGGGAGCCAATGGTATTACTATTAAAGCTGATACCTCTATTGCTAATGTAGTCTCAGAAGATTTTGACATGATACTGCTTCCTGGTGGTTGGGACGGAACTTATGCCCTTGCAGATAATGAGTCTGTTCAAAAACTCCTCAAAGAGTTTAAAGCACAAGAGAAATCTATTGGTGCTATCTGTGCAGCTCCTTATGCATTAGATAAAGCTGGTGTTTTAGGAGATGAGTTCACCTGTTACCCAAGTGTTGAAAATGAGATAGGAAAAGAGGGATACAGAAGTGATAAAAAAGTAATTATAGATGGAAACATTATGACCTCAAGAGGACCTGGAACGGCACTCTGTTTTGGTCTTGAAATTGTTAAACACTTAGTAGGAGAAGAGAGCTATAAAGCAGTTAAAGAGGGAATGCTTATAGATTTTTGTGACTAAAATCTACTTCTCTTTTCCATTGACCTGAGTTCGACAAAATAGTTCACCTATTAAAATAGGTGAACTCTTAATCCAACTATTTTTCACCCATTCCTAAAAATAAATATGCTATATTCAAAATAATAAAATCATAAAATTTAAGGCAAACCAATGTCACAAGAACCAAACAATAATACTCCTAAATTTACCCACCTACACCTACATACTGAATACTCAATGCTTGATGGTGCAAATAAAATCCCTATTCTAGCAAAAAAAATTAAAGAGCTAGGAATGGACTCGGTAGCCATGACCGACCATGGAAATATGTTTGGAACGATTACCTTTTATAATGAGATGAAAAAGAGTGGTATTAAACCTATTATCGGAATGGAAGCTTATATTCATAATGAAGAAGAGATAGGAGATAAATCTACAAGAAAGCGTTTTCACTTATGTCTATATGCTAAAAATGATATTGGCTATAAAAATTTAATGTATTTAAGTTCACAAGCTTATATGAATGGATTTTACTACTATCCACGTATTAACTGGAAGATGTTAAAGGAGAATAGTGAAGGTCTTATATGCTCTTCTGCTTGTCTGCAAGGTGAGATAAATTGGCATCTGAATTTAAGTGAAAGAAATATTAAAAATGGAGCAAAAGGGTATGAGGAGGCTAAAAGAGTAGCACTTCGATATAAAGAGCTTTTTGGTGATGACTTTTATATGGAGATTATGCGTCATGGAATTGACCATCAATATAATATTGATAAACAGATTATTCAAATTGCACAAGAGACAGGCATTAAAATTATCGCTACAAATGATACTCACTATACCGTACAAGAAGATGCTGATGCTCATGAAGCATTTATGTGTATTGCTATGAACAAACTATATGATGACCCAAACCGTATGCGTCACTCTGTTCACGAGTTCTATGTTAAATCACCTGAACAGATGGCTGAACTATTTGCTGATATTCCAGAAGCCATAGAGAATACCCAAGAGATAGCCAATAAATGTAACTTAGAGATTAAACTTGGAAACCCAACACCTCCTAACTTTAAATTTGCTCAACAGGTTGCTAAAGATGAAGGAATAGATCTTCCTGAAGACAAAGAGTACTCCCTAGAGAATGATAAAGTTCTATTTATACACCTATCAAAGAAGGGGCTTAAGAAGAGATTAAAGATAGTTCCAAAAGAGAAACATCAAGAGTATAGAGATAGATTACAAGTTGAGATAGATATTATTAATAATATGAAATTCCCAGGGTATATGCTTATTGTTTGGGAGTTTGTTATTCAAGCAAAAAAAATGGGAATTCCTGTAGGACCAGGTCGTGGGTCGGCAGCAGGTTCCCTTGTTGCTTACTCACTTGAAATTACCGATATTGACCCTCTTCCTTATGGTCTGCTTTTTGAGCGTTTTTTAAATCCAGAGAGAGTATCTATGCCCGATATTGATATGGATTTTTGTCAAGCAAGACGGCAAGAGATTTTGGATTATGTTATCA
>Ga0256833_1003490_pt1 | contig 10726 bp, 11 predicted proteins | sample 356284metaG_FD_190535 | JGI IMG/M metagenome (GOLD analysis project Ga0256833, IMG submission 190535) | Hydrothermal vent microbial communities from Mid Atlantic Ridge, Atlantic Ocean - 356-284 | ecosystem: Environmental > Aquatic > Marine > Hydrothermal vents | place: Atlantic Ocean: Mid...
TTTCCCGTCGCCCCAAAAGAGGGCGAGGTAAGGGAAGGGGGCGGAGAACCCGGTGTTTTTGTTGTAGAAAACGCTTAATCCAAGCGCACCCCCAGGGGCGGAGGCCGGCCGCGCCGGCATCATGGTGGCGATCGGGGCGCAGGCGGAAAGCAAGAGCAGGAAGAAAAGCCCCAGTTTGCGCATGCTTCTATGCTACCCGGGACCATCCCGCGCGTCCTTTTTGCTAGAGTTTCCGCTATGAAGGTTCGTCTTCCCGACGGCACCGAGCTCGAGCTCAAAGAGGGCGCCACCGCCCGCGACCTCGCCGAGGCGCTCGGGGGCCGGTGGCCCCGGGAGGCCGTGGGCGCGCTCGTCAACGGCGAGCTCTACGACCTCATGAAGCCCCTCCCCGAGGGCGCCGAGGTTCGCCTTCTCACCAAGAAAGACCCCGAGTTCCAGCTCCTCTTCCGCCACACCCTGGCCCACGTGCTCGCCCAGGCGGTGCGCGAGTTCTTCGAGAAGAAGGGCTACCCGCCGGAAAGCGTCAAGCTCGGGGTGGGGCCGGTGATCGAGCACGGCTTCTACTACGACATCGACGCCCCCGAGCCGATCTCCGACGCCGACCTTCCCGAGATCGAGAAGATCATGCGGGAGATCCTGAAACGGGACCTACCCCTAAGGCGCTACGAGCTTCCCCGCGAGGAGGCGATCCGGCGGTACGAGGGAGTGGACCCCTACAAGGTCGAGCTGATCCAGGACATTCCCGAGGGGGAACCCATCAGCTTCTACGAGCAGGAGGGATTCACCGACCTCTGCCGCGGCCCCCACGTGCCCCGTACCGGGATGATCCCGCCCCACTTCAAGCTGACCCACGTCGCCGGGGCCTACTTCAAGGGGGACGCGAGCCGGCCCCAGATGCAACGGGTCTACGGGGTCGCGTTCCGCTCGAAGGAGGAGCTCAAGGACTACCTCTGGCGGCTTGAGGAGGCGAAAAAGCGCGACCACCGGAGGCTTGGGCGGGAGCTCGAGCTCTTCTTGATCGACCCCATGGTGGGCAAGGGGCTCGTCCTCTGGCTGCCGAAAGGAAACATCATCCGGGAAGAGCTCATCCGCTTCATGCGGGAGGAGCAGCAAAAGCGGGGCTACCAGCTCGTCACCACCCCCCACATCGGGAGCCTCGAGCTCTACAAGACCTCGGGCCACTACCCCTACTACGCCGAGAGCCAGTTCCCGCCGATGGAGCTCGAGGACGAGGCCTACCTCCTAAAGCCGATGAACTGCCCCCACCACGTGCGCATCTACGCCGCGAAAAAGCGCTCCTACCGCGAACTTCCCCTCCGGCTCGCCGAGTTCGGCACCGTCTACCGCTTCGAGCAGTCCGGCGAGCTCCACGGCCTCACGCGGGTACGCGGCTTTACCCAGGACGACGCCCACATCTTCTGCACCCCGGAACAGGTCAAGGACGAGTTCAAGAAGGTCATCGAGCTCACCCTCTTCGTCTTCGACACCCTGGGCCTCAAGGACTTCCGGGCGCGCATCGGCACCCGCGATCCGAACTCCAATAAATACGTCGGCGACGATGCCCACTGGGCCCTAGCCGAACGACAGATCCAGGAGGCGGCGAGCGAGATGGGCCTCGACTACACCGTCGAGGAGGGGGACGCCGCCTTCTACGGCCCCAAGCTCGACTTCGTGGTCAGGGACGCCCTCGGCCGCGAGTGGCAGCTTGGCACCATCCAGGTGGACTACAACCTCCCCGAGCGCTTCGACATCACCTACACCGGGCCCGACGGTGCGCCCCACCGCCCGGTGATGATCCACCGCGCCCCCTTCGGTTCGATCGAGCGTTTCCTGGGCATTTTGATCGAGCACTTCGCCGGCGAGTTCCCGCTCTGGCTCGCGCCGGTGCAGGTCGCGATCGTGCCCATCACCGACCGCCACCACGAATACGCCGAAAAGGTAGGTGGGGCGCTTTCTGCCGCCGGCCTCCGCGCCGAGGTGGACCGGCGACCCGAGCGGATGCAGGCCAAGATCCGCGACTGGGAGAAGCAAAAGGTCCCGGTGATCCTGGTGGTCGGCGACCGCGAGGCCGAGGAGAACACGGTGGCGGTCCGCGACCGGCGGAAGAAGGCGCGCTACACCGCGCCCCTCGAGACGGTCGTCGCCGACCTCGTGGAACGGGTCCGCGGGCGTAGGCTGGAGTAATGCGCGCCCGCTCCACCCTCTTTACCCTGTTCGCCGAGTTCCTCTGGCCCGAGGGCCGGGCCCCGGTCGCCCTCTTGGTGCGCTGGATGAAGGCGCTCGGATTTTCCGAGCCGGCGGTCCGGGCAGCGGTCTCCCGAAGCGCCGCCCGGGGCTGGCTGATCCGCGAGCCCGGTCGGGCCGCGGTCTACCGGCTCTCGGACCGGGTGCGCTGGCAGGTGGCCCAGGTCCGTAGCCGCCTGTATGACCCCGAGGCCCCCTGGGACGGGCGGCTCCGGGTGCTTTTGCACCACGTTCCGGAGGACCGCCGGGGCGACCGCGACCGGTTCCGCAAGGAGCTCATCCTCCTGGGCTTTGGGACCCCCTACCCCGGGGTCTGGATCCACCCGGGCCCGAGGCTCGAGGCCGCCCGCGAGCTGGTGGGGTTCTATGGGCTCGAGCGCTACGTCGAGCTCTTCCTTGCCGAGCGTCGCTCGCTCCTACCGCTCTCCGAGCTTTTGGATAAAAGCTACGCCCTTCGCGAGGCCGAGGCCGCCCACCGGGCGTTCTTGAACCAGGACTGGCCGATCCCAAAAGATCCCGAGGAAGCTTTCCAATACCTCGTGAGGCTGGTGCACGAGCGGAGAAAGACGCTCTTTGTCGACCCCGGACTGCCCCCGGACCTCCTCCCCGAAGACTGGCCGGGCGCGCCGGCGCGGGAACGCTTCCTCGAGCTCCGAAGCGCCCTGCGCCGGCGCGCCGAACCCTTCCTCACCCAGGCCGCCAGCGGAGCACCGGTCGCCGGTTCGCCTTGACCTCGTCGAGGCGGCGGACCGGCGTGGTGTAGGGGGCGCCCTGGATCCACTCGGGGTCTTTAAGCCCCCGCTCGGCGATCCGCCCAAGCGCCTCGGCGAAGGCCTCCAGGGTCTCCTTGGACTCGGTCTCGGTGGGCTCGACCATCAGCGCCTCCTTGACGATCAGCGGGAAGTAGATCGTGGGCGGGTGGAAACCCTCGTCGAGGAGCGCCTTGGCCACGTCCACCGCCCGAAGCCCCTCGGGGGGCTGGGCCACGAACTCGTGCATCGTGGGACCGTCGTAGGGCACCCGAAAGCCCCGCTTTTTGAGGAGCTCCTTGAGGTAGCGGGCGTTCAGGACGCTCTTCGCCGCCGCGTCCTTGAGCCCTTCGAGCCCGAGCATCCGGATGTACACGAAGGCCTTGACCAAGACCCCGAAGTTCCCGAAAAAGCTCCGCATCCGGCCGATGCTCTTCGGCCGGTCGAAGTCAAGAACATAGCGATCGCCCTTCTTTTGGACTAACGGCACCGGGAGGTAGGGGGCGAGGTGGGCCTTCACCCCCACCGGCCCCGACCCCGGCCCCCCGCCGCCGTGGGGGGTGGCGAAGGTCTTGTGGAGGTTGAGGTGGACGACGTCAAACCCCATGTCCCCGGGGCGGGCCCAGCCCATGATCGCGTTCAGGTTGGCGCCGTCGTAGTAGAGCTGGGCGCCGGCGGCGTGGGCGGCGCGGCTGAGCTCGAGGATCCTCCGCTCGAAGATCCCGAGGGTGTTGGGGTTCGTGAGCATGATCGCGGCCACGTGGGGCCCGAGCTCCCGCTTGAGCGCCTCGAGGTCCACCTCGCCGTCCGGGCCCGAGGGCACCTCGCGCACCTCGAACCCCGCCATCGCCGCGGTGGCCGGGTTGGAGCCGTGGGCGCTGTCGGGTACCAGCACCACCCGGCGGAGATCGGCCTCGCCGCGGTCCTTGTGGTAGGCGCGGATGACCAGGATGCCGGTGAGCTCGCCGTGGGCCCCGGCCGCGGGTTGGAGGGTGATCGCGTCCATCCCGGTGAGCGCCTTCAGGTACTCGCCGAGCTCGTACATGAGCTCGAGCGCCCCCTGCGCGCTCTCCGGGTCCTGGTAGGGGTGGAGGCCCGCGAACCGGGCCGCGGCCGCCTCGAGCACCCGGGGGTTATATTTCATGGTGCAGGAACCCAGGGGATAGAAGGTGGTGTCCACCCCTACCTGACGCCGGGAAAGTCCCGTGTAATGGCGCACCACGGTAAGCTCGTCCACCTCCGGGAGGCGGGGAGGACGGGAGCGCAGGTGTTCCTTGCCAAAAAGCGCCTCGGCATCCGCGTCCAAAGACCCCGGCGGGCGCACTCCCCGCCGCCCTTCGCGGGAACGCTCGAAGATCAAGGGGAAGTCTTCCGGCCAGCAAAAACCCATCGCTACCCTCCCACCGCCAGGAAGAAGGCCCGGGCGAAGGCGTCAAGAAGATCCTCGTCCATCCGCTCGCTCGCGGCAAAGAGCGCCGCGTTCGCGCCGTACTCGGGGATCGGGTACGCCCCGTGGAAGCCGGCCTCGGCGAGCCCCCGCCGCACCTCCTCGGGCGGGCGGGGGAGCATGAGCGCGAACTCGGCGAAAAAGGGCGGGCGGGTAAGGGGCTCGACCCCGGGCGCCTCGAGCAGGCGCTCGTAGAGCCTTCGGGCGTTCGCCGCCGCCGCGATCGCCACCTCCCTTAGCCCCTCAGGACCCAGCGCCGCCAGGTAGATCGTCGCCCGGAGGGCGGCGTTTTGGGCGTTGGTGGTGATGTTGGACTTGGCCTTGGCCCGGCGGATGTGCTGCTCCCGGGCAGAGAGCGCGAGCACGAACCCCCGGCGGCCTTGGGCATCCTCGGTCATCGAAACGAGCCGCCCGGGAAGCTGTCGGAGCAGTGCTTCCCGAACCGCGATGAAGCCGAAGTGCGGACCGCCAAAGCTCATCGGGTTTCCAAGCGGCTGCCCCTCGCCGACGGCGAGGTCCGCGCCCTGTTCCCCGGGGGGCTTGAGCACCGCGAGGGAGACGGGGTCCACCACCGCGACGAGTAGCGCCCCAGCGGCGTGAGCGGCCTCGGCCAGCGCGGCGTAGGACTCGATCGCGCCTAGGAAGTTCGGGCTCTGGACCACCACCGCCCCCACCTCGGGTCCCACCTCGAAGGCCGGGGTGCGGTCGTGCTCGAGCGCGACCTCCCGGGCCTCCGCCCCCACCGCGTCGAGGTAGGTACGGAGCACCGCCCGGTACTCCGGATGCACCCCCTGGCTCACCAAGACCCCCATCCGCCGGGTGGCCCGGAGCGCGAGCAAAACCCCCTCGGCGAGGGCGCTCGCGCCGTCGTAGAGCGAGGCGTTCGCGACCTCGAGCCCGGTGAGCTCGGCGATCATCGTCTGGTACTCGAAGATCGCCTGCAAGATTCCCTGGCTCGCTTCCGCCTGATAAGGGGTGTAGGCGGTGAGGAACTCGCCCCGGGAGGCGAGCGCGTCCACGATCGCGGGGATGAAGTGATCCCGCACGCCCCCGCCCAGGAAGACCGCCCCCGGCCGGTTCTTGGAAACAAGCCGCTCCACGAGGGCGAGCACGCGGTCCTCGTCGAGCGGCTCAGGGAGCTTGATCTCGGGGTTTAAAAGCTCGGGGGGGAGGTGGGCGTAAAGGTCCTCGAGGCGCTCAAGCCCCAACGCCTCGAGCATCGCCCGGACCTCGTCCTCGGTGTGCGGCGTGTAGGCCACGGCTACCCCTCGGCTTCGAGGAGCTTCGCGTAACCCTCGGCGTCGAGAAGCGCCTCGAGCTCCTCGGGGCGCTCCATACGGATCTTAAAGAGCCAGCCCTCGCCGTAGGGGTCCTCGTTCACCTTCTCCGGGTGCTCGCCGAGCGCCTCGTTCACCTCGACGATCTCCCCGGAGACGGGGGCGTAGATGTCGGAGGCGGTCTTCACCGACTCGATCACCGCCACCGCCTCCCCCGCCTGAACCTTCCGGCCCACCTCGGGGAGCTCGACGTAAACCACGTCGCCGAGCTCCCCCTGGGCGTAATCGGTGATGCCGACCACGGCAAGATCACCCTCGACCCGAATCCACTCGTGAGTATCCCGGTACTTAAGCTCCTTGGGAACGTTCATCGCCTACCTCCGAATCAAGGGTAAGGGATGGACCCGCGCCGGGTGCCGCCGGCCCCGGATCTCCACCGAAAGGGCGGTCCCCTCCTCCGCGTAAGGGGCCTTCACCCAAGCGAGGGCGATGCCCTTTTTCAGCAAGGGTGAAAGCCCCCCCGAGCTGACCCGCCCCACCGCTTCTTCTCCGGCGTAGACGGCATAGCCCTCCCGGGGGATCCCGGATTCGAGCAAAAGCCCGATAAGTCGTTCCTCGCAGGGCGCACCGCGCATCGCCTCGGCCCCGAGGAAGGGTTTATCCTTCACCACCCAGGCATAGGGCGTGCAAAGGGGGTTGGTGGCGTCGGTGAGCTCGTGGCCGTAGAGGGGATAGCCCATCTCGAGCCGGAGCGTGTCGCGGGCGCCAAGCCCCGCGGGGCGCACCCCCGCTTCCAGAAGCGCCTCGAAGACCGCTTCGGCGTCCTTTGGAGCGAGGAAAATCTCGAACCCGTCCTCGCCGGTGTAGCCGGTGCGGGCAAGGAGCGCCTCCCGGCCCGCGACCCGGGCAGAAAAGACCGCGTTCTTGCGATAGCCAGAGAGATCCTCCCCCACGAGGTCGGCAAGCAAGTCGGCGGCCTTTGGCCCCTGTACCGCAAGGAGGGCGGTCTCGTCGCTCCTATCCTCGAGCACCACCTCCCTCCCCTCGGCGAGCCGCAAAAGGTGGGCGAAATCCTTCTCCCGGTTGGCGGCATTCACCACCAGGAGATAGCGCCCGGGCTCGACGTGGTAAAGGTAGGCGTCGTCCACCACCCCGCCCTGGGCGTTCGGCAGCAGGGTGTAGTGGGCCCGCCCGGGCTTCAACCTTGCCACCCGGTTGGTGGTGACCGACTCGAGGAAGTCCTGGGCCTCGGCCCCCGAGATCCAGAACTCCCCCATGTGGCTCACGTCGAAGACCGTTGCCTGCTCTCGGGTGGCCCGGTGCTCGGCCTGGATCGAGCCATAGTGCAGGGGCATCGCGTACCCGGCGAAGGGCACCATCCGGGCCCCGAGCCGCTGGTGGAGTTCGAAAAGCGGGGTTCGCTTCACGCTCCGAAGCTTACCGCTAAAGGCCTTCCACCGGCCGGGACTCGAGCTCCGCCACCCGCGCCTTGAGCACCTCCGGAAGCGCCTCGGGCCGGCCGCCCCGGCCGAGCCAGACGTGCACCGTCCGGGCCTCGGCGGCGAGCTTCCCGTCCGATTCCACCCGGTAGTCCATGGCGAAGCTGCTTCGGCCCACCCGCACCACCCGGGCCCCCACCCGCACCGCTTCGCCCAGGTAGATGGGTCGCCGATAGTCGATCTCGGCCCGGGCCACCACCGGCGCCTCGCCGCGCCCCAGGGCCCCCTCGAGCGCCCCGAGGAGTTCGAAGTAGCGCACCCGGGCAAGCTCGATGTACGAGAGGTAGACCGCGTTGTTTACGTGTCCAAGGGGATCGAGGTCGCGGTAGCGTACCTCGATCCCGACCACCGCGGGATAGCCGTCCATATCCCTATTTTTCATCTTCCGGGCGGTAACATGGGCGCGTGCGCCGGGTAGTTCTCCTCGCGCTGGTTTTGCTCTCGGCGTGCCGCCCCAAGACCGGCGAGCCCCTCGAGGCCGAGGTCCGCTTCGTACCCGAGCACCCCACGGTGGGCAAGGCCGAGATCTGTATCGAAGTGGACCCGAGGCTCGAGCTCACACGGATCAAGGTGGTAGGCGACATGACCCACCCCGGCATGATCCCCGTGGAGGCCGAAGCCCACCCCGCGGGCCCCGGGCTTTGGCGGGTGGACGCCTTCGACTTCAACATGCGCGGCGACTGGGTACTCACCCTCACCGCGTACGATAAGCAGGGAAAGAAGTACACCAAGGAGGTGCGCCTCACGGTCCCATGAGAACCCCCGACCTCCTCCGCCTTCCCCTCATTGGCCGCTTTTTCCGCTGGCGTTATAGCCGCTTCGTGCTCCAAATCCCGCTTTTATTGGTAGCCTTCCTCGCGCTTTACGACGGCTTCGTGGGGCGCCAGCTCGCCCCCAAGAACTTCGCCACCGTCTCGGTCTGGCTCCACTACCGGGGGTTTTTGGTCCTGGCCATCGCCGTGCTCGGCAACCTCTTCTGCGCCGCCTGCCCGATGATGCTGGTCCGGGGGCCCACCCGATTCGCCAAACGTTTTCTGCCCGAGTTCAAGTGGCCGCGGGCACTTAGGAACAAGTACTTCGTCATCGCCCTGACCCTTTTCTACCTCTTCGCCTACGAGTATTGGGACCTCTGGGCGAGCCCCTGGCTCACCGCCTGGCTGATCCTCGGCTACTTCGGAGTCGCCTTCGTGGTCGACACCCTCTTCCCCGAAGGGACTTTTTGCAAGTACGTCTGCCCGCTCGGCAACTTCAACTTCACCCTGAGCACGGTAAGCCCCACCCAGATCACGGCCCGCGACCCCGAGGTCTGCCTCCGCTGCGAGGGCAAGTACTGCGTGAACGGCCGGGTCGAAACCTCAAGCGGCCGGAAGACCCTCCGGGAAGCGCCCGAGGCCGAGGGCCTGCGCTTTCCGGGCTGCGAAACCAAGCTCTACGTACCCCAGATCCAGTCCAATATGGACTGCACCCTCTGCATGAACTGCGTGCGGGCTTGCCCCTACGACAACGTCGCCTGGAAGCTCCGGGCCCCCGGGACCGAGGCCGCCTGGGCCCGCTACAAGATCGACGTGGTCTGGCTCGGGGTACTCCTCTTCTTCGCCGGGTTCATGAACGCCTTCGCCATGGTCCCCCCCTACTACCAGCTCGCCGAAGGACTCTCCAAGCTCCTCGGCACCCGGAACGAGGCCCTTCTGCTTTCGACGATCTACGTGCTCTGGACCGGACTCGGCTTCCTCCTCACCCTGGGGGTGGCGATGCTCGCCGACCGGGTCTCGGGCGTACGCGCCTCGCCCCTGAAGGCGGTGCGGTTTTGGGGAACCGGGTTTTTCCCCTTGGCCTTCGCCATGTGGGCCGGCCACTACGCTTTTCACTTCCTCACCGGTTGGGCGAGCATCATCCCGGTCACCCAGCAGGCGCTTTTGAACCTGGGGCTCCCCGTGGGCGAGCCCGACTGGACGCTCGCCGCCCTGGTTCCGGAGAACTGGCTCTACCCCCTCCAGGTGGCGATCCTCTACCTCGGGCTCTTGGCCGCGAGCTACGTGCTCTTCCGCCGCGCCCGCGAGCGCAACCACTTCCTCGCCGGCGGGCTGGTCTTCACCTATTTCTTCCTCCTGGTGGCGCTCGCGCTTTGGGTGCTGGCGCAGCCCATGGAGATGCGGGGCACGCTGCTTTTGCCCCAGTAGGGTAGGCTGAGGATCGTGCGTCGGCTGACTGCTTTGCTGCCCTTCCTCGCCGCCCTGGCGCTGGCGCACGCCGAGCCGGTGCAGGCGGTGGTGACCCTTACCCAGACCGCAAACGCCCTCGAGGTCGAGGTGGCGCTCGTCGGCGAGACCAGCACGCTGCCGATTCGCGGCGCCGTGCTCGAGCTCATCCTCGCCCGGCCCTCGGGCCGCCTCCTCGGCTGGATGAAAGACGGCGTCCTCTCCCGCACCGGGAGCGCCAAACTCCCCGCCGAGGAGGTGGCGCGCATCCCCCTCAAGGAGCAAAAACCGGGGACCTACACCGCCCGCTTAAGCCCGCCGCCACCCCCTGGCCACTACGTCCTCGTGCTGCTCGACACCACCTTCAAGGGCGAGGCAACGATGACCGGGAAGGAGATCCGCCTTCCCCTCGAGGCAAACCCCACCCTCTTCACCGGCGTGCTTCCCGAGACCAAGACCCCAAGCCGCTACCTCTTTTACGCCCTCGCCGGACTCGCGGTTCCGGCGCTGATTGGCCTCGTCTTTGCCCTTTTCGCCCGTAGCGAACGGCAAGGAGGTGAACGTGGATCCGGAGCTTAAAAGGCTGGTGGAGGCGGAGCTCGAGCACGCCCGCCGCCACACCGAGGAGGCGCTTCGTTATATGGCCCGGTTCGGGGTCCGCCCGGGCGGCGAGATCCGGCTTTTCTATCCCCCTGAGGCCCGCCGCAAGACGATCGACCGCATCCCCTTTACCCGCCCGGTCAAGGAGCGGGTCCTCTACCGCACCGAACCCGGCGAGTTCTCCGCCGTCTGCCCCTTCTCGGGCCTTCCCGACTACGGCGTGCTCACCGTGGAGTACGTGCCGGGAAGCTGGATCCTAGAGCTTAAAAGCTTCAAGTACTACCTGATCTCCTTCCGCCAAATCGGAATCACCCAGGAGGAAGTCACCGCCCTCATCTACGAGGACGTCCTCCGCCACCTCGAGGACCCCGACTACCTGGTGGTCGAGACCGTCTACAACGTACGCGGCGGCATCCGCACCACGGTACGCGTGGACAGCCGGAATCAGGGCTCCTAAAAGCCCTGTGGTAAACTAGCCTCACTATGATCGAGCCCTCGATCGCCCTCTTCGGGGAGTCCTTCGAAGAGGCGAGCCGGGTCCTGGAAGAACTGCTTGAGGAAACCGGCGCCCAGTACGCCCTCCTTGTCGACCGGAAGGGGTTCGTGCTGGCGCACCGCGAAGCCCTTTGGGCGCCCCGCCCGCCCGCGCTCGACTCGCTCGCCACCCTGGTCGCCGGCAACGCCGCCGCCACCAAGGCGCTCGCCGAACTCC
>Ga0256833_1003491_pt1 | contig 10723 bp, 11 predicted proteins | sample 356284metaG_FD_190535 | JGI IMG/M metagenome (GOLD analysis project Ga0256833, IMG submission 190535) | Hydrothermal vent microbial communities from Mid Atlantic Ridge, Atlantic Ocean - 356-284 | ecosystem: Environmental > Aquatic > Marine > Hydrothermal vents | place: Atlantic Ocean: Mid...
GGCTCATCGAGAAGGGCCTAAGCGTGCTCAAAAGGGGTGGAATCCTCGTCTACTCCACCTGCTCCCTCGAGCCGGAGGAGAACGAGTTCGTGATCCAGTGGGTTCTCGATAACTTCGACGTTGAGCTTTTGCCCCTCCGCTACGGCGAGCCTGCTCTAACGAGGCCCTTTGGAGTTGAGCTGAGTGAGGAGATAAAGAAGGCCAGACGCTTTTATCCCGATAAGCACGGGACGAGTGGTTTTTTCGTTGCCAAGATCAGGAAGCTTTAGTCTTCTAACTCTTCTAAGAGCTTCTCCTCTATCTCGTTAAGCTTTCTCCTGACTTCCTCGCTCAGCTCTTTTTCAAGCTCTTCCCTAGCTTTCTGAGCCAGCTCGAACTTTGAGCTGAACTTTCCAAGCTGTATCCAATTTATCTTTTTATCCCCTACGAAAACGTCTATGTCGCAGAGCCTCTTGTAGCCGTGATACTCTATTCCCTTGAGCAGGAACTTAACGCGCTCTGGCTTCTCCCAAGTCAGGAGCTTGAGCCTGTAAACCGGGACGCGCATGAAAGGTCTTGGATAGTCCCAGTCCCATCCCTCGCCAACGACGAAGCCGAGGTCAAGGTCTTCAATCACGAGGAGCAGTCTTTCAATGTTTTCCTCATAGCGTCTGTTTGCGTCGTAGAGCTTTATCGTTATTTCGTTCCACTCCGGGAGGAGTCTGAAGAGAATCATTGGCATGTCAACGAGGAGCTCTCTGTAAACGCTGAGAAAGTCCCTTTTGACCAGAACGGCTCCTTCAACATCTTCCGGACCTATCGGTGAGCTGAGCTTCTTCCGGGTAATGGAGATGACAGTGTCACAGGCCTCTCCCAGGTTTAAGGCATCTTTCTGATTCATAACTTCTCCCCCGAGGGTCTCGGCAAGAAGATTGAGGGCTTCGTTGACCTTTTCTGGAACCCTGATAAGGATTATTGTGCTCTCTATTTCCACTCTCTCGACTGGCAGTGAGCTGTTCATTATCTCCGCGAGAACAACCTTTGCTCCTTCTCTTATAAGGAATCCCCAATCGGGGGCCACCGTCCTTTTCTCTTCGGGGGAAGTTACCAAGACTATCGTCTCAAATTCGTTGCTCTTCCGTATAGCCTCGTCGGTTCTCATTTCTCTAACCTTGAAAAGCCTTGATATACCTTCCCTAATCCTCTCCACGTCGCCCCTAAGGAAGATTATTGAAGGCCCAAAACGCATAAGTCTCATTACAAACCCCTCCTGAGCTTGTAACCTCTCGCCGTGTCGGTTCCCACTGGGTATCCAATCCGGATTACCCTTTCGCTTGGAAGAAAGAGAAAATTAACGCCCAAAACCGCGTTCAGCCCGTTGGGTATTGTTTTGAAGTTGTGACCGTAGAGCCTGAAATCTGCTTTCCTATCAATCACATCCCTCCAGCAGTGACCAAGGGCGAGCTTCTTTCCTTCAATCTCGACGATGCTCCCCGGTTCGACGAGATTCTTCCCAAAGAACTTTACAAGAAGTTCAGGGTTATCTTCGTTGCCCGGAACTATGTAAAGCTTTGCTCCGGAGCCTTTCAGAATTCTCGCCAGCTTCCTCAAACCCGCCTCGTAGGCCGGCTTTAGCTCGGGTCTTCTCTCGAGCTTCACGTTGTCAACCAAATCCCCCGTGTGGATTATCACGTCGGGCTTGTACTCATTTATGAGGCCCTCGATGAAGCGATAGACGCTTTCCGGGGTGTCACCTATGTGCATTATCAACGTTTCGTCCGAGTTCTGGCGAATGCTCCTCAATTTTCTCCTCCGGAGGAAGCCGAGCATAGGGGAACACTGGAGTTTTTATGGTCTAATGAGCTATATACGTTTTTCCGCCAAGGTTATTAAGGGCTAACCAGACATGTTTTTGGTGTCCATCATGAAAGTTCTCGTCCTCGGTGCCGGAAACGTTGGGAAGGCTATAGCCTGGGATTTGAGGGACGAGTTCGACGTCCATGTCGCCGACCTCAGCGAGGACAGGTTAAGGGCCGTTTCTGAGTTCGCCACACCGCTCAAGCTCGACGCTTCTCGATTCGATAAGCTCGTCGAAGTAATCAGGGGATTCGAACTCGTAATTGGAGCACTGCCAGGTCGCTTCGGCTACTCCTCGGTTAAAGCCGCTATAAAAGCGGGCGTTGACATGGTTGATGTCTCGTTTATGCCAGAGAACCCGCTCGAACTCCGCGAGGAGGCAGAGAACGCTCAGGTAACGGTCATATTTGACGCTGGATTCGCCCCCGGTTTAAGTCACATCCTCATGGGCAGAATCTGGAACGAGCTTGACGACATGAAGGAGGGCTACATCTACGTTGCGGGACTTCCAAAGGAGCCGAGGCCACCACTTTATTACAGAATTACATGGTCACCGAAGGATTTAGTTGAAGAATACACCCGGCCAGCGAGGGTAATCAGGGGAGGAGAAATTAGGACCGTTGATCCGCTGTCGGAGATAAAAGCCGTTGAGATTGAGGGCTTCACCTTCGAGGCCTTTCCGAGCGACGGTCTGAGGAGTCTGCTCGAAAGTGTCCGCGTTGATAAACTCGAGGAGTGGACGCTCCGCTGGCCGGGGCACCTTGAGAAGGTGAAGGTTTTGAGGGAGCTCGGCTTCTTCAAACCGGAGCACGTGGACAAGACCCTTGAAGTGATAACGCCCCTGATGACCTACGATAGCCCGGACTTCTCTGTCATGAGGGTCGTTGGACGAGAGCCGGCGAGGGAGCTATCCTACACCCTGCTTGACGAGGAGAGGGAGTTCACCTCCATGGCACGCGTCACCGGTTACACGGCCTCGGCCATAGCAAGGCTAGTCGCGGAGGGAAGCTGCATCTTCGGTGTCATCCCACCCGAGATACTCGGCATGAGGATTGACACCTTTGGGAGAATCCTTGACGACTTGGAGGAGAGGGGAATAATACCTAGGAGGGAGGAGAATGCTCCACCTGGTGATAGCTGATGCCGAGCTTGAGCTCGTCCCAGAGGAGATAGCCGACCATCCAGCGATAGTCAACTACGCGAGGAGAAGGGGCAAGAAACCGAACGAAGTGATTCTCGATGGCAGTTATCATCACTCAGCTCTCAAGAGGCTTCCCGACGGAGAGAGGCGCGGGAGACCTGATATAGTTCACATCTGCCTGCTCAACGCCTTGGAGAGCATAGCCAACAAAGAAAACCTGTTGAGGGTTTACGTCCACACGAGGAACGATGAAGTTATTTACATAAAACCCGAGACAAGGCTTCCGAGGAACTACAACCGATTCTTAGGTCTCATAGAGAGCCTCTTCAAGAAGGGGGCTGTTCCAAAGGATCTGGAGCTTCTTAAGCTCGAGGAGAAGAGCTTGGGCAAGCTGATTGCCGAGATTGGGCCCGATGAAGTCTTTATCATGCACGAGGAAGGTGAGCCCGTGAAGCCCAGAGACTTCGGCAGGGTTCTTGCGGAGCTTGAGAATCCACTCGTCATCGTCGGTGGTTTCCCCCACGGCGACTTCAGGAGCGAGGTTCCGGGAAAGAGAGTGAGCCTCTACCGGGAGCCCCTGATGGCGTGGACAATTGTGAATGAGATAATCGTCAACCTGGAATCTGCTCTCCTGTGATTTTTCAAAAACGTTTTTATACATCATTTTCTTTTTTAATTTCTGGTTTGTTCAGGTGGGTATATTGTACCACAATGGGCAGGTGATGAAAGATGAAGAAGGTAAACGTCTTAATGGCTCTGCTTATAATCGGCTACATACTGGGCGTATGGAATTTCCTTGTACTGCCAAAGTATTTTATGGCCTTTGGTCTTAAGGGTCTGCTTTTGTCGCTTCTCCCCGTTGCGGTTGCAATGTTTCTGATTTACAGCGAGGCTGAGAGTACAAAACGGACACGGTATCTAATCTACGAGCTGTTCTTCAAGGTGGCACGAACTCCGGCGTTCATATTCACTCTAATGATGTTTCTGATAATAATGCTCGGATTAACGTCGTACCTCTCCGCCTGGGGTCTCATCTACGTCTTTGGCCTCGACACATCTTACGTGGCCCTCCTCGCAATCCTAACTGTGCTTCTCTCGATTCTCCTACTCCTGCTCGCAAAGGGACGGGTACTGGAGTTTATCTCAGGCCTTTCAGTTTTGATGATAGTATTCACCCTGATTTCGGCATTCCTTATAAGGAGCAGGGCCCTGAGCGTTGTTACCTCTGAACAGGCCAAGTACTACATGGGCCAGGCTGTGTCGAGCATAACGTCATTCAGTCACCCCCTTTCCATTGAGGGGGTAGTAATGCTCTTGGCATCTGTCATAGTCGCCTTCGGTCTCGGCGCCGGTGTGTACTACGTCATCGGAAGCTTCGCTCCAGAAGGCCTTGACTTCAAGAAAGTGCTCCTGGGGGTGTTCGTTCTTCAGCTCGTCCTTAGCATGGCGGCAGCTTATACAATGGCTTACTCTCTCGGTCCCGCATTTCAGGCCTTCGAAAAGAGCGTCCACAACCCCAACATAACACCCGAGAAAAGTCTAAAGCTGTATTCCCAGTTTCAGGCTCTCCAGAGGTACTCCTCCAACAGCACAACCCCCATTCAGGAATCAGTCCGCGTGTTCTACCTTATCCCTGAAATCCTTCGTAACAACATCTCAGGTGCCGGCACTTTGATTGACCTCCTCGTGCTCTCTCTGTACTTCGCTGGATTAACAACGATAATAGTTCTCATGGAGATGGGAAGTCAGATGCTCTCGGAGGTTATTCAACTAGGCAGGAGGAGTAGTCTTTCAATAGTAGCGATAATCGCGATAGTTCTCGCGGGGGTGATGGGAGTTTCGTCAATAAGAACAATGTTTCTCCTGGTTCCCTTTGGAGTGGGCTCCCTGGTGGCAACCCTTGAGGCCTATCCACTCGTCTCATCGGAGCTAACTACCAGGGGTCTTGTCCTTGGTTCTATAGCCCTCCTTATCGTTGTGGGGCTTGGAACCCTCTACATGGCCCTCACGAATCCGGCTGAATCAGCCAAACTCGGGGCAATCGTCGGTTTGGTTCTCTTTGTGCCCGTCCTGATGAACGGTGTTCTACTCAAAGGTCGTCGCTGAGCCTTTTCAAAAATTTTTTAAACGCCTCCACCAACTCAACCCAGAACGCTTAACGGAGGTATGAGAGATGGGAGACAAGACCAAGGTTCAGGTCAGCAAGCTCAAGCCCGGAAGGTACATAATCATCGATGGAGAACCCTGCAGGATTGTGAACATAACAGTTTCTTCCCCGGGCAAGCACGGTTCCGCCAAGGCCAGGATTGAGGCCGTTGGAATCTTCGATGGCAAGGTTAGAAGCATCGTCAAGCCGACCAGCGCGGAAGTTGACGTTCCGATCATCGACAAGCGCGTCGGTCAGGTTATAGCTATAACCCCCGACACAGTTCAGATCATGGATATGGAAACCTACGAGCTTTACGACGTTCCCTTTGAGGGAGGGGTTGAAGACGAAGTCAAGGACCAGCTCAAGGAGGGCATAACCGTCGAGTACTGGGAGACCCTCGGAAGGATTCAGATTAAGAAGATCAGGGGCGAGTGAGTCCCTCTTCTTTTCACAACCTTTTAAAGTCCCTGTTCTCCAAACCCCTGGGGGTGCTTATGGTAAACTTCAGCGAGCTCATTTTACGGAAGTTCAGGAACATAGCCGGTTCCAAGTACGAGGAGATAATGAAGGCTTACCAGGAGTTTTTTCTCACGGAGGAGGAACTTCGGATTCCAACGGTAACATCGATTCTACTCGTTGTCGATAGATTCTCTGGCAGGATTCCCAGCGAGGTGTTCGATGTCCTCTCCGCTTATCCCCGGGCTAGAGTTGACGTCTTTTACCTGGTGGATTTCTCCCTTTACGCCCTGATCCGAGAAACCCTTGGTGAAGAGGAGGCAGAGGCATTTAAGAGGAATGAGGAAGCCCTCGGCAGGGAGATACTGGAACTGGCGGAGAGAGCCTTATCGGAGCTCGGTCTTGAATTCTCAACGGGGATAATGTTTGCCGACAAGGTCGAGTTCGTCGAGATCGAAAGCAAAACCCGGGATCTGCTTGTGATCTCGAGACACTTCGGCTCGGAAAGCATAAAGACCCACAAGGTTAGTCCAATTGTCTTCAGAATCGTTCAGGGGATTGAAAAGCCAGTTGTAGTTTACTGAGGTGATCTCATGAACGCTCAGGAAGTTATAGCACTCGCCGTGTTCCTCGGGGTTTACGCCTTCATTATCACAGAGAGAATCCACAGAACCGTTGCCGCAATGGTCGGTGCTAGCACAGTCCTTCTCGTAGGAATAGTCCCATGGGAGAAGGTTCCGGAGTACCTTGACCTCGGAACGATTCTCCTCCTTGCTGGAATGATGGTGGTTGTGAACGTGGCAAGGGAGAGTGGACTCTTTGAGTACATAGCAATAAAGACCGCCAAGCTCTCAAGGGGTGACCCTATGAAGGTTCTCCTCCTCTTTTCCGTCGTCACGGCTTTCGTGAGTGCGTTCCTCGACAACGTTACGACCGTTCTACTGCTCACCCCAATGCTCCTCTACATAACGAAAAGAATGAATGTCAACCCTGTTCCCTTTCTCCTCGCCGAAATATTCGCCTCCAACATAGGAGGAACTGCAACATTGATAGGTGATCCGCCCAACATAATGATAGGCTCGGCTGCAAAGCTCAGCTTCAACGAGTTTCTGATGAACATGGGGCCGATAGCGGTCGTTGACCTTCTCTTGACGATAGCGATGGTTTACCTAGCCTACAGGAACTCAATAAAGGTGAGCCCCTCTAAGAGGGCCGATATTGAGAGACTCGTAATGAGCATGGACGAGAGGGACGCTATTAGAGACAGGGAACTTTTCCGGAAGTCCGTGATAGTAATCCTTGCCATTGTCGTTGGTTTCTTCCTCCACGATACCATGGGTGTTGAGCCGGCTGTAATAGCCCTTTTAGGAGCCTCTGCGATGCTCCTCTGGAGCGGTTTCTCACCGGAGGAGGCCCTTGAAAAGGTTGAGTGGGCAACCCTGTTCTTCTTTGGTGGGCTCTTTCTTATAGTGGGGGCCCTCGTCGAAACGGGTTTCATAGATGCCCTCGCCGAAAGGATTATCGGCCTAATTCACAGCGAGGCCCAGGCTATATTCGTCGTCTCGTGGTTTTCAGCCGTTTCGAGCGCCATTGTTGACAACATACCTTTAACGGCGACGATGATTCCGCTGATAAAGGCGATGGGTTCGAGTATGGACACTTACCCCCTCTGGTGGGCTCTTTCGCTTGGAGCGTGTCTCGGTGGAAACGGAACTGCCATAGGCGCCAGTGCAAACGTCGTTGTCATAGGAATCGCCCACAGGGAGGGGATTAGGATAACTTTTGGCGAGTTCCTGAAGGTTGGGGCGGTGATAATGTTCTCGACAGTTGCAATGGGAAGTTTGATGCTCTGGATTAGATATGGACTGTGAGGTGATCCTATGAAGATACTCGTGCTCGTTGACGGCTCGAAGTGGAGCCAGAAGGCGGCACTGCACGCTTTTGCTATAGCCAAGGGAAAGAACGCCAAGGTGGTGCTCTTCTCGGTACTCGACAGGAGGGAGGTCAGGGCGATAGCGTTTCACGCAAGCGTAAGGAGCGGAAGCCTTGAGGAAATCAAACGCTTTGAGGAAACCCTCTGGGAGGAGAACAAGAGGGGCATAAAGGACCTGCTAACGACGCTCCTCGAGCTCGGCCAGCGCAAAGGCGTTAACTGCGCCTTCAAAATCGTTGAAGGAAAAGCCAGGGACAGAATCCTTGAGGAGGCAAACTCCGGTAAATACTCCCTCGTCGTCATGGGTGCCTACGGAAAGAGCGGTAAGACGAGGATAGGCTCGCTCCTGGAGGAGGTTGTTGGTCATATAGAACCACCTGTCATGGTAGTCCGCTGAGCTAACTTTAAAACTCCCTCTCCTTTCTCCAGCTGGGTGGTGGCATGGAGTTCCTGTACACCTACGAGACTCTCAAGCTTGAGTTCCCTCTTGTAGAGCCGGAAAAGGCGCGCTACGTTATCCTCGGTGTTCCCTTTGACGGCACGACGAGCTACAAGGCCGGGGCACGCTTCGGGCCCACTCTGATTAGGCAGGCGACGCTCAACCTCGAGAGCTACGTCCTCGACTACGGGATAGACATAGCCGGGCTTCCGATAGCGGACATTGGAGACGTGGCCATAGTTGCAGGCAATCCCCGGAAAACCGCCGATAGGGTTAGGGAAACGCTTATGGAACTCAAACACGCTAATCCCAATGCCCTGCCGATACTCCTCGGTGGTGAGCACTCCCAGACGCTTGGAGCAGTGGAGGCTTTGAGGCCAAGAAGCTACGTCGTCTTCGATGCCCACCTCGATTTGAGGGACTCCTACGAGGGCAATCCTCACAGCCACGCCTGCGTTGCGAGGAGAATAGCGGAGCTTGACCTCAGAGAGGCGATTTTCGGGGTAAGGAGTGGAACGAGGAAAGAGGTCGAGTTCGCCGAAAAGAGTGGAATCCGCTGGGTTCACGCGAGGGACTACAGCTTTGATTCCTTTGTTGAGCTTGTCGAACCTCTCCCCGAGCCGGTGTACCTGTCGGTTGATATAGACGTCTTTGATTTGCCCCTTGTCCCTACAACGGGAACCCCTGAAGCCGGTGGCCTGGGCTTTTGGGACGTGGTAGAGGCTATCGAGTGGCTGATTGAAAACAAAAAAATAGCGGGCTTCGACATAATGGAGGTAGCAGGGGAAAGGCTTGGAAACCCAACGGCTTTAATCGGGGCGAAGCTTCTCTTCTACTTCATCGGCGCGATGGAAAAAATGGGGAAGCTATGAAGCCCTCGCCCTCTTCTTTTCGTGGTATTTCTTCATTCTATCCTCTACTGTCTCGTGTTCGAGGAGTCTCTCCTTCAGGAACGGCACCCACAGGGTTTCGGTTATGACCGAGGCAAGAACGGTTATGACAGTCACCGCAAGGATTACCTCCCCCCAGTAGGTAGTTAGCGTGGCGCTCCTGTATTTTAGGGCCAGGCTGAGGGGCAAAGCCGCGAGCGCCGAGGGAACAACGCCCCTGGGCCCCTCAAGGGCTATGAAAATGTACTCCTTGACGTCCCACCACTTGAGTATCGGCAGTGCGGCTATGGGCCTCGCTATCAGCATTATGAAGTACGCAACGAGTATCCCGCCCCAGAGGTTACTTACAAGGGGCTTGAGGTCAAGGCTCGCGCCGAGGAGGACGAATATGAATATCGTTGCAATCGCGGCGAGACTCTCGTTGAAGTGAACTTCCTTTTCAATCGCCTTCATGACCTTGTTGAGTATCTGGGGCTTCTCCTTCCTGCTGAAGACCTTGTAGTTTCCGAGGATTATGCCGGTGACGGTTGCAACAAGGTAGCCTGACGCTTGAAGTGTTTCCCCGAGTATAAAACCGCTAAAGGCCAGAAAGAGGGAGAACACCTCTATCTCAGGGAACTCGAATATCCTCGTCTTCTTAATGAACCAGTAACCGAAGGTTCCAACGGCCACTCCAATCAGTATCGAGACAATAACCTCGTAGAGGAAGTAAACAACAGCTGCACCGTAAACGCCGAGGTGTGAGCTGAGGCTGGCGAAGAGACCGCCACTGGCCTGGGGAACGAGCATCGCAACGGCGACGGCCGTTAGAACTATACCGAGAGGGTCGTTGAAGATGGATTCGGTAACTATCGTTGTCTCTATGTCCTGCTTCACTCTGTACTGGCGAAAGAGGGGAATAAGCGTAGCTGGATCGGTTGCGCTGATGATTGCACCGAAGAGGAACCCGATGAGAAACGGTGCGTGGAATACAAACGAGAAGAACCATGCAGAGAGAAGGGCCGTGATGAGAAGTCCAACCGTATCGAGGGTCGCTATCGTGGGGAAGTTCCTTCTCAACAATCTCCAGCTCAGGTTATGCCCCTCTGTAAACAGAATCATGACGAGGCCAAAGACCCGAACGTAATTGAAAAGCTCGTGGGCAATGCTCCTCGGCATGAGCGTGGCTACAGGCCCCAGTATCATGCCCGCGATTATGAAGAGTGGAACGTAGGAGATGTTGTAGCGCCTGCTTATAAGCATCGCTATTATTCCAGAACCGAGAACTGCCACCAGAACCCTTGCAATAATCTCTGCGCTCATGGTATCGCCTCCTGTTTTTCCCTGCTTTTTTGTTGTTGTCATGATTTTAAAGGTTTCCCTGAGTATTTCTACGAATTAGGGCGTTCTAACGATATAGTTTCGAAAACAAAGCCCGGAAACAGGTGTTTATCCATAGAATATTGAACCACTCACCAGAGGTAAATGCCCTCGATGGCCTCATAGTATGCCCTGTATACATCCTTCTTTGTTACAACGCCGATGAGCTTTCTTTCATTATCCACAACGGGGAGGAGGTTCTGATCGTTCATCAGGATTTTATCGAGGGCGTCCTGGGCGGTTTCGTTTGGGTTTACAACGGCGAATTCCCTCCTCATGAACCTCTCTACGGGGAGCTTTTTCAGGGAAGTAGGCTTGCCCAGTATGTCCGGCACTCCAATGATACCAACGACCCTCCCCTCGTCGTCCACAACGGGAAGGAAATCATGACCGGTGGAGGCGATTACCTTCTCAACCTCCATGAGGGGCCTCTTCATATGAATTTTAACCGCCTCGTCCGTCATTATCTCGTGAACCACTATCGTCTCGAGGATTAGAGGTCTGCCGGTTTTTACCCTTA
>Ga0256833_1003492_pt1 | contig 10721 bp, 8 predicted proteins | sample 356284metaG_FD_190535 | JGI IMG/M metagenome (GOLD analysis project Ga0256833, IMG submission 190535) | Hydrothermal vent microbial communities from Mid Atlantic Ridge, Atlantic Ocean - 356-284 | ecosystem: Environmental > Aquatic > Marine > Hydrothermal vents | place: Atlantic Ocean: Mid...
TTACTGGTCAACGATGAGCCCGTCCAGCGCTTTCGGATTGCTTCTGTCTTGCGTAAAGAAGGTTACCAGGTAAAAGAGGCCGAAAATGGCCTTGAAGCAGTTCGCATTATTAATACCGGCTTTTTGCCTGCTCTCATTATTACCGATCTTTACATGCCGGAGATGGATGGTTGGCAGCTTTGTCGTTATCTCTTAGAGAAAAACCTTTCCATCCCGGTCCTCATTATTTCTTCTTACCTTGAATTTGGCGAAATAGAAGAAATCTTGCGCACTTTGGGGGTCGGAGGGTACATACATTATCCCTGCCCGCCAGAGGAACTTCTTTCTAAAATAGAGGAAATTCTTCAAGGTCAAAGCCTTCATTTAGAAGACAAAAAGTCTTCAAAAATTTTTCTCCTTTCTCCTCAGGAAGAAGATTTTTCTTTTGTTTACGGAGCTTTTAAAAAAGCGGGGTTTTTTTTAAAGCAGTTTTCAGACTTGCAAAAGGCGATCCGGAGTCTCAAGAGAGAAAATTTCTCTATCGGCTTGATTTCATCAAGCTTTACCCCGGAAGAAATCTTTCTTCTCAAACAAGCTGACCCCAATCTTTCCCTTTTTGTTTTGCAGGCCGGCAAGCTTGAAGAAGATCCCTTTTCCTATGTTTTACGGGGGGCCAAAAGTGTTCTTCCTGCCACCAAAGGGGCCGAATATTATCTCTTTGTGGTGGAGAGGGAGCTTAAAGAAAGGGCCCTGCTCCTTGGCCAGGAACTCCTTCACCAGAAGACCAGAGAACTTGAGGAGGTAAGTAAGCATCTTGTCCGGATTCAAAGCATCCTTCAGTTGGTTATACAACAGGCTACCGAACAGGGTTTGGTAATTACAGATGAAAATTTTGCCCCTCTTTTTGCCAATCCACGAGCAGAAAGCTTCTTCGAATTGGCCCCGGAGAGAAATTTTTCTGGACTTCTTTCTTTGGTGATAGGTAATTTTGATCCCGCCCGTATCAAAGAGGTGGTGCAAAAAGAAAAAGTCTTTCATTGTGAGGCCAAAATAGGCGAAGAGAACAAGATCATAAGCCTTAAAGTGCGGGCCTTTTCTGGAGAAAAAGAGGGGAATATTAACGGTTATGTCTTCTTCTTCCAGGACCTTACCCAAGAGAGGGAATTTCAAAATCGTTTAGTCCAGATGCAAAGGATGGAAGCCATAGCCACCCTTTCGGCGGGAATTGCTCACGACTTTAACAATATTTTGGCAGCCATCCGTCTTAAAGGCGAGTTGCTCTTGGCAAAAGTTGAAAAAACCCATGCTTCTACAGTTAAGGATATTCTGGCACTGTGTGACCGTGCGGCCCAAGTAGTAAGGCAAGTGATAGACACCGCCCGTCCTTTACCTATCTCTGAAGGAGGTACCTGTGAACTTAACCAGCAGGTAAGAGAAGCCCTTACCTTTTTGCGTGAGACCATCCCCCGTGGCATCAGTTTGCGATTAGAGTTATCAGACTCTTCCCTTTATGTACCTTTGAGCCGGGGCCAATTGGTACAAATTATTTTAAATCTTTCTCTAAATGCCATCCAAGCCATGGGAGAAGGTGGTTCTCTTTCTCTGCGTACCTTTTGGAAAGAGTTTAGCGGCGAAAAACTCAAAGGCTTTATCCCTGGGAGAAAGAGATTTCTCAAAGGGGCTTATGCCTGTTTAATAGTTGAGGACACTGGGCCGGGTATTCCGTCCGAACTGTTACCCCGTATCTTCGAGCCCTATTTCACTACTAAAAACAAAAGTGTTGGCCAAGAAATTAGCTGGCGTGTTATAAGTGGGGCAGGAAGTGGCCTTGGACTTTCGGTAACTTTGAGATTAGTAGAAGGGGCGGGGGGAACTATTGTTGTAGATACTACTCCTGGGGTGGGGACATCCTTTTTTGTTTACTTACCCCTCCTTACCGACTTAGAGATTTCTGATCTCCAGAAGATGTTAAAGGGCTTTTCTCGTCCCAAAAGTAAGGGAGGCATTATTCTTCTAGTAGAAGATGAAAGAGAAATTGGCCAATCTCTGGTTTCTTATCTTAAGGAAAAGGGTTTTGAGGTACATTACTGTTTTTCAGGGGAAGAGGCCCTTTCCAAGATAGAAAGGGGCCTGAAACCGGATCTCCTTCTAGTAGATTTAAATCTTCCCGGGATGCCCGGGCGAGAAGTGGTGAGGCGTTTTAAGGAAAAAAACCAGGCTTCGCAGGTGCTGGTCATTACCGGATATCTTAGCGAAGAAGATAAAAAATTTCTGGAGAGCTGGGGAGTTAAAAAAGTCCTCAGTAAACCCTTCACTTTAGAAGAATTGAGCGATACCCTAGCAGGGATGATCTCCAAAAATTAGGGGGGACAATGGGGCTTTACGAGTTGGTTAAGCGTTGTCGGAGCTATCGCCGATTTGAGGAAGATTTTGTCATCGGCCTTAATACTCTTAAAGATCTTATCAAATTAGCTCGTCTTTCGGCTTCAGCTGGCAATCTTCAACCCTTAAAATACATTCTTTCCTGTGATCCGAAGAGCAATGCCAAAATTTTTCCACATCTTCATTGGGCAGCCTATCTTAAGGATTGGCCAGGACCTGCGGAAGGGGAGCGCCCCAGTGCCTATATTATCGTTTTAGGAGATAAAGAAATTGCCCAGGTGTTTGGAGTTGATGCGGGCATTGCCACCCAAAATATCCTCCTTGGGGCGATAGAAAGAGGGCTTGGGGGCTGTATTATCGGCTCGGTAGATCGCGATGAACTCCGCGAAGAACTCCATATTCCGGAACGTTTTGAGATTCTTCATGTCATAGCTTTGGGGCGCCCAAAAGAAAAAGTTGTCATTGAAGATATTCCCCCTGGTGGAGATATTCGCTACTGGCGCGATGAAGAAGGAGTCCACCACGTTCCAAAACGCCCTCTTAATGAATTGATTTGGGCGGTTTACGTCCCCCCTTCCTCTGGTTAGATATTTCTTCCTATGGATCTTCTGATCCTGTGTCAGTTTGTTTTAGCAGGTCTTTCTGCCGGGGCAGTTTATGCCCTCATTGCTCTCGGATTCAGCGTGGTTCACAACGCCACCGGGATTGTTAATTTTGCCCAGGGCGATTTTTTGGTGGTCGGGGCCTTTGTGGCTTACAGTGTTTTGGTCTCTTGGGGGCTTCCCTATTGGGTGGCCTTTTTAGCTGCGGTTTTCACAGCGGCTTTAGTAGGATTTTTGCTTGAGAGGTGGGCACTATCTCGGTCTCGAAGCAAGGAAATTTTGCTTTTGGTCTTTATTACGGTGGGGGCTTCTATTTTTCTGCGAGGGCTAATTAAAGAGATCTGGGGTAAAAGGCCTTTTGTACTGCCACCAATAAGTGAAACCCGGGAGATCTCTTGGGCAACCTTTGCTATCGATCCCCAATATTTTTGGATTATTGGTATTACCCTTTTGGCCTTCGCTTCCTTGCATTTTTTCTTTCGACATACTCTCTGGGGGAAAGCTATTAGAGCGGTAGCTATAGATGCCGAGGCAGCCGCCCTTATGGGAATTCCAGTACCTTGGGCAGTGGCGGCAAGTTTTGCTCTAGCAGGGGCCTTAGGCGGGCTTGCCGGGGTCCTTATCGGGCCGATCTGGCCTCTTTCTTTTGAAAGCGGAGTTCACATCGGCCTTAAGGGGTTTGCGGCGGCGGTCTTGGGGGGCTATGGGTCTTTTGGGGGTGCCCTTCTGGGAGGTTTCCTCCTTGGCCTTCTGGAAGGGTTGGGCGCGTATTTTACTTCTTCTTTAAAGAACCTTATCGCTTATGGGATTCTGCTTCTGGTACTCCTTTTGCGGCCGCAAGGTCTTTTGGGAGAAAAGGTTCAAGAAAGATTATGAAGGCCTTTATCGTATTTTCTATCTTTGTTTTGTTGCTGCCTCTTTTGGTTACTAATCCTTATTATCTCAACGTTTTGGCCTTTGTTGGTCTTTATTCTCTGGTCACTTTGGGCCTTTCGGTATTTATCGGTTACGCCGGGCAAATCTCTCTGGGCCACGGAGCTTTTTACGCCTTGGGAGCTTACGGTTCCGCCCTTTTGGGGATATATTGTCCTTTAAATCCCTGGCTTGCCTCCCTCATAGCCCTCCTTTGGACCTCTTTGTTGGCATGGTTTTTGGGGTATTTCATTCTGAGGCTCAAGGGCCATTATCTTGTAATGGCAACCTTGGCTGTGAACCTGATAATTTACATTCTCCTAGTAGAGCTGGAGGAGTTTACGGGAGGGGTTTCAGGCCTGCCGGGAATAACACCCTTTTGCCTCTTTTCTTTTTGTTTTGCAGACGACCGGAGTAATTATTATCTCATTTGGGGGGTGACCCTTTTCTTTTTATGGGGAATCTTGCGCCTTTTGGGAGGGAGGATTGGGCGGGAACTTAAGGCTATCAAAGCCAGCGAACAAGCTGCCCGGGCCCTGGGAATCCCGGTGGTGCGTTACAAAGTGGCGGCTTTTACTTTTAGCGCCTTTTTGGCAGCTCTTGCCGGCACCCTTTACGCCCATTACCTCACCTTTATAAGTCCTAAGAGTTTCGATATTTTTTATTCCGTAGAAGTGGTGACCATGGTGCTGGTGGGTGGGGCGGGAAGCCCTTGGGGAGCTCTGTTAGGAGCCTTTTTTCTTACTCCTCTTCCCCAAGTTCTCGAATTCTTCGAAGAATATAAAGATATTTTTTACGGGATGGTTTTGATGTTGATTTTGATCTTTTGTCCCGAAGGATTGGTCTCTTTGAATATTCGAGCCCATTTCGGGGACATAAGATCGGGAACGGATCCAAATATGAGGCAAGGAAAAGGTATTAGGCCCAGGTCTTTTAAAGCTTAGGCCCTTAAAAGGCGATAATAACTGCTAATTTCTTCTCTACTTTTTTGCCTCCCGTGAAATCTGTGCTAAGTTTCAAACAGTCTAAAAATTGGGGACTTTTAAAAATATGTCCGATACTAATGCTAGAAATCCTTTAATAATGCCTTATATGAAAGATTTACTTTCTTTAAATTTAGAATCTCGCCATTGCGGCTTTGAACATTGCCGAATAAAAGATTTTTTAAGTCTTTCTCTAAATTTCGCCACCCAGCTTTTGCAGGCTGAAGAGGAAGAAGATCTCTGGGCGGCCCTTTTGGTAGCAGTAACCGCGGCCGAAGGGTTGGGTTTTAACAGGGCCTTTCTTCTGAAAAAAGACGAAAGTCAAGACGTATTTAAGGCCATAGTGGGGCTTGGCCCTTCTTCTCCCGAGGAGGCCTCCCAGATTTGGGAAAGTCTCCGTGCTCGGCAGCCTTCTTTTGAAGAGATGGTCCGGGAAGCTAAACTTTCTTTTAAAGATCCGTCTCCAGCTTTTAAAGCCCTTTTGGAAAAGCTCTATCTCATCCCTCAAGAAGGTGCTTTTTACGAGAAGATCCAAAAGGGAGAGAAGTCTTTTCTTTTGCGTAAAACTGAAAATTCCCATTTTAATTCTTTCTTTGAAGCCCTCGAAGTTGACGAAATTGCTCTAGCTATTTTGAATACCCCTCCTTCTACTTACGCCCTGATCTTGGTCGATAACTTTGTTACCCGGCGTTCCATAGCGGAGGAGGATCTCTATTTTCTAGAAACCATGGTGCTCCTTGCCAGTATGGCAATCCAGAAGATACGGGCTTCACAGGAACTTGACCGGCAAAAATATCTTTTGGTGGAGGCCGAGAAGCTATCTGCCCTAGGAGAATTATCTTCCAAAATATTTCATGAAATCCGCAACCCTATTTCAGCTTTAGGGGGGCTTTCGAAGCTTCTTCTTAAAAAAGAAATTCCTGCTGAACTCCAGGCCTATCTGAAGACCATGGTGCGTGAGGCCGAACGGCTGGAACGGGTCCTGGAAGATCTCTTTGAATTTGTGCGCCCTATCGAACTTGAAAGACAACCGGTACGTCTTTACCGCCTTTTACAGACGGCATTAACCCTCTTCTTGGGGGTCTTCAAAGAGAGTGGGATACATGTGACCTTCGAGAGTGAAGGGAGGGATCCTATTGTTAACGTTGACCCCAAAGAGATGCAGCTTGTCTTTATTCACCTTATAAAAAACGCTATAGAAGCCATGCCCGAGGGGGGGGCTCTCAAAATATCGACTTCCGTAAAGGAAGAAGGCGTTATTATACGGATCATTGATTCTGGTACCGGCATTCCCAAGGCCTACCTCAAAAGGGTTACAGAGCCCTTTTTTACCACCAAGACCTATGGCTCCGGCTTAGGGCTTTCTGTGGCCAAAAAGATCGTTGAAATGCACGGGGGAACCCTTACACTTAAACAAGGAGAAAAGATGGGGACAGAAGTAGAAGTCCTTCTCCCGAAAGAAGCTTTAATAAACGGAGATAGTTTATGAAGGTCCTTTGGGCGCCTTGGCGAATGGAATATGTTTTAGGGAAAAAAGAGCCGGGATGTCCTTTTTGTCCTCCTGAAATAAAACTTCCCGATGAAAAAAGGCTCATTCTCTATGTTGACGAAAAGACAATCGTGATCATGAACAAATTTCCCTACAATACAGGTCATCTTTTAGTTTCTCCGCGGCGGCATGTGCCTGAACTCGATGATCTTAACGAAGACGAACTGGCGGCCTTGATGTTAACCACCCGTACCTGTATCCGTATTCTACGCGAGGTCATGAAGCCAGATGGCTTTAATGTGGGAATTAACATCGGTAAGGTGGCAGGAGCCGGAATTCCTGAGCATCTTCATATTCAGATTGTTCCTCGGTGGGAGGGTGATGTAAATTTTATGACCGTCTTTGCCGAGGTCAGAGTGGTGCCAGAACACATTATAGCTACTTATCGGCGTCTCTATCCGCATTTTGAGGAATATATGAAGGGGAAGAGAAAACTCTGAAGGAAAAATTATCCTGTCTCCAAAAAGCCCTTCACTTTTGTCTTCTTCAAGAAAAGAATTGCAAGCTCTGTCCTCGTGAATGCAGTGTTGATCGTGTTCAAAAAGCGGGTTTTTGTGGCGTTTCCTGGCAGCCCAAAGTGGCAGGATATGAGCCCCATTTTGGTGAGGAAGCGTGTTTGGTAGGGGAGAAAGGCTCGGGGGCCATCTTTTTTTCGGGCTGCAATCTGGCTTGTGTATTTTGCCAGACTTATGAGATCAGTCGTCTGGGAGCTGGGAAGGAAATTTCTCCTCAAGAGCTTGCAGAAATTATGCTTGAGCTCAAGGCTTCGGGTTGTCATAATATTAACTTGGTAAGTCCGAGCCATCAGGTACGACAGATTGTAGAGGCCCTCCAAATAGCCATTTCAAAGGGGCTTAATCTTCCTATCGTCTATAACACCGGAGGCTACGATAAAGTCGAGACACTTAAAATTTTAGACGGGATTGTTGATATCTATCTTGCCGATTTTAAGGTTTGGGACGAAGAGGTAGCAGCCAAGTATTTAGGAGCGAGAGACTATCCTCAAGTAGCCCGGCAGGCCCTAAAAGAAATGTACCGGCAGGTGGGAAATTTGGTGATAGACAAAAAGGGCCTTGCCCAAAAAGGGCTTATTTTAAGACACTTGGTTTTGCCTGGAAGGCTTGCTGGCACAAAGGAAATTTTCAAGTTTGTCAAAGAAGAATTGTCTTTAGAGGTTTACATCAACCTTATGGGGCACTACCATCCTGCAGGAGAAGCCTCTAAATATCCGCCTTTAAATAGACCCCTTACTAGGGAAGAGTTTGAAGAAGCTTTAAAAGAGCTGAAAGCTTTAGGTTTTACTAAATTTGATAGGACTCATTGGTTATTACTCTCTATTATTTGGAAAAAAGAGCGAAAATCGAAGTGATTAAGTGTTGATTAAGGAATTTTTGTGAAAAACTTCAAAAGAGCTCTAAATTCTTTCCTATAAATTGATTTCACCTGTATTTAGCCTGCTTGACAAGAGTTTTTCCCTATAGTAACTAGCCATAAAGACAATTCTGGATTAAGGAGGGCGTTATGCCGGTAGTAGAGTTTAAAGGGAAAAAGTTTGAGGTTGATGAAGACGGTTTCCTTTTGGGTGGGCTTGATGCCTGGTGTATGGAATGGGTGGAGTACGTAAAACAGCTTGAGGGTATTGAAGAGCTCACCGATGAGCACTGGAAGGTGATCAAAGTTCTCCAGGATTATTACAAGAAGAACGGCGTTGCTCCCATGGTTCGTGTTCTTGCTAAGGTTACAGGTTTTCCTCTTAAGAAGATTTATGAACTTTTTCCATCTGGTCCTGGTAAGGGTGCTTGTAAGATGGCAGGTCTTCCTAAGCCTACGGGTTGCGTATAAGTATTCTTTCTCAAAATTATTTCGAGGGCGGCTTTCTGTTAGGGAGCCGCCTTTATTTTTGCTTAAAAGAAATAGAAAAAGGCAGGTTTTTGGGAAAAGACGTTGTTTTTCGGTTTAAAAAATTGTTTTTTGGGCTTAAAAAAATTTTTAGATTTTACTAGACAGAGGGTAAGCTTAAGCTTAAAGTTTGAGTGGAGTTTGAACGATGACAGAAAAAGAAAATCAAAAGGAGGAGGTAAGAACGATGAGGAGAAGTATTTTGTTAGCCCTGGTAATGGCGGTGGTTTTTGCCTGGGCGATGGCGGCTTCGGCCTTTCAGCTTGAGTTCCACGGGGAATACGGCACCAAGATTCAGACTACCAACACTTTGGGCATGGTAGGGAAGGAAGGGGATGTCGATTGGAATAAGTTTCTTCCGGTAGATGAATGGAAGCCCACACCTACCAATTCTCAGGATCTTGATGACACCTGGGCCGAGCTTCAGTTCCGTCTCTGGACGGTGGCGTCAAGTGACGACGGAAACGTCAAGGGCGTATGGTCTATGGAATACGGCACCAAGCGCTTTGGTGAAGATACGAGTGGGGCTGGAGACGGAATGGCCTTTGCCAACGACGAAGACGACATCGAGGTCCGGCTGATGTATCTTGATTTCCAGCTCCCTTACTTTTGCTCTGAAAACCGCCTCACGGTAGGTCTTCAGCAGATTGATATCAACGAATGGCTCTGGCACGAAACCGCGGCTGGTATCAAAAATTATGGTTCCTTCATGGTGGGTGATACCAAAGTAGCCTACCAGCTTGGTTGGGCCCGCGATGCCGACAGCATTGATCGTAACAACACCAACGATAACGATTACTGGTTTGCCAAGGTCGATTTTGAGCTTAAGGAGCTCCTTAAGGTAGATACCTTTGATGTGGGAGCCTTCTTTGTCTATGCCAATGAAGCTCAGAATCACATCCAGCCCTGGTGGGTTGGGGCGGAGGTAAATTTTGCCGGTTACAAGGGTATCCTTTTCGACCTTGATCTCATCTACATGGGTGGTGACAGCGATCTCCCGGGGCAGGATGATCTTGATGCCTGGTTCTTCCATGGCACAGCTGGTTATCAGTGGACGGATCAGCTCAAGACCTCTTTCACCTTCTGGTACGCCAGCGGGGATGATGACAACGATGGGGATATTGAATACTACAACACCATCGTAACTCATACCTATGGCAGCGTAATCCTCTTTGAAGATGCCACCTTTGATGATGGCTGGTATGCCAGTGGTAACCCTTATCTTGATCCTCAATATGGTTTCTTCATGTATCGTTTTAAGGTAGATTATCAGGCTACCCCGAAGCTTAATGTAGCGGCGGCCGTCAACTATATGCAGCTTGATGAAGATGTGAGTTGGGGTGGAGACAGCGATGACAGCATCGGCTGGGAAGTGGACGTCTATGCCGATTACGAGCTTTACAAGAACTTTAAGGTAAACTTTGCTGCTGGCTATCTCTTCACCGACGATGCTATGGACATCTTTGCAGCTCGTGCCACTGGTGGTCAAGAAAACGACGCCGATGATATGTATCGCGTAAGCGTAGGCGTGAGCTACTCCTTCTAAGTAAGGAAGTTCTCTTTTGGGATAAAAAGGCGGCCTCTTGGCCGCCTTTTTTGTTTTCCCCATTTCTTCCCAGACTTTCGGCCAGCTTTGCTTCCTCGGGAACAGATCCCAAAGAGTAATGTCGATTTTGGAGGAAATTTTTTATTGACAGCAAAAGTCCACTCATTATATAACTCTGCCTGGTATATTACCTAGAAAACTGATCAAATATGGCCAAAGGAGGTCTTTTATGAAACGTTTGTTAGGGCTTTTATTGGCTTTTCTTTTGATCGTGCCTCTTTCGGCTCAAGCGGCCAAACCTTCTACCGAAGAGCTTCTCAAGCGGATCGAAGAACTTTCCAAAGAACTTGAAGCCCTCAAAAAGCAGCTCGAAGAGGTAAAAGAAGCCCAGGAAGAGCAGGCTGAAGCAGCTGAGGAGACAGGAGAGTTTATTGAAGAAGTCAAAAACAATATGGGCAAGTTTAAGATCTGGGGAGACATCAGGACCCGTATGGATTCTACTCGGGCCTATGTGCCTCAAAATAAATATATGTTCAGTTATATCCCTACTTTTGTAGATACGATTAATGCTATGAAGGCTTATAGTATTTATCCTTTAAGTGCCATAGCGGGTTCTTTAGGTCCTATGTTGGCCTCGTACCCAACTTCTTTACAAGAAACTATGGGTTCTTTGGTAACAAAAGCTTTGTCAGAGAATCCTACTATTACAGTTGGGCAATTTTTAGAAGATTATATGCCCCAAATGCCCGTTAGCAGTGACAATCTTGAGAAACTTGCGCGCACGGCTCGTTCTGGCCACCGTGAGAACGATACTCTTTGGACTAACCGGATGAGGCTGAACTTTAAAGTCAAGCCTACGGAGAACACGG
>Ga0256833_1003493_pt1 | contig 10715 bp, 13 predicted proteins | sample 356284metaG_FD_190535 | JGI IMG/M metagenome (GOLD analysis project Ga0256833, IMG submission 190535) | Hydrothermal vent microbial communities from Mid Atlantic Ridge, Atlantic Ocean - 356-284 | ecosystem: Environmental > Aquatic > Marine > Hydrothermal vents | place: Atlantic Ocean: Mid...
AAGAAATCAATGATTTTTACAAGACCATATCGGCAAATGTAAAAGAAGCAAGAAGTGCTGTTAAAATGTCACAACTTGATTTATCATTGAAACTTGGAATTAAATCCATTGCTTTTTATTCAAATTGTGAAAATCTAAAACATAACAAACACTTCAATTTAGAACATATTTATAAAATATCAAAAGCTCTAAACATAGATATTTGTGAGCTTATTAAGAAGTAAGCTTTATTAACTCATCAAACCAATAATCCTTTAACAACTCCCCATCTCTAAAAACAACCCCCAAAAGATTCTCTCTATCGCCTAACTCCTCCACTCTAAGCGTTTCAAAATCTTTAGTGAGAGCTAGTCGTCCTCGTTTAGACCTCTTCCCCACATTATATACTCCTTAACACTTAGGTAACACTTCTTAGTGTAAAATTAACGTGTCAATCTAAGAATAAGGAAAATATATTGGAAACAAATTTAAATATAGAGTATCAGCAGAGTTGGCTTGAAAAAATCAACATCGCCTATATTGCTTTTCTCCTCCTATTTTTTGCAGAGACAAGTTACTATCTCTTGATACTTCAAACAGGTATTGTTGATTACTTTCACTCAAATATACAACAAATTTGGACAATTCCAATTGGTGGAGTTTTGGGGATTTTTTCTATATTTAAGATTAAAAATCGTACAGAGAGTGTTACTTTAGCACTCTTTATACAGACACTGTTAATGTTTATCTACCCACACTATACACTCTTTACCCTTTTTATATTGGGGTATTCGAGTGGTTTAGTTGCTCCCTATCTTATCTATCAACTCCAAGATAAAAAAGAGACGTTATTTATTTTAGCTGGGGCATATCTTTTGGGTACATTTGCCATTCATATTGCATCAGAACATCGAGGGTTATTGGGAATTTTATTGAGTCTTATTGCTCTACTCTCTTCCTATTTTACACTACCTCATCAGCAAAAAAAAGAGGATACACTATCTATACAACGTTATCTCCCACTCTTTTTTTGGTTACTTTTAGATGCAACACTTTTTGAAATATTGGCAAGAAGTAGTATGGATATTTGGAGAGATGAACACTTTACCATTACTATTGCACTCTCACATTTACTGGGTCTATATATTGGGTACAAATTGTATAATTTTAACCACAATAATAGAGTAATCTTACTACTATTTGGACTCTCTTATCTATTTTTTATCCTACATTTTTCTTATCTATTGGCAATCGTTTATCCTATTGTTATCTCCTATTACAACCTTATTGTACTTAAGTACTTTATGCGTTTGTCTTTTGGTCAGTTAACAATAGCTTCATTTTCTCTATGGGTCTCATCAGGTATGGGACTCTTTATAGCATTACATATATAAAAGGAATACCTATAATGCGTTATCTATTTATAACATTGATTACAACATTAGCACTCTTTTCAGCCAACTTATCGTTTGAAAAGGGGTCAGTTTTGGCACACACCTCTGTTTTTGGAGACAGTACCATTAATCCATCAAGTTCAAATATTGTCTCTCATCTCACAATGAAAAAAGGGGATATATCCACACTCAAAGGTTCTGTTGAAGTCTCTCTAACCGATTTAAAAAGTGATAATAGTGAACGAGATGAACATATGTATGAGGCGATTGATACCAAAAAATATACCTCAACCACCTATACGATAAAATCAGTTTCCCAAAATAGTGCAGGAAGTTACAATGTCGAGGGGAGTTTAACACTTCATGGTATCACTAAAAACCTTCCTATTTTAGCAACCATTGCAACAAAAGGAGACCATGTTAACTTTAAAGGAAAAACATCATTTAAAATGAGTGATTTTGGCATTACCCCTCCAAAACTTCTTTTTTTAACGGTACGAGACCTCTTAGAGATGAAAATTAATACAACCTATAAAGTACAGTAAAGGGTACTATGTTTAAATCACTACTCTATTATAGATATAAGACAGCACTAATTTTACTCTCTGCTGTTACAGCAATTACTTCAATTTTTATGATTACCTCCCTTAGTGGGGGGATTGTGAGCATGTACTCCAATATGCTTAAGACCGATGGCGATATTATTCTTACTCAAAAGGGTGTTGCAGATACTTTTTTTAGTGATGTTAATCGTACCTTGATGGATAAAATAAAACCTATCAAAGGGGTCAAAGAGGTTTCAGCCGTTATTGTCGGTGCAGGAGCTATTGGTACACTTCCTATTGCAGGTATTTATGGCGTTAGCACAAATCGTTATCCTCTTTACCATTTAACTTATGGCAACTATCCTAAAAAGTGTTCAGAAGTAATGATAGGAGAAAAGATAAACAGTATATTAGGAGAGCCTAAGCAGATAAAAATTTTCAATAAACCTTTTAATGTTACAGGAGTATTTAAAAGTAAAATTGGATTTGAAAATGGAGGGGTGGTTATCCCTATTGAGAGTGCGAGTGCTATTTTTCATAAAAGTTCCTCTTTCCTTCTCCTATCTTTAGATAATTTGGAGCAATCAACAGAAGTTATCTCCTCTATCAAGACCATAAGCAATCAAGTTGATGTGAAAAAGACAACTGATTTTATTGACAACTACAACCAGTTTAAAATCATTAAAGTATCAGGTGCTGTTATCGCTTCTATCTCTTTTTTTATGGGTTTTTTAGCCATTGTGAGTATTATGAGCATTGTGATTAATGACCGTAGATATGAATTTGGTATTCAACGAGCCATGGGAATTTCTAAAGTTAAGATTATTCTATCTGTGATGATGGAGGTGGTAACCCTTATTTTGATTGCTTTTATTCTTGCCTATATCATCAGCTACTATCTTTTAGAGTTTTTAGAACATATTGATAAGTTTCAAGGTTATTTAAGTGGAGAGATTGACCTCTATTTAGCACTTATTGTGTTAGGTGGCTCTATTGTTATGTCTATTGTGGGAGCATTTATCCCTGCCTTTATTGCGTCAAAAGTTGACCCCATTATATTAATAAATCAAGGAGAGTAGAAGATGTTAGAGGTTAGAGATATATCACATTTTTATGGCAAAGAGAAAATTTTAGATAATATTAGTTTTAAACTACCTAGAGGAAGTTTTACCATATTAACAGGAGAGAGTGGTAGTGGAAAGACAACACTGCTAAGCATTGTATCGACACTCTTATTACAGAGTGAAGGAACAATTATTTTTCACAATACCCCTAAATGCTCTATAGATACCATGCGAAATAGACATATTGGATTTATCTTTCAATTTCACTATCTAATAGAACACTTAACCGTTATGGAAAATATAAAAATGGTTACCAAAAAATCAAAAAGAGAGATTTTAAAACTTCTTGCTACCTTGGATATTGACACGTTAGCCCACCGATACCCCTCTCAAATATCAGGAGGACAACGCCAAAGAGTAGCTATTGCTCGTGCCATTGTCAATGAGCCTAAATATCTTTTTGCTGATGAACCAACAGGAAATTTGGACTCTAAAAATTCAAAAATAATCTTTGATATTTTACGCTCAATCAAAGCAACAACATTAGTTGTAACCCATGATAGTTCACTCATATTAGAAGATGACCGAATACTTACCATGAGAGATGGTCAACTTATTAAAGGATAGCCTTGTTAAACAAAACCATCAAATTACATTTTAAAATCTCCTCTATTTTTCTAATTTTAGCACTCTCATTTGGATTCTTATACTCCTTAAACCTTTTAGGATATATGACCAATCTACTCTTACCTACTTATACGTTGAGTTTACACATCTCTTTAATGCTCTATGGATTTCCTGCACTAATGCTCTCCATGCTTCCTTTTGCTCTTTTTGACAAAGATGGATTAGTAGATAAGCAAGGAAATCACTATCTGCATCTCTATTTTATAATATGGTATATCTTTCTTATCTTTATGATAATCTCACTCCTATTTGGAACAGAGCGTGGCTTGGTCTTTTATGATTATCCCTATGCACTCAATTTTCTCTTGGCATTCTCTGGCGTTTTTTATCTGTTAAGTATCTTAAAATATATACGCCACTACGAGGTAAAACCTTTATGGGTCAAGGTATCGTTGTGGAGTGTGATAGTTTCGCCTTTTCTACTCATTGTTTTAATGAACCCACATTATGGACAAGTAGAGAAGATGATGTTAGGCCCTCATGGAGACAACACCTTAGGCATGAGTTTTGCTCTATTGGTTCTATACTATCTAGTCATTAAACTCTACTCTCCCATTGAATTCAAAGCCCGTTTTAATTGGCTATGGATAACCCCTCTTGCCTTTTATATCTTATCTGTTCTCTATCGTATTTTGATTGGAAAATTAAGCTATAACCAAGAGTGGTTTTTCCAATGGCTTACCTTTTTATATCTACCAACACTCTATTTTTGGTTCAAAGATGCCCAACTCTCTTTTAATAAAAATCTATTTCTCTCTATCTCGGCACTTGCTTTTGCCTTTGTAGATGTTGAGGGGAATATTCTCTTTATCCCCTCTATTAGACATCTATTTCATCGTAACGATTTGGTCGTGGGTCATGCCCATTTAGCTGTAGGGTTATCAATGCTATTTCTAAGTTTTGCTGTGGTAAAACGCTACTTTACCATTCAGAAATCACTTATTATCACCTTGGCTTCACTCCTTATCTTAATCGCTTTAGCACTAACGATTAGTGGATTGGGTCAAGCAGGACTTATCTCTTTAGAGACCCATACCATGTGGATATTACGCTCACTCTATGGATTTATTTTTTTACTTATTATCCTAAAATTCTACAGCAAATATCTCAAAATCAGATGTCATAGTAAAATAGATTGTTATCATTTTATCGGCTTTCTCTCTGATGGTATAGGTGGATTTATACTATTACTTTTTGCTCCACTTCTGTATGATTGGCTAGGCTTAAGTTATCAGGAGGGGTATCAATCGGTTGTCTATGGCTTTATGATGTCTGTAGGATTGATACATCTTTTAGGCTATTTAAAGCCTTTATGGCAAAACCCTCTAGCCTTGGCAACCATTATAAGTAGAGTAGTTGTTTCAGCTCTCTTTTTTGCACTCTATAGCAATGGAACGTTAACATGGATAGCGATGGTTGTCTCTGGCTATGATTTACTCTATGCCTTAATCTATATTATATTTTTCTATGAGATATAGCAACCATTTAGATAGCTCTAAAGCATTATCTCTGGTTAATGTAATAAAGTGGCAACTTTTTAAATCACGCCATTTCAGACAAGAGACCTCATCTCTATTAGTAATGAACCAAAAAGATAAGCTTAGTAGCAAAAAGGATTTTATCTGTTGGCTAGGACATGCCTCTTTTTTGATTCAAATTGATAAAAAACGTATTCTTCTTGACCCTGTATTAGGAGATATTCCATTTTATAAACGATTAATCCCCTCTCCCTACTCACACCAAGAGTTAGGAGAGATAGATTATATATTTATCTCTCATACACACTATGACCATTTCGATAAACCCTCCATTCAAAAGCTACTTGATAAAAATGCTACATTTATTACCCCCTTTAGGCATGGAGTATTATCTTAAAAAGATAGATAAAAATATTAACGTAAAAACTTTTGATTGGTATCAATCACTAAGTGATGATAGCGTAAAACTCTCTTTTGTTCCTGCAAAACATTGGGGAAGACGAGGTCTATTGGATACCAATAGAGCATTATGGGGAGGATTGGTTATAGAATCATCACAACAATCTATCTACTTTTCAGGCGATACAGCTTATGAACAACATTTCAAAGAGATTGGGCTAAAATATAAAATAGATTATGCACTACTCCCTATTGGTGCATACTCTCCTAGAGAGGTTATGTCACACAATCATCTAAATCCACAAGAGGCATATCAAGCTTTTTTAGATTTAAGAGCTAATAGCATTATACCCATGCACTATGGAACATTTAAATTAACTGATGAACCACTAGATGAACCTGAAAAATGGATTGATACTATCTTTAACACTTCATCTCAACTTTTTAAGCTACATGTTGGGGAGGTTACTATGATTAACAGTTAGGTAACACTTATTGTTTTATAATAGTACCATAATTTATATAAGCAGGAAAATATAATGAACATAAAACATATTGTAACGATTGGGTTAATAGTACCTTTTTTAGTGGCATGTGGGAGTAGTAACACAACCAATAATAGAGAAGCAGTAAACCAAGGTACTCAGACAAATAGTGATGGAACAATCACTAATAAAAGCTATATACTAACTGCATGGAATGATTTAGGAATGCACTGTATGGACGGAAATGATTTCTCTGTCTTCTCTATTTTGCCTCCTTATAATAATCTACATGCACAACTAAAAAAGAGAGATGGTTCACTCATTACAAGTGGAGTAACATTGAGCTATGAGGCTATAAAAGGTGTTGATGGTAAGTTAAATAGTTCAAGTTCTGACAAAACAAACTTTTGGGACTATAGCAATAGACTATTTCCGAACTCAAATCTCAAAACAGATGTTGGGTTAACAGGTAATAGTGTCCCCTCAACAACACCCCATAATTTAACATTCAATAAGACAAATCAGTGGTTTGAAGCAGAAGGGATACCATTAACTCCCTATAATAATGATGGCTCTAAAAACTACTATCCACTTGTAAAAGTAACAGCTAAAGATAGTTCAACTCATCAAGTTTTAGCAACAGCTCAAGCTGTTTTACCAATTAGTGATGAGATGGATTGTAAACGATGTCATGCTAGTAACTCTCTTGCACCAAAAGCAAAACCAACTAGAGGTTGGGTAAACAATAGTAATCCTGAAAAGGACTTCAAATATAATATTTTACGTTTACACGATGAACGTATGCCAAATGCTGTCAAAGACAATAGTGTAGAGCTAAAGAGCAAAGGATACAAATATAATATTGCAGGATTAGAGGCAACAGCAAAAGGAGGAACACCTATACTATGTGCAAGTTGTCATAGCTCCAATGCTCTACCAAACACAGGAGTAACAGGAGTCAAACCATTTACACAATCGATACATAGTTATCATGCTAAAGTTATTGACCCATATACAAACCTCTCAATGGATAGTAGTAAAAATAGAACAGCATGTTATGCTTGTCATCCAGGTGCTAGTACGAAATGTCTAAGAGGTGCTATGGGAGATGCAAAAGATAGTAATGGAAATAGTGTAATGCAGTGTCAAAGTTGTCATGGTTCTATGTCAAATGTAGGCGAATTAAAGCGTATCGGTTGGTTGCAAGAGCCAAATTGTCAAGCGTGTCATCATGATGGTAAAGAGGAGCATTCAGCTATTGACCCACGAACTAATACATTACGACACTCTATAGATACACGTTTTGCAACAAATCCAGACACACCTGCAAAAGGGTTTAGTCTCTATAGATTTAGTAAGGGACATGGAAATCTTCAATGTGAAGCGTGTCATGGTTCTCCTCATGCTATCTACCCTGCACATAAAGCTGATAATAAAATGAGTATAGGTATTCAAGGACATGCAGGAACAGTTGCAGAGTGTACAGCATGTCATACAACATCACCATATACCGTTACAGGTGGACCACATGGAATGCACCAAGTAGGAAGTAGTTGGGTTAGAAACCATCAAAATGTAGCAGAACATAATTCAGCACAATGTAAATCATGTCATGGTAAAAACTATAGAGGTTCAACTCTATCTAAGATGTGGAAAGATAGAGTTTTAAATGGGAAACAGTTCTTAAAAGGTCACAAAGTGAGCTGTTATGACTGTCACAATGGACCAAATGGTGGAGATGATGATTAGAGAAAAATATGATAAAAATACTACTACTAGAAGATGACCCTCTTTTAAATGAGACCCTTAAGCTCTTTTTGGAGCGAGAGGGGTATCTTGTCGATGTTGCACTAAATATAGAAGAGTCTGAGGAGTTTACCTTTCGTAACAGTTATGACCTATATCTTTTTGATATAAATCTTCCTCAAGGTAATGGACTTGAACTTTTAGAGTATCTGCGAAATGCCCAAGACAATACAGATACTATCTTTATTACAGCATTAGTAGATATTAACTCTATTGCAAAAGGGTTTGATTTGGGTGCTATTGATTATATCAAAAAACCTTTTAATCCAAAAGAGCTTCTTATTCGTCTTAGAGCAAAATTTAAAACAAACTCCATATCTTATGGAGATATTGAATATGATGAGGTAAACGACATCATTAAAAAGGCTGGAGAGATTATTGATATTGGTAATATTCAACACAAGATATTTATAAAACTACTTAAAAACCTTGGTAAGATTACCCCTAAAGTTGAACTATATGAACTCTTTGAACACGAATCAGATAATGCCTTAAGAGTTGCTCTTACTAAAATAAAGAAGCGTTTAAATATCAATATAAAAAACATTAGAGCTAGAGGATATATGCTTGAAAAGATATGAAAAAGAGTCTCTATTAAAAAACTTTATTGTATTTTTTATACTCCTAGAGACACTTTTGATACTACTCTTTTTACAACGTTATCATAACTTTATACAAGATTACAAAGAGAATATCTATAAAGATATGGAAGTATGTAGCTATAGTATGAAATGTAAAAAATATAAGATAGATTTTACTCCAAAATCAAAAAGTAAAACAAATATATTATATGAAGAGAATGGGCTATATAGCTACTTTACTATACCTAAATCTAAAAAGTTTAATATTAAACTATACTATTCACAAGACTCTTTAAAAGAAGATAAAGATAAAATAGTTAAAAAAATAGTGATTAACTTTGTTGCGATGAGCATACTGCTATTTGGTGTAGCACTATTTTTTACACTATATAGTCTAAGACCAATTAGAGAAGCACTACAACTAAATGATGAGTTTGTCAAAGATATTCTACACGATTTTAATACACCCATTAGCTCAATGATTCTAAATATTGAGATGTTAGAGCCAAAAGAGAGAGAGAACTTTTTTATAAAACGAGTAGAACAAGCTATTAACTCCATTATTTTACTTCAAGACAATCTAAAAAGCTTTTTAAACCTATCTCCTACAAGTAACAGTAATATAGATATATCTAAACTACTCAAAGAGCGTTTAGAGTTTATCTCTGCTCTCTATCCAAATATAAACTTTGAGTTGATAGATAAAGAACCGTTTACCTTTTATGGTAACCAAGATATGCTATGTCGTATCTTTGATAATCTTTTGAGTAATGCCTCTAAATATAATAAACCTAAAGGATTGGTCAAAGCTATTATTATGGAAAATAGCATCTCAATTATAGATACAGGAAAGGGTATCTCAAATATCAAAAAAGTATTTGATAGATACTATAAAGAGCAAGATAGAGGCATCGGTTTAGGACTTCATATAGTCAAAAAATTGAGTGATGAGCTAAATATCAATATAGAAATAGAGTCTAAATTAGGAGAAGGTACAACTGTAACCTTACAGTTTGCAATAATATCATGATAAAAAAGATTCTATCTACTATAATAACTCTCTCTCTACTACTCTATGCTAATAGCATTGATGATGCGATTGAAGCTATACAAAATGCACCCCAAGAGGAGAGATTTAAACTAATGAATGATTTTAAAAAGAGATTGATTGAACTACAAGAGGAGGATAGATTAAAAGCGATGCATAAGCTTATAGTATCACATAACAAAGAGAACAACAATAGCGACCAAAACATAACCCAAGAACCTGTTGAAGATAAAACTCATATTCTAAATGAACAGATAGAGTTACAAATAGAAAACAGTATAGAAAGTGGTTTAGTTGCAGATATTCAATCACAACAAGAGAGTGAAAATGATGATTAAACGAATAATCATCTTAATAGTAGTAACATACAACTCTCTTGTTGCAATGCAAGATAGTGATTTAGATGGTGTCTCTGATAATTTAGATAGATGTCCTAAAACACCTTTTTTCCATCAAGTAGACTCTTTTGGTTGTAGTACAAAGATATTAACTATCCCTACTCAAAGTGATAACAACTCACTCTTTATAACAGCAGGATATGGATATAGTATAAGTGAAGATTTATTAGGTCATCAAAAAGAACATATTGAAAATATTCAGATAAACTACTACCAAAACCGATGGAATTATGCGTTAAATACAGGGGTTTATCAATTAGGAGATAAAAATGGTGTCATAGATACAACCTTTAAAATAAATCATAGATTCTATCTCAATAAAGATATACGACTAAACTTAGGAGCAGGAGTCAAATTTAATACTGATGATTTTGAAGGAGATAAAAGCGACTATATTTTAGATACCTCACTCTACTACTATCCTACCCTTAAACTCTCTCTATTTTCAAAATATAACTACACAATAATCAATGATAAAGAGAACAAAATAGCACTAACAAATAGCTATCTATTTAATATAGGCTTTGGATACTTTATAACACCAAAATTTTACTCTAGCATATCCTATAAAAACAGAAAAAGTAAGTTTAGAAGTGAAGATACCTTAAATAGCCTCTCTTCTACACTATACTACCAATGGAACAAAAAATGGTTTACAACACTACTCTATCAAGAGGATATATATGATGAAGATAGACATAGAGTTGTAAACTTTAAAATTGGGTTTAAAGTTTGGTAAAATGAGCTAAAAATTACTGCCAACCTAGACGTTCTGGTTGGTCTCTAAACTTCTCAGTTATTGGTAACTTAAGCTTCATACCTTTATGTAGCTTTTTACTTTTAGGAATAAC